>PPYE01208536.1_pt1 | contig 11071 bp, 9 predicted proteins | sample 1559881 | NCBI WGS metagenome assembly PPYE01 (sample SAMN08240022, study PRJNA423297) | Human gut metagenome, whole genome shotgun sequencing project.
GAACCGAACGCTCTCCCAAGCGGGCCGGTTTCAGCGATGATCAATACCCTAAATTGGTTTGGTCTTCGCTGAAACTGGCCCGCTTTTTGTGGTTTTCAGCAAGTATTGTTCTTGAGGCGATTTTGCCTTTCCCCTGCCCAGCTCCCTGTATCTCACGCGGCTGCCAAGCGGGTCACATAACGCATTTTCGCCCCCGGATGCGAACACGGCGAGGGTGCCGTGTTCGCATCCGGTTAGTTCAATAGTAGGTATTGAACCTACAATGTTTGTGTTGTTGCAAAACGCCATAGAATCTATTGTTTTCTCTCATCGATATTTTCAGCCCTCATAATTCTATAATAGTCTCTAATTAATTTCTCATACTCTTCTGTTATTTGTTCCTTGTCTTTGTGGTCTTTGACGACAACCGGATGCTCCATAACATATTTAACTAAGCTTTGAAATGAGTCCGAAGATGTAATAATTTCTACAAATGCATCTTCCGACAACTCACTTCTCATCTCTTCATCTTCTCTTGAAAAAGGAGATATAATGTAGTTTATCCTCACTCCCGTCGGTCTTGCCACTCCAAGTGGTACCTGTCTGACCGCAAGTGTGCTAAACTCATTAATTGCCGGAATGGCATATCGTTTTGCCTTTTTGACCCCAAAGGCAATGTTATAATAGTGCATACCAATAATTTCATTGCCAAGTCCTTTTATGATTTCATTTTTTGTATTTTGGTCACCAGCTTTCACGAAAACCACGTAGTCATCTGAAGCAGTATCAGCATATTGGTACAGAATTAGAGGTTGGTTGTGTTTTACAAACAGAACGCTACTTAACCAATATTCCTTCAATCCTTCATAAAAATAGTTGTCAGTAACAACTGCTGATATATCATTTATGTTTGCATCAGCTGAGTTGAGTATCTCAAGAATTCTTTTGTAATCAATAGAAATTTCTTGGCTGTCACGTTTATCGAAGGCAGTTATATTGGCATAGTAATGGTTAGCAATACTGTTAAAGACATCAATGGTCATTTCAAAACCATCGTAGAATGTTCCTTCGTTTTCACTTCCTTTTGAAGCACTGTACATTACAGTTGTCTTATCATACAAATACTGTCTGTATCTAAAGGCGGCAGGCGGAATCGACCTTCTCTGCTCATAGGGGCATAACAGCCATAAACCAAATGGATTAAACTCTTGGCCTGGCCTGTATTCTTCTAAACCGGTATCCTTTTCTATCCTATTAATTATTATTTGTACAAAAGCATTTTTAATTTTAGTGCCAATTGTCTCGACTTTTTTACAGCCATCGCGCGTAAGGCTATTACGGTCTAAACTAATTGTATCCCTAGTATCCAGGCCATATGTATCAATTGTAAGCGAAATTCCTTTGTAGCCAAAATTAGGCAAGTTTTTCCTTACGCTTATGCCCTTAAACAGAAATTCAAATGAATGATATCTTTGATTGACAAACTGAAAATCCGCATATGTATAACTTTCTTTATCCCAAATTTGAACCCGCTCATAGGTTTGGTCAAACTTGTAAAGATATTTGCTGTACTGTTCCCAGTTATCACTGGAAGAAGGCATGTTCTGTTCGATTATTGAATCTGAACTAAATTGTCTATCTCCACAGGTGACCGTTAATGGGAACAATGTATGTTTGCAGCTACTTTTAATAGCTTCAAGCGCACGAATCTCTCCAATGCGGTTTAAATTGCATATGGGATCCATATCATACGCCAAATATCGGCTCGTATCTCCACCTATTGAATATTGAATTCTCTCTGGGACAGAAAATATAATACACATTGTTGTACCGCGCGGCAATTGCTCAGTGGCTTTCTGTAGTTGCAAATACCCTCCATTTTTTCTGGAATGCATGACTGCATGAAGGGTTTCAGTACCTGTGCTTGTATTTATTTCAAACTGATCAGTTAACAAAAATATAGATTGAAGTCCTATTCCAAATCCGGCAGTGGGCTTCAGCCAGTTTGGCATACCGCGGTTTTCTTCATCATTCATATTTGAGGCAGTAGCGCTTACTCCCACATTGCACATACACTTAAATGTTTCTACGGATATGCCTGTGCCATGGTCTGTCACTACGACTTTGACCCTGCCATCTTTTAAAGTGGAAAGGTCCACTTTTATAGGATAACTATTATATATGTTCTTTTCCAATTCATATGGCTGCATTTCTGTCAAGCGGTCATCAATTTTTGAGCCAAGCCAAACATTGTAGACGCCTGACCTTAAATCTCTCCACAGCTGAACTTTAGATGCGTCAATTGCATTCTGAATAACTTCTCGTATAAAAATAAACCTGTCCTCGTAAATATTTGAGCCTTCAATAATTTGAAATGCTTTATCCTGAGATATTTCAAATCTTAATCCTGCAACATCATCTATATCTTCAACGCCATTGATAAGCAATTCTTTGCAGTCAAAACTGGGTGCATATCCTCCCAAATCTTTAGGGACAATTTTAGCCCAATATTTCGTCAAAAAGTCTATCTCATTATCAAGCCAGGAAACAAAGCGTCTGGCTTCAAGGTATGACTCAGAATTTGGGCAATCACTTTTAAAGCGTATTTTTTCAGGTGTAATAAGAATCTGAGTTGTAGCATTATGCTTTTCTTTATGCGGTATGGATGTAGGCGGCAAGCCCCCAAAACTTAGTTCGGCTCCCGTATTGAACCTATTATTATCTATATCAAGCAAATCTCCCAGTCTAAGCATCATTGAAATAAATCTAGGGTGAGCATAGTCTGATCCAAATCCATTTGTCTGATATTCAAGTTCCAGCACCTTTTCATTTGGCTTTGTATGTAGAGCACATATTTGCCCAAGCAGTTTAATGAGCCTAGGCTGAATCAAACCATTGTGGCTCATGTCCAAATTGAACTTAGAGCCAAATGAATCTATGTACTCCTTTGAAAACTCCGCATGGTGAGATCTAAAATAGCTGGCATTGATTAAACTTACATAGCGATATGTAATAAGCGGCCAATTCTTACAATTCAAAAAGTTATCCCTATCCTGAAAAAAGAACGCCGCACTGCGAAGTTCTTCATCGGCCGATGTCTTCAATGATGATATAAAATGCTGAAATTCAGGCTTGTCCCATACTTCTTCTATCTCGCTCCACTTGACGAGCATTCCTAAATCATGACTGTACGCCGCGTTTAACAGCAACCAGGTGTCCGTTGGCGAAAGTGTCTTAATCCTATCACCAAGGAGCATTTCGATTTTAGACACCACTGCTTCCGCATGGCTGGAATCATGAAGGCTATAATGAGGATATCTCAGAATAACGCTTTTTAATAACTCAGCACATGTTCTTTTGTTTAATGTCCATGTTGAATACAGATTTGTGAATTGAGGATATAGCCTGGCCAATTCACTCAAGTGAGTTTCAAGGTTATACTCATACACGGAATACTCCTCCTTGCTGAATTTCGTGGACAATCTTCTGTTTTATTCCAATATATCAAGACCATTTGAATTTGCAATATACTGACAACAAAAAGCGGATAACAGCTATTACGCTATAAATAACAAGGCGAGTAAACTGCTGCATTTTCAGCGTTAATTCTTAGTTTTGCGTCAGCACATGATTATCATATATCAATTCATCAGACCGGCAGATAACTTACGGACAAATATAGCATTTTAAATACTCGGCATTTCGGCGCGTATATCTGTGACGATATAATCCAGTCTAACATTTTCACATCAAATCGAGAAGTCGGCTGTTGCCGATAACAACGACGAAATTCTTAAAAGGTCATCTCTTGTTTGTACGCTAAAGTACATATCACATATTTCTTTTTCTGTTAGACTTGGGTTGACAAATACAACTTCATATATTTGATTTAGTATTTCCTTCAGTCTTGCATACCCCTCCTTGCTTTCACCATATCGATTGTCGTTTGACCGTTTAATGCTTAGTCTGCTTGATAAAGCATAGAACAGTTCGCTCGATGAACCCAGGATGTTTATTAACTCTGTTGAGTTCTTTCCATCAATTAGCTCTCTGTAACTTGTTGGGCTATGCAGCCTGACGCCAACGAGTACGGGCAGGAAGAAATCCAAGCAAAATCTTAGTGCCTCTTCACAGCCGCCATAGGTGTAAAGCGAAGAAGATGGGTGTGTAGCCTTATACGCAGTCTTTTTTGCAAACGCGTAGAATTGCTGCATATCGCGCAGTTGAAAATCTAAGTACTTGATAACCGCCAAGCAAGTTTTTTCAAAAGCGTAGTTGCTGTTTGTCAACTTCATTTCGGCAAAAAGAGCCCTCATGGCAGCGGGCGGCAAAGAGATTTGTAGATCAAAGAACCGGCTAAGATACAAATCCGCGTTAAAGTCGCTGCCGTAATACTGCTTAACAGTGTGCTGAAGCTCTTCAATGTTTACTGAAAAGACAAAGGTGACACATTCGCATTCAAAATAGTGCTTTATCCTCTCAAGCAATTTGATTGCAAAGCTTGGCTTACATCTATCCAACTCATCAACAAATATAACCATCCTATTTCCGCGCTCCGCAAGAGCAGTCCTCAGAAACTCTGTAACGGTTTCCTTAACGCTTTTCTGCTGCTTCACTTCTTCCAACAGGTCGTTTTTCTTTAGTAGTTTTATCAATTCTGATATCTTCTTATCTGTAAACAAGTCGGCTATCGAAGCGGCAGCATCAAGGATTTTTGTTTTGCTTACCCCTCCAAGCTCACACTCATTCCCTAAATACTTGACGATCTCATATACAATCGACAACACAGGCTCTTGGCTGTCGTCATTTTCCCATGCGTCAAAATAAACCGGGATTTGCGGGTTGGATTCCAGTTCCCGCAACATGTCTTCCTTGCAATTTGCAAGCAGGATATACTTTTCTTCGTCCGTCCACCGCTTATTTGAATCGATGTTCGTATTATGCATTTCCAGCACAGCCTGTGCCTGTTTTACGAAAAACGTCTTTCCGCTTCCCCAGCGCCCATCTATGGCTATTGACATTGGCCCATCAACATACGTCAGCATAGACGCGAATCTGAACACATCCTTGTTGCGGTCAAGCAGGTTGCTTTTGAGAGAACTCGTAATGTTCTCTCGCGAGGGCTGCATGGAAAAAGACCTCATCCCACTATCTCCTTTCTAATACATTGATGTTCGCTTCATGGCCTGCTGTGCTGGCTTTCCATCACTTCAGGCCCATTATTATACACTTGTCCCCTTTGGCCTCTAGCTTTCTGGCAGCGTCAACTGTCAGATACTTAGCATATGTAGACCTGCTATTTCTTTTGGGGCCGTCCATGTAGCCTATAACATAGGTGAACTTCTTCCCGCTGCGCATCTGACTTATGAACTCCTCCTTATTGAAAGGCACAGCTTTGCCCTCATATCTGCTTTTGATGGCATCATAGTATCTCTCAAGAAATCCCTGTGCGTCGGACGAAGATAGGGCTTGGTGCAGATATTCGGATGAAGTCAGCACCTGGTTTACAACGTCCCTTGCGCCTTGGCCATTGAATTCGTTTTTGTTGTGCATGAGGTATACCGAGTCATCGTCCCAGAAGATCGCGTCTGCTATCTCGATGTAATTGACCAATGCAGTATGAGCCACCAAAACTCTTTTGTTTTTTCGCAGTTCATCATTAAAACTGTTTTCATTCGACGCTTTGTCATTCAAAAGCTCAAATTCTTCAGTCAACGCCTTTGCCACGGGTTCGCTGCTGTCAAATACCTTTTTGTAGTCCTTCGTGAGACTGTCTGCGTATTTGTCGTCGATGACATACCATAAGCCGTTGAACAAAATGCACGGCATTTTGTTTTCACCGTGTTCTACAAATCCTTGAATCGCGTCAATTACCTTTGTTTCCTGCAAGACAATGCTGCCGTCATCCCCGAATGCCGCGATAGTCCACGTCTTCAGCATGATCTGCAGCGAGGTATTTGAACGCTCGCTCTCAGGGATGAGGCCGATTATATCGTCGAACGCTATCGGTTCAGTTTTATTAAGCAGCTCTTTTCCAGCTTCGTCTTTCAAAATATAGTTGTCCGCTTCAGAGTAGTATACTGTATAGTTTTCTCCTGTAAGCAGAAAATTTCCAGTCTCTCCTACTTCCAACGCGTTTATAAGGTCATTAATCAATTCTGAGTTTTTGAGCCTCTTTTTGCTCGCCGGCACCAGGTAATTCAAGGCGAAATTGTCGCGCGCTTTTTCAAGCCTGCTGACCCTGCCTATCAGCCTTTTAAGTTCTTCGAGCGTAAGCGAGCGCCGTATTACAAGCGAGTCCTTATTTATCATGTTCAACTTCTTGTTGGGCGACTCGCCTTCGTCGAACTCTATACCAAGCTTTTCAGCTATATCCCTGCCGGCCTCAGCGTCTATCTGGCGGAACACGCTGTTCATGTCCTTTTCCATAAAGATGCTGGTAGAGTTCTTGTTCGTCCTATGCGTCGCCGCCTGGTTGCCAAGCAGGTTGTTCAGCATCAGCGACTTGACCGCCGGGTAGGAATCCGTAATGAGCTTTGGCAACAAATACAGGCCGAAGTTCTTCTCTATATACCCTCTTATTCTGTGGCTGCCGAAGCCTCCCGTCACGGTGTATACTGCTTTGTCGTGCGGGTAAAAAAGTACATAAGATGTATTTACGTTCAGTAATAAGTTTCCACAGGGCTGTTCGCCTTCATGCTCGTTGTGCTCAAGGATGTCATGTGCCATATCGTACCATAACGGCGTGTGGATGGTTTTGAATATCAGCCCGCTGAAGCCCTTGAACTCGACCAGATTATATTCAGCACCTCGACGGCCACTCAGCTCAGCAACGATTTTGTAGGTCAGGGCTTTTATCACCTCTTTGGCGTATCCTGGCTCGCTTATTTCGTGTGTTATATTGCAAGCCTTCCTTACTTCCTCGTCCGAGATCTTATAAATAATGCATATAATTTACGACCACATTTTGGAATATGCGGTCGTTTTCTACAAAACATACTCGAATCAAGGAGGTACTTATTATTTGTTGCTTGTTTTTCTCATGCCTCCGAATGCAAACACAGCGCCTTCGTCGTGTTTGCATCCGATGGCGTCATTTAAGGAGGGATTATGTCAGCAAAGAGTGATTCCAAGTCGGATGTTGTCGTAAAGCTCCCCATAGGCAGTCTGAGGGACTTCTCCGGTCATCCGTACAAGGTGCGCGACGACGAATCCATGCGTGAAACAGCTGAAAGCGTCAAGACTTTTGGGGTTCTCGTGCCTATCATCGTCAGGCCCTGTGACGGCGGCGGATATGAAATAATTTCCGGCCACAGACGCAAACGTGCCTGTGAGCTGGCCGGTATTGACGCCATGCCAGCTATAGTCCGTGACCTCGACGATGATGCCGCCACCATTGTGATGGTAGATTCCAACCTTCAACGCGAAAACGTCCTCCCTTCTGAACGCGCTCAGGCGTATAAAATGAAGCTGGAAGCACTCCGCCGTCAGGCCGGTAGAAAGGCAAAAGAAAATTCTGTCCAAGTTGGACAGAATTCTGAATCAAGGACTTCACGGGAGATTCTCGCGGAAAATTCACAGGACAGCTCAACTCAAATCCAGCGTTACATCCGCCTCACGGAGCTTGCTCCGGAGTTGCAAGAGATGGTAGATAACAAGAAGATAGCGTTTACCCCGGCGGTAGAGTTGTCGTACTTATCCGAGAGTGAGCAGCGGCTACTTCTCGACGCGATGGACAGCGAGCAGGCGACGCCGTCGCTGTCGCAGGCGCAGAGGCTCAAGCAGTTTTCCCAGCGCGGCGAACTGACAGCTGAGGTCATGCGGGCCATCATGTCCGAGGAGAAGAAGCCGGAGATAGACCGCATCACCATCACCGGCGACAGGCTGCGCAAATACTTCCCGCACTCCTACACGCCGAAGCAGATGGAGGAGACCATCATCAAGCTGCTGGAACAGTGGCAGAAGCGCAGAAAGCGCGAGGCGGAGCGCTGATTGAATACATATCCTAAGCCGGACAGTGCATGAAACTGCCCGGCTTTTTTGTTTGGAGGTAAATCGTATGTACCAGTACAAACCTGAAGATGTTGACTGCAAATACTGCGCCGAGTGGCGTCACAGGCGATGCCAGGCGGCGGGCTGCCCTTGGCTGGCCGAGCGCATAGAGGCAGGGACGGTGAGCTATGCCACTGTTATCCTCAAGATGTTCAGGAACGTCAAAGACGCAGATATTGTCAGGCGGCTCGGGCAGCTGGTGCTGAACTTCCGAGGCTCGCTCTGGCTGAGTGCGGAACACGAATTCAATACCCGCCAGCTGCTGCAAAGCGTTGGCTTCGGAGCGTGGAGAGACCCACGCTATTTTTCTGCCCTTTATCTGTTCGGCTCCAACCGCACGCTGCTCAAACGGGCATTGAACGCCTGCCTGCCGAAAAGGTTCATACCCGAGTACATATGGCTGCACGGCATCAGCCCCCATGACTACGCGCTTGTTACTGCTGCAAAGACCATATTGGGCGTCGCAGACTCTGGCGAGGCAATGCCCGTCGAGCTTCTTGCCGACACCGAGGTCATAGACGACGAGGCTTTCCGGCTCATAGTCAATGCGCTGCTCATAGCCAACTACGGCCCGGTCGTGCTGAAGCTGGGAGGCGGCTGAAGTGTCTGAGAAATTCCGCATCGAGAAGAAAAGCAACTTCACCGTTGTGTCCAATGACATCCTCATGAACAACTACATGTCCATGAAGGCCACCTGTCTGCTTATGAAAATGCTCGGCAAGCCGGACAACTGGGACTACACCATAAACGGCATGAGAACCTTCTGCTCAGAAGGGCGGGATGCGATCCGCTCGGCGCTTAAGGAGCTTGAGAAATTCGGCTACCTTGAGCGCCGCAAGGTGCGAGACAGCCGCGGGCGGTATTCGGACATCGAGTACATCATCTATGAGGAGCCAATTTCGCGCTCTCCGTGTTCGGCTTATCCAGAGTCGGAAAACCCGTCGCTGGATGACCCGCCTTCGGGAAACCCGCCAGTAATAAATAAAGAAATAAATAAGAAAAGAAATAATCAAGAACTGACTCAAGCAAGTATCGATTCTGTTCCTTCCGGCGCTTCGCGCGAAGGAAGCGAAGATGAAGGGATTTGGCGCGAAATCATAACTGAAAATCTTGAGTCGGACATAGTCCGCGAAGAAAGCGGCTGCGACCCCGGCATAGTGGACGACATCGTTGAGCTGATGGTCGAGACCGTCTGCTCGACGCGCCGGTATATCCGGGTCGGCAAGGAGGACAAGCCCGCCGCCGCTGTGAAATCCCGGCTGCTGAAGCTGGAGCGCAGACACCTCGAATACGTCCTCTGGTGCATGGGCAAGAACACTACGGAGGTGCGCAACATACGCGCCTACCTGCTCACGGCGCTCTACAACTCCTACTTCTCAGAGTGCAGCGGCATGGCGGCGCAAGTCCAGCACGACCTCTACGGCAAGGGAGGTGAGGCCATATAAGCCCTTAACGCGCAGGCCCTGAACAAATTACAAGGAGGCAAATCATGAACAAGAAAACCAAAAAGGACGCAGGCCCCGGCAAGGCTATTGCCATTGCATCAGCCGTGGCTGCTGTTGTCATCGTTGTCGTCATCCTGCTGCTCCTGCGCAGCTGCGGCGCGCCCGTGGACGACCCCGGCGGCATCGAGTTTGACCCGTCTGCCACCGAGGGCGGCTGGGATGAAGCCGACACCGACGAGATCATCGCCGGTCTCAACAAGAAGGTCGAGGAGGGTATGATCAACATCAGCATGAACACCTCGCCTGTTTTCGCGGACGGCACATCCAAGGGCAGCCTCATGATCGTCAACGAGGAAGTCAACAACTACCCGCAGGTAGTCGAGATAAGCCGCGACGACACGGGCGAACTCATCTACAAATCCGGGGCCATACCCGTCGGCAGCAAGATCGAGTCCGCGAAACTCAGCGTTGACCTCGACCCCGGTACATACAAATGCACAGCGCTGTTCTACAACGTTGACCCCGACACCGGGGACTACCTCGGCTGCGCCGGGGCTGTCGTGACCGTCACCGTCCTTGAGTGACGGTCTTTTCTTTTGTGACCTCGCCGCAAGGCGGTCAAAACTTTATTCAAAAGGAGAAATGCCCACATGAAAAAGTTCAAAAAGCCCGCTTCCCTCATCCTCGCCCTCTGCCTCGTCTTTGCCCTCGCCGTCAGCGCCTGCGCGGACAACAACATCACGGCCAGCGGTGGCTCCGGCACCACGCCCGTAAGCCTCAGCTCCACCACCGACGGCAGCTCCGGCGGAGACCCCGCCGGCACCGCCATGAATGTCACCGTCCCCACCTCCCTGCCCATGACCATGAGCCAGGACGGCGATGTCCTCACCGCGGACAACTGCCGCATCACCAACAACTCCTACGGCGCTGTCCGCGTGGCCTCCGTCAGCATCACTGCCGCCGAGGGCTGGAACCTCACCGCTTTTGGGGACAAGGCTTCCCTCGCCGGTGAGAAGGTCGACAGCAACAAGCTCGGCTTCGCCATAAGCATCGGCGGCGGCGCTCAGGTTGCCACCAGCACCGACGAGGCCACCCAGAGCCTCATCACCGCGCCCATCGCCGGCTGCTACATGACCGGCGCGGGTGACAGCTCCCGCAACAGCGTCGGCGTGGACTATGACGCCATCGTGACCCCGCTCTCCAGCGCCGTCACCGCCGCCACCGTTGCCAGCGTCGTCTTCGTCATCGAGTGGGATACCGTGGCGTAATTGACCGAGGGGCGGCGCAAGCCGCCCCTGCTCTTTGAAAGGGGGTAATCACTTGAAAGCCAAACGCACAGGCGCACTCATCCTCGCCCTCGCGCTCTGCCTCTCGCTCGGCGCACACGCTGCCGGCTCGACGACGGCGACGGTGCCGGTCACGCTCACCGTGGACAACGAGTACCGCGCCGTGAACGTCACCGTCCCCGCGTCGCTGCCCATCGAGGTCATTAACGGCACCGTGCTCACGGCGGAAAACGCCAGGATAACGAACAACTCCAAAAGCGGCTCCGTGCGGGTCTCCGGCGTCGAGGTGACGGACGGCGCGTACAAGGT
>PPYE01339006.1_pt1 | contig 11071 bp, 10 predicted proteins | sample 1559881 | NCBI WGS metagenome assembly PPYE01 (sample SAMN08240022, study PRJNA423297) | Human gut metagenome, whole genome shotgun sequencing project.
TAGTAATAACCAATAATATAATAAAGAAACGGAAAAGGAGAATGTAGTAAAAAATATAATGCGTCTGCCCTGCTGACAGCTGTTGAACTTGCGTCTGACAATTGTTGTTTTTTCGTCTGACAACTGTCAGACGAAAGAATAACAGTAGTCAGACGAATAGTTGTTGCCATAAATGATGCTAACTATCTGCATCTTTCATCTTAAAGTTCTGCATAAATTGGATTATATTAAGCGTGAGAAAGTGTTCTTTTATTCGATGATTCTGATTACATTTGTGTGGCTATTAAAAAAGAAGGAGGAATAGTAATGAAGAATCTGGTAGTTTTGACGGGTGCGGGTATGAGTGCCGAGAGTGGGATTAGTACATTTCGCGATGCAGGCGGTTTGTGGGATAGGTATCCTGTGGAGCAGGTGGCCACTCCTGAAGGTTATCAGCGTGACCCGGCTTTAGTGATTAATTTCTATAATGAGCGTCGGAAACAGTTGTTGGAGGTGAAACCGAACCGTGGGCATGAACTGTTGGCGGAACTGGAGAAAAGCTTCCATGTGACGGTGGCGACACAGAATATTGATAACTTGCACGAACGTGCCGGGAGTAGCCACATCATTCATCTGCATGGCGAACTGACGAAAGTGTGTTCCAGCAGAGATCCTCATAATCCCCACTACATAAAAGAACTGAAACCGGAAGAATATGAAGTGAAGATGGGAGACAAGGCCGGCGACGGCACTCAATTGCGACCTTTTATCGTATGGTTTGGAGAAGCTGTGCCGGAAATTGAAACCGCCATCCAATATGTGGAGAAAGCGGATATTTTCGTCATTATCGGTACGTCGCTTAACGTATATCCTGCGGCGGGGCTGCTTCATTATGTACCGAGAGGAGCAGAGGTGTATCTGATTGATCCGAAACCGGTAGATATCCCAGTCCTCAAAGTCCACATTCCATTTGTCTATTTGGGGGAACTCTGCCAAAAGCTCTCCTATGCGCTTGATGTCACGCCTTTGGGTGATAGAAGTTCGAAAAATCAGAATCTTATTTTCTTTTTCCATATTCTTTAGGGTTTTATTTTAATGAACGGAACTCCCGGATCGTCATACTGAAATGTAACCTGAAATTGCGACTTAAAAGTGAAAGGCTGCTAAAGCCGCAAAGACGGGCGATTTCGGTGGCGGAAAGTTCCTTGTTTCGTTTTAATAATAGGGCTGCTTTTTCAATCCGAGTGCGTTTGATATAATCCGTAGGCGTTTCGCCCGTCAGGATTGTAAATACGCGATGGAAGTGGAAAGGAGAAAAGCAGGCGATACCTGCCATTTTCTGTAATGATAACGGCTGGTCTATGTGATTGTGAATATAGTCGGTCACTTTATTGATCCGTAACTGATATTCCTGTTTATTGATATCTTTCGTCTCCATGTTTTCTGCAAAGTAAAGGATAATAAATGCCGGAGAGTTGTCCTATCTTGCTAACTTCTCCGGCAGATAATCAATCTTTTTTTTGTCCTATATAGAATACGTAGCCGTAGTATTCTTTATACTTATTATATAGGCTCTCTTCATACCGTTGCCCGGTGATGAGGTCTGCGGCTGCGTCATTTCCTGCATATTCCTTCAAAAAAGCTTCCTGAACAGGGAACTGGGGAGCGTAAAAATGCTCAAGCCAGCAATTTTCCGGTAAAATGAAATGGGCTGTCGGGATATATCCTGCTTTTTCCATTTGCATTATCTTTCTTGGAATCGTATCGATTTCCGGGTAATTGGCCATCCAGAAGTCTTCTATTTCGGAGGGACGTTCCGGGGTGAACCAGGAGGCTTCCGTTACAGCGATAAATCCGTTCTTTTTCAGGAATTTGTTCCATTCGTTCATGCCGCGTTCGAATCCTATGTTATAGATAGCGCCTTCGGACCAGATCAGATCGAGTTCTTCCTCTTGAAATGGCAGAGCGTCCATGGAACCGACGATACCCTTTACTCTGTCTTCACAATGGGCTTCTATTGCATTTTTGTTGAATAGCTCGATAAAGTCGGGGAAAAGGTCGATACCTGTAATTTGTCCTTTCGTATAGTTGGCTAATGCCATTGTCTGACCGCCTGTGCCACAGCCAATGTCGGCTATTCGTGCCTTGTCGGACAGTTCGTTGATGAAGCTTACGGCTTTTTGTGTGATTTCAGGACTTCCGGGACCTTGACGTTTTAATGCCTTGAAGTAATTACATATCAGTGTAAAATCGAATTCGTGGATTGATTTAAAATCGTTACTCATTGTTTTAATGTTTTAGTTGTACGGCGAATGGAGGCATATAATGATGCTTGCAACCATTTGACCATACAAATAGTTTGAAAATTTAGATATAGAAAATAACTCTGACAAGAGTATGTCAGAAAACATAAGGGATAATCTGTAATGAGAGGAAGGCTTACAGATTATTTACAGAACGGAATCCTTATGGAATATTTAATGTATGATACCGATGAAAAGCAAATTATTACTCACATGTACCATCCTGTTTTTCTGTTCCTCTTTTCTGTGCGGACAGAATCAATCTTCTAAAGTGGCAAACTCTGTTGAAACGAATAATGGATGCATCCGGCACCCGTGGCAAGGAAAAAGAGTGGGATATTTGGGAGACTCTATTACAGATCCCAACTGTTATGGTGACAAGATAAAGAAATACTGGGATTTTCTGCAGGAATGGCTGGGAATCACTCCTTATGTATATGGTATCAGTGGCAGGCAATGGAATGATGTGCCCCGGCAAGCCGAGCAACTGAAGAAAGAACACGGTGGAGAAGTAGATGCTATCGTGATTTTGATGGGTACGAATGATTTTAATGACGGTGTACCTATTGGAGAATGGTTTACGGAAACAGAAGAACAAGTGATGGCAGCCCGTGGGCAAACCCAAAAGCTGGAAACCCGTAAGAAACGCACTCCTATAATGGATGGAAGCACGTATAAGGGACGTATAAACATAGGAATCAATAGACTGAAACAACTCTTCCCGGACAAGCAGATTGTGTTGCTGACCCCGTTGCACCGTTCACTGGCCAATTTTGGAGAAACGAATGTGCAACCGGATGAAAACTACCAGAATAGTTGTGGCGAATATGTGGATGCCTACGTGCAGGCTGTTAAAGAAGCCGGCAATGTGTGGGGAGTCCCCGTGATTGATTTTAATGCGGTAACCGGATTGAATCCGATGGTGGAAGAACAACTGATTTATTTCTATGATGCGGGATATGACCGTTTGCATCCCAGCACGAAAGGACAGATACGCATGGCACGAACGCTGATGTATCAGTTGTTTGCGTTGCCTGCTACATTTTAAATAGGTCGGACAGAATTCTATGAAATTGTACACTATTCTATAGTACATTTTCTGCAAACCTGTAATTTTGTCTTCTATAAATAATAGAACCTATGAGACATAAACTTCTGTTTTCTTTTTTCATCTTTTTGATAGTTGCTTTACCGATTCGTAGTAAGGATTTTGTTTTGACTTCCGGTCAAACAGTTGTCATCGCTTGCAGCCCTTCTGAAGAACTGGTTGTACGAACCGCATTGGAAATGCTGGGGCGTGATATTCAGACAGTATTGTCGTCGACTACCCAAGCGAATGAGAAAACAGGTGAAATTGTGATAGGAACGGTGGGGCAGAGTGAGCTTATCAGCCGGACCGGCATAGATGTTTCTGCGCTAAAAGGCAAGAAGCAGGCTTTTCTATTATCTGTTTCTCCGGAGGGTAAATTGATCGTAGCCGGCAGTGACAAACATGGTACGGCTTATGGAATACTCGAAATATCCCGTTTGTTAGGTGTCTCTCCCTGGGAATGGTGGGCGGACGTAACTCCGGAAAAGAAGAAACTTTTTAAGCTATCTTCCAAATTCCAAAGTCTTCAGGCTCCTTCGGTGGAATATCGGGGTATATTTATTAATGATGAAGACTGGGGCTTGATGCCATGGAGCAGTCGGACCTATGAACCTTCAAAAGTGAAAGGTGAGATAGGCCCGCGTACCAACGAGCGTATTTTTGAACTCTTACTTCGTCTGCGTGCCAACACCTATTGGCCTGCAATGCACGAATGTACACTTCCTTTCTTCCTGACCAAAGGCAATCGGGAAGCTGCCAAGAAATATGGAATCTTCATCGGTGCTTCCCATTGCGAACCGATGGCTTGCAGCGCTGCCGGCGAGTGGAAACGAAGAGGGGAAGGGGCTTATGATTATGTGAATAATGCTCCGGCTGTTTACAAATTCTGGGAAGACCGTGTAAAAGAGGTGGCAGATCAGGAAATACTCTATACGTTGGGTATGCGTGGTGTACACGATGGCAAGATGCAGGGAGCGAAGACGGTGGAAGAACAGAAGGCCGTAATAGATCGTGTGTTTGCAGATCAACGCGGGTTGATTGAAAAATATGTTGATAAGGATGTAACTAAAGTCCCGCAGGTTTTTATCCCTTATAAAGAGGTACTCGACATTTATCATGCCGGATTACAGGTGCCCGATGATGTAACATTGATGTGGTGTGACGATAACTATGGCTATATCCGCCATTTTCCTACGGCCGAAGAATGCCCACGTAAAGGAGGGAATGGAGTCTATTATCATGTTTCTTATTGGGGACGTCCGCACGACCATCTCTGGTTGAGTACGATGAGCCCGTATCTGATTTTCCAACAAATGAAGCTGGCTTACGATCGAGGCATACAGAAGATGTGGATACTGAACGTCGGAGATATCAAGCCTGCCGAGTATCAGATAGAGTTGTTTATGGATATGGCCTGGAATATAGAAGCTGTGGCCTCGGAAGGAGTGACCTCTCATCTGAAACACTGGCTGGAACGGGAATTGGGAGCTTCGTGCGCAAAGGCAGTATTACCTGTGATGCAGGAACACTATCGTCTGGCCCATATTCGTAAACCTGAATTTATGGGAAATACGAGGGAAGAGGAGAAAGATCCTGTTTATCGTGTTGTCAAAGATCTCCCATGGAGTGAAAAAGAAATCAACGGACGTTTGCAGGCTTATGATAAATTGTCGGAGACAGTGGAACGGGCAGCTTTGAAAATCCCATCCGGCAGACAAAGTGCCTATTTTGAATTGGTGAAATACCCGGTGCAAGCTGCTACACAGATGAACCGGAAATTGCTATATGCCCAATTAGCCCGCCACGGAAAAGCGGACTGGGAGAAAAGTGATCTTGCCTATGACAGCATTGTAGTATTGACAAAACAGTATAACTCACTGGAAGATGGAAAGTGGAACCGCATGATGGATTTCCAACCCCGAAAACTCCCCGTATTCAATCGCGTGGAAAGAAAAACGGCTACTTCTCCGATGATGAAAGAGCGTGTAGCTATCTATAAATGGAACGGCTTGGATGGGAAGAATATCCCGAATAGTAAGACCTTGAATGCGCGGAAAGGAACTTCTGCTATTTGTGAGGGCCTGGGATATGAAAGCAAAGCGACAGGCATTGACAAGGGAGATGCACTGATGTTCTCTTTTGACAACTGGAAAACAGACTCGGTAGAGGTTGACATCCGCTTGTTGCCTAATCATCCTGTGAGAGGAGATCAATTACGTTTCTCAATATCGTTGGACGATGCAGCGCCTGAAGTGATCTCTTATGAAACGAAAGGACGGAGTGAAGAATGGAAAGAGAACGTGCTGCGCAATCAAGCCATCCGAACGGTTCGACTTCCGGTATCCGGAAAGAAGTCCCACAAATTGGTAATCAAGGCATTGGACGAAGGAGTGATATTAGACCAGGTGATGCTTTATATGCCTTCGCCTACTGGTGAGTAACTGCACGGATCACGAACCATGCATGATGCGCCACGGTTCCAATCAGCCCGTAATGCTTTGCCATGATCCGAAATCTTTCTTTGAGGGATGCTTTCTGATTCCGGGTAGTCATTCCCTCCTCCAGATAGTCGATGATTGTCAGGTGGGTATTGTGCAAAGTACGTGCTTTCTTCATGATGCGGATGCACCAGTCGAAATCTGCAGAAAAGCGATATTGCAGATTATATGGCTCTACGAGCGTGTGGCGGGGGAAGAATGCCTGGTGGCAGACTAACATTCCCTGTTTGAAACTTTTCCAGGTGAGCGTTTCAGGGGCGGACAATCTGCGCATCCGCAGGAAATGCCTGTCCTTGTCTACGATAGCGGTTTCTCCGTAAAGTATATCGGGCAGTTCATTGCCGTTGATGGTGTGCACCATTTGTTGCAGCGTATCATCCTCATGAAAACAGTCGCCTGCATTCAGGAAACAGAGATAATCACCGCTGGCAAGGGCGATGCCCTTATTCATAGCGTCATACAGTCCTTTGTCGGGTTCGCTGACGACGGTGTGTATGCGTGACCGGTAGCGGTTGATAATAGAGAGGGTTCTTCTTTGCAACGATACTCTCCGAATAATTACCCAGAACCTTGCGGCAGGCCTGTGCAGAGAGTTCGTTGTATTCCGGTTCCGTCAATATCCAATGTATGCCGTTGGCAAAATCTTCCGAGGATTTGTATTGTGCCACGTAGCCGTTGTGCAGATGATCGATCATTTCGGGGATACCTCCCACATTAAAACCGACACAAGGCACTCCACAGGCCATTGCTTCCATAATCATATTGGGAAGATTCTCTTCCAGAGACGGGATGGCGAAGAGGTCTACGGCATTGTAGATATTCACTACTTCATGCTCATTTTTGATATAAGGGAGCGGGTATACATGGAAAGGAAGTTGTTCCTGTAACTGCTGCGACTGGTTGCCGAATACGACTACACCCAGTGAGTCTTTCCATTCCGGATGCTTTTCTGCTAACAGTTTGCATGCCCCAATCAGATAGTCGACCCCTTTTCGTTTATCGGTGATCTTTAATGAGCCGAACAAAACTAGTTTCTTACCTTCCGGCAACATGAATTTGGCACGCGCTTCCTTCTTGTTCATGGGTTTGAACAAGTTGGTATTAATAGCGTTCGGAATATTGGTCACGCTTTTCCCTTCAAATAATGCACTGGTCTGGGCTTGTTCCTTCAGCCAATGGCTGCACGTGACGAAATGAATGGGAGCGTAGCTGTATAACTTCTGTTTTTTGCGGAACGTGCGATAGGATAAATCCTTTCGTCCCCCGCCTTTGTAGATGTACGGACAGTCGTGACATTCCCGCTGATAGTTGTTGCACTCCCGTGCGTAATGGCAGATGCCGGTGCATGGCCACATATCGTGCATGGTCCAGACTACGGGTTTGCCGGAGGTCAGTATCTTTCGTATATCGTTCAGTGAGAGCATTCCCTGGTTGATCCAATGCAGATGGATCACGTCGGCTTGGCGGAATTCCGGGAGTGAGGTGATGTCTGTACCTGTGTTGGCGATGTCTACGTCAAACAAATGGTAACGCCGGAAACGGTTGGCACTCCAGATCACAATCCGTTCCCACATGAACTTCCACACTTGCAACCAGTTACTTTTTAAGCGGACAACACTGATTTGGTCGGTCTGTTTGTCACGTACCAGCATTTTGGCTTTGATGCCGTTGTTTTTCAGTGACTCCATCAACCGGCTTGCTGCGATGGCTGCTCCTCCTATTCGTTCAGATGTATTTATAATCAGGACTCTCATGGGCAAAAGTTTATGCAAATGTACGGTTTTTAGAGGAAATGTTTGATATTTCCAGCAAGCTTTCTGCTATTTCGCGTGAAAAGATTTCGAGGTTGAAACGTTCTTCCGCCAGTTTGCGGGCATTCTCTCCCATGCGCCGTGCCTCTTCGGGGTGGTCGGCGATGTAGCGGATAGCGTCTATCCAGCCTTGTACGTCGTTATATTCTACGGTGATGCCTATTCCTTCCTTGTCGATGTCTATTTCGAAGTTGGGGTTGCGCGAACAGATGACGGGGATGCCGAGGGCGAATGCTTCCACGAGCGTGGTCAGTCCTACGGTATAGGGGAAGTCCAGGCAGCAGATCACGATGCAACTTTTGCGTGCCACCAGTTTCCCCAGTTCGTAGGGAATCACTCCGTCGGTATAATGGATGCGAATGGAGTCGGGCAATGCATACGGGTCGATGATCTTTTTATAGTTGATGTTACCGCATGAGACGGCAATGTACAAATCCAGTTTCTCGTTCGTTGCGGCAAATGCCTGGAGCAAGGTGTCTACGTCCCGGTTTTCTTTACCGGTGGAGATAAATCCTTCGGGCTTCCGGTCGGGCATTTCTGCAAGCAGGTGGTCGTAGAAAGGAAGATCCGGTCCCCAATGGATGAGTTTCAGTTTGTGGGACGGTGCTTTCCGGGTTTTCTGCGAGTCCTGAATCAGTTTCCGACTGAACAGGAACATTTGGTCTATACCTTTGTAGAAAAGGCGGGAGATTTGTTCGCGCCACGGTTTGGGATTGGTCACGACTGCCGTATGATGCCAGATCACGATGGGTTTGCGATACAGTCCCAGGGCACGGAGGAAGATGACGGGCTCTATACCCCGGAAAGAGGTGGCGTAGAGGACGTCGTATTTCTCCTTGCAGAAGAGAATCTCTTTGGTGGCGTAAAGCATGAGTTTCAGACGGCCGGAGAAATATTTGCATTTGTGCATCACGGAGTGTATTCCGTAATTCTCCAGTAAAGGAAGTCCGTATAAAATGTGTCCGGGGAATTTATATTCTTTCCATTCCTCGTAGCTTTCCCGTGTGAGGCGGGTATGGTAAAAATAAATAGTAAGCAACTTATTTAGTGGTGCTTGTTTCTTTTCAGCCATTTGTTGATTCGGTTTTTGACAGCTTTCGTAATGATGGAGAAATTGCCGTATTTCAGGTTGAGGAACAGTTCTTCGAACGAACGTCCGATCTTGATCCACGGATGATCCCAGCCCATGATGCGGTAAACGCTCTCTTTGTAGGCAACGTTTTCGATGACGTAGCGGGGATGTTTCAGTGGAAAATCCACCTCATAGCGCTTCATCGTGAAGATGCGGCGGTAACCTTTGGGCAGGGTATGAATCGAGCCGGCGAAATGGGTGGAATCTGCCGTTGCTCCCAAGTTATTAATCATGTTGCGGGTAGGCACGATGCTTAGCCCGGAGTTGAACAGTATGGAGGCGTGGAAGATCGTTTCATAAAAGGCTTTCTGCTGTTCCCGGTGACGCTGGCACATGTAGATAAAGTCGCTCCGGAATTTGCGTTCCTTGATAAGCTGTTCCAGTTGTTGCATATTGAAGGAGTCGTCCAGGAAGTTGTAGAACTCATCCCATTGGTCGACTACCCGTTTCCAGCTTGCCCATCCCCAGATAGAGAAGGTGGTGGTAAAGAAATAGTCATAGGGCATATCTTGGGTGATTTCTTCGGGGTTAAATCCGGCAATCATGCTGATGCGGGTGTCATATTCGTATTTATCCAGCATCTCCTTGCAGAATTGGAAAAAGGAGACGGCGGGCACATCGTCGTCTTCCAATACGATGCACTTGTCGACTTTCGAAAAGGCCCATTTCTGCGAAATGTACTCCGAAGGGTCGCAGCCGAAATTCTTTTCCTGATAAAGCCGTTCTACTTCACATTCCCAGTCTATCTGTGATACGATTTCACGGCAGGCTTTTATTCCGGGCAGGTCACGTTCGTTTCGTGCTCCGTCCTGATAGAGGAAGAGGCGGGACGGACGCGCTTTCTTCACTTGCTCGAACACTTGCGACAACTGTTGCGGGCGGTTGAAGAACAGGATAAGTACCGGGACGTCTACTAAAGCGGATTTCATATTCATAGTTCTTGTTTTGGGGTTGTACTGAATGACAGGGCGGCAGGATAGTGGTTGTTCACTTTTTCCTGCTCTTCTTCTGTAAATCGATGCAGGGTTGGATAGTTGTAACGCAAAAATCCTTCCAGGTCGTCGGGGGCGGTCACTGTGAGAGGACCGAATTTCACGGGTTGCAGGTGGCGGATGCTTTCTACGGTTACGTGGTCGGCAGTGGCCATTACGTTGTTATAGTAACGGGTGTTTCGTGAGTTGAAACAGCTTTGAACTGACACCAGCATGCGGTAGATTGCTTTTTTAGAGAAAAGCAGGTCGACTACCCTGTTCAGGAAGCAGGAGAAGGCTCCCCGGTTCGTGGGGTTCTCTATTTCACATGTACCGAAGTGTTTCCACATCCATATCTCTTTTCCCATCAGGCAGCATTTGAGGAAGCCGAGTGCTTCGGATTGTATTCTTCGCAGCAGCTTGTTGTCGGGAATCTTGTCGAATGGGAATATATCGACAAAAATGCCCGGATGCATCGGGACATTCTTGAACATTTCTTCTACAAAAAGGGTGTCGTTTTTCTTGACTTTGGCAAAATAATACGGGGTATGAGGGTCTGTCTCTATCCATGAAAGGAAGTAGGAAGGACCCAGTTCCCCGGGAGCTACTTTCAGAAATTTGTTGTAGTTCTCCCGCGTCATGCCTATGTCAATATCATCATCCCAGGGGAGAATCGCCTGGTCGTAGAGTGCACCGATTGCCGTGCCGCCAATCACAAAATAGGGAATGTTGTGCTTCTGACACACCCGGATGGTTTCTCCCAATATGTCGTAGAGTTCGGCATGTAATAAATCAAGCTCTTCGGCTGTATATTTCTTGTTCATCGGAAATGGTTAATGCACGTTGTGCTACAAAAGTAGTAATTATATTGCTAAGTTACTATAACTTTAAGTTTCCTTGCATAAATTCGGTGGCCACTTGTCCTCGTCCCGGTATGGGAAGGACGGATGCTTGCGGAAAGTCCTTGAGCAGACAGTCTGCCGGATTGATGTCCGGATAGAATTTCTTCAATAGGAACAGGCTGGGGCCGGTAGTGATGCTTCCTATAAAGACGGAGGCGTCCATCAATATCTGTATCGAGGAAAGGAAACGTGCCATTTGTTTCTGTTTCAGCTCTTTGGTGGTCTGCGTGAAAGCGCTGTTGACATATCCTTTTTCGTCGGGGCTGCAAAGGGTGTACCAGTGTATGTCCGGGGCAAGGGTTTGTACTTGTTCGAAAAGGCGGTAATCGTCCGTTAATACAAAGACGTCGCGTAGGGCGGTCTTTTCTTTAATAAGCCGTATGTA
>PPYE01108051.1_pt1 | contig 11069 bp, 10 predicted proteins | sample 1559881 | NCBI WGS metagenome assembly PPYE01 (sample SAMN08240022, study PRJNA423297) | Human gut metagenome, whole genome shotgun sequencing project.
ATGAAACTCAAAAATCGTGGAAGCCTCTGCTGAACACGATTTTCGCCCTAAGAGGTTCATCGGAATGGTTTGCACAACTTGAATTTATCCCATTTATTTCTGCTGCTTTGCCACACTAATTTATTCTACTTGCATTTTTGTCAGCGACAGTGTAAAATGACAAAACGGATTAGAATAGTGAAACCAAGAAGGGAGATAAAAGATGGAACTGTTTATAGATATACTAAAAGATACAACAATTGACACTGTGAAACTGATACCTTTCCTTTTCCTGACATACCTTGCGATGGAATATCTGGAGAATAAAGCCGGTCAGAAGACGGTGCGGATGCTTCTTGGAGCAGGGAAAAAAGGACCTGTGATCGGTGGGATCCTGGGCGTTGTTCCGCAGTGCGGATTTTCGGCAGCAGCAGCAAATCTGTATTCCGGCGGAGTCATCACAGTTGGAACGATGATCGCTGTTTTTCTGTCTACATCAGATGAGATGCTTCCGATCCTGATCTCAGAGCAGGCGGATGTCCGTAAGATCATGGCAATTTTAATCGGAAAGATCATCGTTGGTATTGTTGCAGGGATTCTGGTTGATATCGGAGTGCGGGTGCTAGGCAAAGGATACCAGAGAGGGCTGCACATTCATGATATCTGTGAGCATGACCACTGTCACTGTGAAGAAGGAAGCATTGTAAAATCAGCACTCATCCATTCGGTACAGATTCTGGTATTTATATATGTAATTTCTTTTGCGTTAAATGCAGTTGTGGAGTTGATTGGAATGGAACAGGTCATGAACGTGGTGACGCATTATCCAATTGCCGGAATTTTTCTGGCTGGTCTTGTCGGTCTGATTCCGAACTGCGCAGCTTCTATTACAATTACGAAATTTTATCTTGAGGGAGTCTTAAATGTCGGCAGTATGTTTGCCGGACTTTTGTCATGTGCCGGAATCGGACTGATCGTGCTTTTTAAGACGAACCATAGTTGGAAGAAGAATGTGATGATCGTCGCAACACTTTACGGAATCAGTGTAGTGTGCGGAATTATAGTGGAAATCTTGTTTGGAATGTAGTACAATATTCTTATATGTCGCAGAAGCCTAAAAGGAACGAAAGAAGAGGATTTGAGATGGCTAAAAAAGGATTTATTGCAGAATTCAAAGAATTTATTGCAAGGGGAAATGTAATGGATCTTGCAGTCGGCGTTATTATTGGTGGTGCATTCCAGTCGATTGTGAATTCTCTTGTAAATGATATAATCATGCCGGTGATCAGTCTTCTGACTGGTGGGGTCAATTTTTCCAACTGGGTGATCCGGATCGGATCTGGTGAGAATGACACGATCAAATATGGCAATTTTATTACAGCGGTGATCAACTTTCTTCTGATGGCACTTGTTATTTTTTGTTTTGTAAAAGTGATGAACAATCTTGCTTCAAGAACAGAAAAGCTGCTTAAGAAGGAGGAAGAAGCACCGGCAGCACCGGCTACGAAGATCTGCCCGTACTGCATGTCAGAAATCCCGATCGCGGCAACCAGATGTGCATACTGTACATCTGAGCTTCCGGCTGAGGATACGGACAAAGAAGAATAAAGAAAAGACAGGAATAATACGACAGAGAGGAACATAAAAACAATGGAGAAAATTATTTTAACAGGTGACAGACCAACCGGACGGCTTCATGTCGGACATTATGTTGGATCCTTAAAGCGAAGAGTAGAACTGCAGAATTCCGGAGAATATGACAAGATTTTTATCATGATCGCAGATGCACAGGCACTGACTGATAATGCAGATAATCCGGAAAAGGTACGTCAGAATATTATTGAGGTTGCACTGGATTATCTGTCATGCGGACTGGATCCGGAGAAATCCACGATTTTCATCCAGTCACAGGTACCGGAACTGACAGAACTTTCTTTTTATTATATGAATCTGGTTACGGTATCCCGTCTTCAGAGAAACCCAACGGTTAAATCGGAGATCCAGATGCGTAATTTTGAAGCAAGTATTCCGGTAGGATTCTTTACTTATCCGATCAGCCAGGCAGCAGATATCACAGCGTTTAAGGCAACGACTGTACCGGTAGGTGAGGATCAGCTTCCGATGATCGAACAGTGCCGTGAGATCGTACACAAATTCAACAGTGTATATGGAGAAGCATTGGTTATGCCGAAAGCGCTGATTCCGGAGAACGAAAGCTGTTGCCGTCTTCCTGGAACAGATGGAAAAGCAAAGATGAGTAAATCCCTTGGTAACTGTATTTATCTGTCTGATTCCGAGGAAGAAGTAAGACAGAAGATCATGGGAATGTATACAGATCCGAATCATTTGAAGGTATCTGATCCGGGACAGGTAGAAGGAAATTCCGTTTTCACTTATCTGGATGCATTCTGTACAGATGAACATTTTGAAAAATATCTGCCGGATTATAAGAATCTGGATGAATTGAAGGATCATTACAGACGTGGTGGACTTGGTGACGTTAAGGTTAAGAAGTTCCTGAATGCGGTTATGCAGGAAGAGCTTGCACCGATTCGTGCAAGAAGAAAAGAACTGGAGAGGAAGATTCCGGAGATCTACGAGATTCTTCATAAAGGAAGTATTGAAGCTGAAAAAGTGGCAGCACAGACTTTAAAAGAAGTAAAAGATGCGATGAAGATCAACTATTTTGAAGATCAGCAGCTGATCCAGGAACAGACAGCAAGATTTGCAGAATAAAGAAAGGCTTTAAGCCGGAGGAGAGATAATAATTATGGGTAAATATTTCGGAACAGATGGATTCCGTGGAGAAGCTAATGTAGTACTGACGGTAGAGCATGCGTTTAAGGTAGGACGTTATCTTGGCTGGTATTACGGACAGGAACACAAGGCAAGAATCGTGATCGGTAAAGATACCAGAAGAAGCAGCTATATGTTTGAATATGCACTGGCGGCAGGACTTACTGCGTCAGGAGCAGATGCATATCTTCTTCATGTGACGACAACTCCAAGTGTGTCTTACGTGGTAAGAACCGAAGATTTTGACTGCGGAATCATGATTTCTGCAAGCCATAACCCGTACTATGATAATGGAATCAAAGTGATCAACAGTAAAGGTCAGAAGCTGGAAGCAGAAGTAGAAGCCAAAGTGGAAGCTTATATTGATGGGGAATCCGGAGAAATTCCGCTTGCTAAAAAAGAGGCGATCGGAAGAACCGTAGATTATGCAGCAGGAAGAAACCGTTATATCGGACATTTGATCAGTCTGGCAACCCGTTCTTTTAAAGAGGTGAAAGTCGGACTGGATTGTTCCAACGGAAGTTCTTCAAGTATTGCTAAAAGCGTATTTGATGCACTTGGAGCAAAAACTTATGTGATCAATAATGAGCCGGATGGAACCAATATCAACACAAATTGCGGTTCTACACATATTAACGTGCTCCAGGAATATGTAAAAGAAAATGGTCTGGATGTCGGATTTGCATACGATGGAGATGCGGATCGCTGCATCGCTGTTGATGAGAATGGAAATGTTGTTGACGGGGATCTGATCCTTTATGTGTGTGGCAAATATATGAAAGAACATGGTCAGTTAAAAGACGATACAATCGTTACTACTATCATGTCGAATCTTGGACTTTATAAGGCATGCGACAAGATTGGCATGAAGTACGAAAAGACACAGGTCGGTGACAAATATGTCTATGAGAACATGGTCAAGAATGGATTCATGCTGGGTGGCGAACAGTCCGGACATATTATTTTCAGTAAGCATGCAACGACAGGAGATGGTATTCTGACTTCTCTGATGCTGATGGAAGTTATCATGGAGACCAAACAGTCCCTCGGACAGCTGACAGAAGAAGTGAAGATCTATCCACAGCTTCTGAAAAATGTGCGTGTGGCAGATAAGAAGACAGCAAGGGAGAATCCGGAAGTGGTCAAAGCAGTCGATGCAGTTGCAGAAGCACTTGGAGATGACGGAAGAATCCTTGTCCGTGAAAGTGGAACGGAACCGGTAATCCGTGTCATGGTTGAAGCGGCGACGGACGAGCTTTGCGAAAAGTATGTGACTCAGGTAATCGATGTGATTGAAAAAGAAGGACTCATCGTAGAATAAAAAATCTGAAATAGAATCGTGCAGAAAAGGATAGCTTGCAGATGAAAGTCTGTGGGCCATCCTTTTTTAGTTTGCGAACCATAGTCTGGATGTTTGAAAAATATTATTTGAATAATAAAGAAAAATGTTCTGCCGGTATAGATTTCCTATATTTTGACATGCTATTAAAAAAACATGGAGGAAAAAGAAATGGAGGAAATGTTTTGTTTTCAATGCCAGCAGACCGCTCATAACACGGGCTGCGAAGGACATATAGGTGTATGTGGAAAAAAGTCGGATACAGCAAATCTTCAAGATGAACTGACTGGTGAACTGATCCGGCTGGCAAGGGCAGTTGCAGAAAATGAAAGAAGCAGATCTTCGGATGAACTGATGTTAAAAGGTCTGTTTACCACGATTACAAATGTAAATTTCAACAGTGATACAGTGAAAAAACTGTCAGATGAGATCAGAGAAGAAGCAGAAAACAGAAAACCAGGAAAAGATGCTTATAATGTACAGAAGATCTGGGAGGCATCGGAAGATATCCGTTCGTTAAAGTCATTGATCTTGTTTGGCTTACGAGGGACTGCGGCATATGCTTATCATGCATGGGCACTGGGATATGTGGATGCGGAGATTATGAATTTCTTTTATAAGGGAATGAGGATTCTGGGAGAAGAAAAAGGGATGGAAGAACTGCTTCCGGTAGTCATAGAAACAGGTAAAATCAACCTGCGCTGCATGGAACTTCTGGATAAAGCAAACACGGAAAGCTATGGAAATCCAATTCCGACAGAAGTTCCGCTTACGATAGAAAAGGGACCGTTTATTGTAGTCAGTGGTCATGATCTGCATGATATGAAGCTGCTTCTGGAGCAGACCAAAGATAAAGGCATCAATATTTATACGCACAGTGAAATGCTTCCGGCACACGGATATCCAAAATTAAAGGAATATCCGCATTTGAAAGGCAATTTCGGAACGGCCTGGCAGAGTCAGCAATTTGAGTTCCATAATATTCCTGCGCCAATTTTATTTACGACAAATTGTCTGATGCCGGTCAGACAGAGCTATGCAGACCGGGTGTTTACAACTTCGGTGGTGTCTTATCCGGAGATGGTTCATATTGGTGCGGACAAAGATTTTACGCCGGTTATTGCAAAAGCATTGGAATGCGGTGGATATCCGGAAGATCATCCGATGACAGGGATTAATGGAGGAACAACCGTGATGACCGGATTTGCACACAACGCAGTTCTGGAAAATGCAGGAAAGATCGTGGATTTGGTAAAGCAGGGGAAAATCAGGCATTTCTTTCTGATCGGAGGCTGTGATGGCGCAGCACCAGGCCGGAGCTACTATACGGAATTTGCGAAAAAGACACCGATGGATACGATCATCCTGACGCTGGCATGTGGAAAATACAGATTGAATGATCTGAGGCTCGGAGAAATTGAGGGGATTCCAAGAATTTTGGATATGGGACAGTGTAATGATGCGTACAGTGCGATTAAAGTTGCAATTGCTCTTGCAGAAGCGTTTGGGTGTGAGGTAAATGAACTTCCACTGTCTATGATCCTGTCATGGTATGAACAGAAAGCGGTTGCAATTCTGCTGACACTTCTGGCGCTCGGAATCAAAAATATTTACCTGGGTCCGACGCTTCCGGCGTTTGTGTCACCGAATGTTCTGAATTACCTGGTACAAGAGTATCAGATTACCCCAATCAGTACAGTAGATGAGGATCTGAAGAAAATTTTAGGTTGAAGAGGTTTGAACGTGAGAGAAAGAAATCGGAAATAAGAAATGAAAAGCATTACTTCTGAAACGGAAAGCACAAAAAAGTGTGAGTAAGAAGAGGTAGTGCTTTTTTACATACTGTTTCCTTTACAAAAAGTGTCGTCTGTGCTAACATAAATATAACAATGGCGATGCCGGTACAATAGAAAAAGGAGTGCGTTTTATGCTGATTGAAATTGATTTTAACAGTGATGAGGCGATTTATATACAGCTCAGGAATCAGATCATTATGGGAATTGCCACTTCGACGATTCATGAAGGAGATACTTTGCCGTCTGTGAGACAGCTGGCAGATAATATCGGAATCAATATGCATACAGTGAATAAGGCATACAATGTCCTGCGGCAGGAAGGTTTTCTTCAGCTTGACAGACGAAGAGGTGCGGTGATCTGTATTGATGAAGATAAGCTGGAAGCTTTGCAGGATCTGAAAGAGCAGCTTCGGGTACTTCTGGCAAAAGGAAGTTGCAAAAACATTACGAAAGAAGAAGTTCATGAACTGGTAGACGAGATCTATGCAGATTATGAACAGAGATAGATTGAAAAAAGGAGACTAAAATTATATGGCAGAAAAGCAATATACAAGGCAGGCGCAGGAAGCGCTGAATATGGCACGGAAGATTGCAGCCGAACTGAAGCATCCATATGTTGGGACAGAACATCTTCTTTTCGGGCTTAAGAGGGTTTTTACCGGAGTTGCAGGGCAGGTGCTTGATAAGAATAAAGTCGATGAAGAACAGATGGAAAAAGCAATGGATATCCTTGTATCTGCTCCTGAGGCAGCTAAGAAGGAAAGAAAGCATCTGGAGTACAGTCCGAGACTTCGATATATTCTGGAAGAAAGCCAGAATGAGGCAGCGCAGCTTGCATCTGAAAAAGTCGGAACCGAACATCTTCTGCTTACAATGCTCAAAGATGGAGATTGTGTGGCTACCCGTATGTTGATGACCCTGAATGTAAATATTCAAAAACTTTTTCAGGATCTTCTGCTTGCGGCGGGAATTGATCCGAAAGAGTATATGGAAAATCAGAAGGATGGGGAAAATGTTGGCGGAATTATAGACCAGTACAGTACGGATCTGACACAGGAAGCAAGAGAAGGAAAGCTGGATCCGGTTATTGGACGTGAAAAAGAAATTGCACGTATCATGGAGATCCTGAGCAGACGGACCAAGAATAATCCGTGCCTTGTGGGAGAGCCGGGAGTCGGTAAGACAGCAATCGTGGAAGGACTTGCAAGACAGATCGCGGAAGGAATTGTTCCAGAAAGCATGAAAGATAAGCGGATCATGGTGCTGGATCTTCCGGGGATGATTGCAGGTTCCAAGTATCGTGGTGAATTTGAAGAGCGCATGAAAAAACTGATCCGTGAGGTAAAGACGGCGGGCAATATTATCCTTTTCTTAGATGAACTTCATACCATTATCGGTGCCGGTGGTGCAGAGGGCGCGATTGATGCATCCAATATTCTGAAACCATCTCTGGCAAGAGGGGAGATGCAGCTGATCGGTGCAACAACTCTTACGGAATACCGCAAGTATATTGAGAAGGATGCGGCTCTGGAAAGAAGATTCCAGCCGGTTACGGTTGAAGAACCGACAGAAGACGAGTGTATCCGGATCCTGGAAGGTCTGAAAGAAAAATATGAGGCTCATCATGATGTAGAGATCGAAGAGGATGCGTTGAAAGCGGCAGTACATATGTCATGCCGTTATATCAATGACCGTTTCCTTCCGGATAAGGCAATTGATGTGTTGGATGAAAGCTGTTCAAAAGTAAAACTTCGTGGATTTAAAGTGCCGGAGAATATTGTTGGGACAGAAATCCGCTGTGGAAAGCTGGAGCAGGAAAAAGAAGCGGCGCTGAAAGCAGGAGATATCGAAAAAGCATCGGAGCTCCATAGAGAACAGAAGGAAGCAGAAAAGAAATTAGAGCAGGCGAAAAAGCGTTTCAATAAAAAGAATGAAAAGAAAAAAGTTCCGGTAACTGAAGAAGATGTTGCGGATGTAATTTCCATGTGGACGCGAATCCCGGTAACAAGACTGAATGAATCTGAGAGCGAACGCCTGAAAAAGCTGGATAAAACACTGGAGAAGCGTGTGATTGGTCAGGAAGAGGCAATCCAGGCACTTTCCAAAGCGGTAAAACGAGGAAGAGTTGGATTGAAAGATCCGGCACGTCCGATTGGTTCATTCTTATTCCTTGGTCCTACAGGTGTCGGAAAGACGGAGCTTTCCAAAGCTCTTGCAGAAGCACTCTTTGGCAATGAAGAGGATATGATCCGGGTAGATATGTCCGAATATATGGAGAAGCACAGTGTATCCAAGATGATCGGATCGCCTCCGGGGTATGTGGGACATGAGGATGGCGGACAGCTCAGCGAAAAAGTACGCAGAAATCCATATTCTGTCATTTTGTTTGATGAGATTGAGAAAGCACATCCGGATGTGTTTAATATTTTACTTCAGGTACTGGATGACGGACATATTACGGATTCGCAGGGAAGAAAAGTAGATTTCCGCAATACGGTTATCATTATGACATCCAATGCAGGTGCCAAGGCAATCATTGAACCGAAGAAGCTTGGATTTACCCAGCAGGAAGACCAGAAGGCGGATTACAAGCGTATGAAAGCAAATGTGATGGACGAAGTAAAGCAGTTATTCCGCCCAGAGTTCCTGAACCGTATTGATGAGATCATCGTATTCCATCCGCTGAATGAGGACAATATGAAGAAGATCGTAGGGCTGATGTGTAAAGAAGTTGTGCAGAGAGCAAAAGAGCAGCTTGAAATTATACTGGTTGTGCGTGATTCTGTGAAGAAGCATATCGTTGAGACCGGAAGTGACAAGAAGTATGGTGCAAGACCGCTGAGAAGGGCAGTACAGAGCCAGTTGGAAGACAAACTTGCGGAAGCACTTCTGAATGGTGAGATCAAACGTGGAGACCATGTGGAAGCCGGTATTTCTAAAAAGGAAATAAAATTTACAGTCAGAGAGATAAACAGCTAGCAAAAGAAGAAGTTTTATTATATAATAAGAAAAACGGTTCGGATGTGGAAAATTCACAGTCCACAAGTCGAAAGAGAAAGACCATTAGGAGGATTTGAACAATGACAGTAGTCAAAGAGCTTATTAGAAGTGAATTAGACGGAACACTCAGTTTCGGTGATTACACTCTGGATACAAAGACAAAAAAGGATGGATTTGAATTTCAGGGAGATATATATAAAGTAAAGACATTCAAAGAGATTACAAAGCTTGAAAAGAATGGAATGTTCGTATATGAATCTGTTCCGGGAACTGCAGTAGAGCATTTTGAAGTATCAGAAGATGTGATCTCATTCAAGGTATCAGGGACAGGAGATGCACAGATCACACTGGAACTTGAACCGGATACAGATTATATCGTATATATGAATGATATGAATGTTGGTGATATGAAGACAAACTTAAGCGCAAAGCTTAGTGTAAGTGCGGAACTTGGAAAAGAAAGCGTTGAGATCAAGGTTGTAAGAAAGTAGGACAATGATTACAGCAAGAGTTGTTTGAAGTACATAGGTATTTAAGAAAAGTAAAAGAGTCTGCTTCGGCAGGCTCTTTCTTTACCGAAAGTGTATAAACTGGGAACAGGCAAGAGAAGCAGTTGGTAATTTTTTAAGATAGATAAGGAGATGGAATATGGCGAAGGCAAAAAAGTCGGTTTTTTTCTGCCAGAATTGTGGGCATGAAGAATCAAAATGGCTGGGGCAGTGCCCAATGTGCAAGGAATGGAACTCTTTCGTGGAAGAGTGTGTGACAACGTCGAATACGGCAGCAGTTAAAGCGGCAAAAGAGATTCGTATTGTACCATTGTCAGAAGTAAAGACAGAGAATGAAGAGCGGGTGACAACCGAGATTAAAGAACTGGATCGTGTACTGGGAGGCGGAATCGTACCGGGTTCCCTGATTCTGGTAGGCGGTGATCCGGGAATCGGTAAGTCAACGCTGCTCCTGCAGGTGTGTCAGAAACTGGCAAAAAAAGAACGAAAGGTTTTGTACATATCAGGGGAAGAATCGCTTCGCCAGATTAAATTGCGTGCACAGAGGATGGGAGAATTTAATGATCATCTGCTTTTGCTTTGTGAGACTAATCTGGAACTGATCCGCAATGTGATTGAAAAGGAAAAACCAGATACCGTGATCATTGATTCGATTCAGACAATGTACAGTGAAGAAGTCGGTTCCGCACCGGGAAGTGTGTCGCAGGTCAGAGAGGCAACAAATACGCTGATGCAGCTTGCAAAAGGGCTTGGGATTTCGATTTTTATTGTCGGACATGTTACAAAAGAAGGAACTGTCGCCGGTCCAAGAGTATTGGAACATATGGTAGATACGGTTCTGTATTTTGAAGGAGACAGGCATGCATCTTACCGGATTCTTCGAGGAGTGAAAAATCGTTTTGGTTCGACGAATGAGATTGGTGTATTTGAAATGCGAAGAGATGGTCTTCGGGAGGTGGAAAATCCGTCAGAATTTATGCTGAATGGGCGCCCGGAAAATGCATCTGGATCTGTTGTGGCATGTTCTATGGAAGGAACACGTCCGATCTTGCTGGAAATCCAGGCGCTGGTATGCGAAAGCAATTTTGGAATGCCAAGAAGAACAGCAGCAGGAACAGATTACAACAGGGTGAACCTTCTGATGGCGGTTTTGGAAAAAAGGATTGGATATCATCTTGGAAATTATGATGCCTATGTGAATATTGCCGGAGGTATCAAGATCAATGAACCTGCGATAGACCTTGGAATCGTGATGGCGATCGTATCAAGCTATAAGAACAGACCATTTGATGAACGGACGATTGTGTTTGGAGAAGTTGGATTAAGTGGAGAAGTCCGTGCGGTAAATATGCCGGAACAGCGGGTGGCAGAAGCGAAGAAGCTTGGATTTGAGACGTGTATTGTGCCAGAAGTATCTTTGGATAGCGTGAAGAGTATTGGTGGGATCAAAATCATTGGAGTGAAAAGCATTAACGAGGCAATCGGACTGATTGAGTAGGAGAACATGTAAAGAGGAAACAGGATAGATGTGATAATTTCTGTTCCCTCTTTTACATAGCAATGATGTTGGAGTCAAAAGGTATTTTGCCCCCTTTGATACCAGATTGCTACGTGCTTTGCACTCTCGCAATCCTCAAAAACATTCGTAAT
>PPYE01294380.1_pt1 | contig 11069 bp, 10 predicted proteins | sample 1559881 | NCBI WGS metagenome assembly PPYE01 (sample SAMN08240022, study PRJNA423297) | Human gut metagenome, whole genome shotgun sequencing project.
GTACCGATACGGCGAGCGAGGTGCGGCAGATGCTAAGCCAAAAGCGCAGATAATACTGGATGTCTTATCGAGCATTTTGACAACGCAGATGCCGTGCCGCAGCTGCCGGAGCGGTGCTTAAGCCGCAAGGCGGGAATTATGCGGTATTGCCCTAAATAAAAAGTAAACTCTCATTATCCCCTGTGCCCACCTCCGGACACAGGGAATTTTGGGATTAAGGAGCCAGAAATTATGATCCAGATCCAACACCTGACAAAGCGGTTTGCCGCGGCGGGCGCAACGGTGGTTGCCCTGAACGACATCAACCTGGAAATTCAGGACGGCGATATTTACGGTATTATCGGCATGTCCGGCGCAGGCAAGTCCACGCTGGTGCGGTGCATCAATATGCTGGAACGCCCGGACGAGGGCAAGGTGATCGTGAACGGCCGCGAAATGATGCAGCTGAGCCCCGCAGAGCTGCGCGATGCCCGGCGGGAGATCACGATGATCTTCCAGCAATTCAACCTGCTGATGCAGCGCACCTGCCTGAAGAACATCTGCTTCCCCATGGAGCTGGCCGGTGTGCCCAAAGATAAAGCCACAGCCCGCGCCAGGGAGCTGCTGGAGCTGGTTGGCCTGCCGGACAAGGCGGACGCTTACCCGGCGCAGCTTTCCGGCGGGCAAAAGCAGCGCATTGCCATTGCGCGTGCCCTGGCCACCAACCCCAAGGTGTTGCTGTGTGACGAAGCCACCAGTGCCCTGGACCCCAACACCACCCACGCCATTTTGCAGCTGATCCAGAAGATCAACCGCGAAATGGGCATTACGGTGGTTATCATTACCCACCAGATGAGCGTGGTGGAGGATGTGTGCAGCCACGTTGCCATTTTGGATAACGGCACCGTGGTAGAGCAGGGCAGTGTGCGGGATATCTTCTCGAACCCGCATTCCGACGCTGCCAAGCGGCTGGTGTTCCCGGCGGGCACGCCGGAGCGCGAGCTGCTGCCCGGCCGCAAAATGGTGCGTGTTGCCTTTAACGGCACCCAGACGACCGATAAGCCGCTGGTGGCCAGCCTTGCCATTGAGTGCGGGGCGCTGGTTTCGATTGTGGCAGCGGACACCCGCGTGGTAAACGGCCAGACGCTGGGCAGCATGCTGCTGGCCCTGCCGGAAGGCGAAGGCGCTGCCAAGGCGCTGGATTACATCAAGAATTATCCCGGCATTACCTACGAGGAGGTGGGCAGCAATGGCTGAATTTTTTGCATCGAAGGACTGGCAGACTTTTTTGGATGTTCTGCCTTCCATCCCGGCAGAAACCTGGGACACTTTTTACTCTACCGTGGTGGCCACCCTGTTTGCACTGGTCATCGGCCTGCCGCTTGGTGTGCTGCTGGTAACGGGTGAGCCCGGTGGTGTGCGCCCGCTGCCCCGCTGGGTTATGCGGTTGCTGAACGGCGTAATCAACCTGCTGCGCAGTGTGCCGTTCTTGATCTTGATGATCATTGTCATTCCGCTGTCCCGCTTGATCGTGGGCACTTCTATTGGCACGGTGGCGTCCATTGTGCCGCTGGTCATTGCATCCTTCCCGTTTGTGTCCCGTCTGGTGGAAACCAGCATCCGTGAGGTGGATTCCGGCGTGGTGGAAGCAGCCCAGAGCATGGGGGCAACCCCGCTGCAGATCATCACCAAGGTGCTGATCCCCGAAAGCATGCCCAGCCTGATTGCCAACGCAACCATTGCTGCCACAACCATTCTGGGCTATGGCGCTATGGCAGGTGTGATCGGCGGCGGCGGCCTGGGCAAGGTTGCCATCAACTATGGCTACTACCGCTATAACCTGGTGCTGGAAATTTTTGCAACTGCGCTGCTGGTTGTGCTGGTACAGGTGCTGCAAAGCATTGGCACCCGCCTGGCCACCAGGTGCGACAAGCGCGTGCAGAAAACCAAAGGCTAAGGCAACACCGCACAATTCCCGCCTTGCGGCTTAAGCACCGCTCCGGCAGCTGCGGCACGGCATCTGCGTTGCCAAATCTGCCCGTATAATAACAGTGTACTCGAAAGAGAGAAACAAAAACGTAAACGACGTTTTAAAACATCCACTGCGTCCTTCGCCATGCCAGACGCCCGCAGCAATCGCAGCGGCCGCCGGCGAAGGCCAGACAACCAACAATGCCGGGCAACCGGCTTTACATACATTTCTCCTCCTTCTCCTTCCTTTCCAATTTGTTACGAAAAAAAACATGCGCCCTTTGCAGCGGCCAAGGCTTCGCAGCCTGCCCAACGCAAAGGGCGCATCGTTTATTATTTCAGAATATACTTTATCATCACAGACTGGCAATATCCGCCAACAGAGCGTCTACGTCCTCGTTACGGGTGGCCCAGCTGGTGCAGAACCGCACGGCAGTGTGCTCGGCGTCCGGCTTGGCGGTCAGGGTCATGGCGTACTTCTCGCTCAGGGCATTGTACCAGCTGTTGGGCAGGATGGGGAACTGCTGGTTGGTGGGGGAATCAAACAGCATGGCGCAGCCCTTTGCTTCAAACGCAGCGCGGATGCGCATGGCCTGGCGGTCCGCCTTAGCGGCCATAGTGTAATAGGGGCTGGAACCGGTGCCGTCCTCGCCGTTCAGCAGGGCAAGGAATTGCAGCCCCAGCAGGCGGCCCTTGGCCAGCATGGCGCCGTGCTGCTTGATGGCGTAGCGGAAATCCTGGTCCAGATCGGGGTTATTGATGACAACAGCTTCGCCAAACAGCGCACCGCACTTGGTTCCGCCCAGGTAGAACACATCGCACAGGTTGGCGTAATCCTGCAGGTTCAGGTCATTGGCTTCGCTGGCAAGGCCGTAAGCCATGCGGGCACCATCCACAAACAGGCACAGGCCGCAGTCATAGCAGGTGGCGGAAAGGTCGGTCAGCTCCTCCTTGGTGTACAGGGTGCCGTCCTCAGTGGGGTTGGAGATATACACCATGCCGGGCTGGGCAATGTGCTCGTGGCTGGCATCGGCCCAGTGAGCATCGTAAGCATCCCTCACCTGCTGGGCGGTAATTTTGCCCTGCACGCTGGGCAAGGCAAGGCACTTGTGGCCGGTGGCTTCCACCGCGCCGGTTTCATGTACATTGATATGCCCGCTGTCGGCACACAGCACGCCCTGCCAAGGTTTTAACAGGGCATCCACCACGGTAAAGTTGACCTGGGTGGCACCCACAAAAAAGTGGACTCCGGCATCCGGGGCATCGCACAGCTTACGGATCAGGCCGCGGGCCTGATCGCAGTAATCGTCCATGCCGTAACCGGGGGTCTGTTCCAGATTGGTCTTTTGCAGCAGGTCCAGCACCGGCTGGGCGGCACCCTCGCCATAATCACATTCAAAGCGGATCATAAGATCGCTCCTTTCCGTTTTAACCGTTCGCTGCGGGCAGAGTACCCGACAGCATACTTATCCATTATAAAGTCTGTACCGTTTTTTGTAAAGAAAGCACTGTGCAGAAAAGCCGCAGCAGCGGCGTACAGGGAGCAAAACAAAAAATCCGGACGCTTTTTGGCAAGCGCCCGGATTTTCAACAAGTTCAGCGGTTATCGTGGATAACTTTGCCCTTTTGCACCACGGCAAGGATGTTCAGGTCATCATCGGCCAGAACCACGTTGCCATAGCGCCCGGCGGCCAAAGAGCCATAATCAGCATCAACGCCAATGCTCCGGGCCGGGTTTTCGGTCGCGGCGCGCACCGCGCTTTCCAGCGGAACGCCCATCTCGCACACAGCACGGCGCATGCAGTCATACAGGCAGGTAGCGCTGCCGGCGATGGTATCGGGGTGCTCGGTCAGGGTGGCGCGGGGGCCGCGCACCGTAACGGCCTGGCCGCCCAGGCTATAAGCGCCGTCCGGCAGCCCGCAGGCCATCATGCTGTCTGCAATCAGGATCACATGGTCATCCCCGAAGGTGTTAAAGGTAAAGCGCACCACAGCGGGGTGAATGTGAACATTATCAGTGATCAGCTCCACATCGGCACCGTCTTCCAGCGCGGCAATAATGGGGCCGGGGGCGCGGTGGGTGATGCCGGGCATGGCGTTATACAGGTGGGTCATGTGGCTGGCACCGGCGGCAAACGCAGCCTTGGCGGTATCATAATCCGTGCAGGTGTGGGCAATCGAGATGCACACCTCATTGTGGCAGTCACGGATAAAATCCAGATTGCCGGGTTCTTCCGGGGCAACGTCCACCAGCTTGATCAACCCGCCGCTGCGTGCCTGCAGCCGGCGGAACATGGCGGCATCGGCCCCCTGCACATACTTGGGGTTCTGTGCGCCGATCTTTTTGGGGCTGATGTAGGGGCCTTCCATGTTGATGCCGACCAGGTCAGCACCCTGACCGTTCTTGTGGGCGGCGGCCACATCCATAATGCCGTTCAAAATTTCCTCGCTGAACGTCATGGTGGCGGGGCAGATGGCCAACACGCCTTTGCTGGCCTCAAAATCGGCAATGGCCTGCAAACCGGCTTCATCGGCATCGCAGAAATCATGCCCGACAGCACCGTGGAAGTGAATATCCACCAAACCGGGCAGAGCATAGGCACCGTTGGCATCCAGAACTTCCTCGCCCTCCAGCGGGGGCGCACCAAAGGCAATGCGGCCATCCCGGATGGTCAGATCCCCTGTTTTGAAGGTATGTTCCGGCGTATAAATTCTTGCATTTTTGATAATCATTGAGAAATTCCCTCTTATCAGTTATGCAGTAAGGGCTTGAGCGATACGTTTAGTCCAGCTTGGAAGCAGCTTCGGCATCCAGCACCAGGGTGAAATCCGGGTGCATCTGCAGGATGGAAGCGGGAACTTCCGGCGTGACGGGGCCGAAGAAAGCTTTCTTAATGATGTCAGCCTTGCCAACGCCGTTGGCAACCATCAGAACCTTGCGGGCCTGCATGATGGTTTTGATGCCCATGGTGTAGGCTTCTTTCGGGACCAGATCTTCGTTGTTGTCAAAGAAGCGCTTGTTGGCCTCAATGGTCTCTTTGGTCAGGTGGACACAGTGGGTGCCAAGCTCAAAAGCGGCACCCGGCTCGTTAAAGCCAATGTGGCCATCGTGGCCAATGCCCAGCAGCTGCAGATCCACGCCGCCCAGATGCTGGATGATTTCATCATAGTGGGAGCACTCGGCAGCAGCATCCATGTTGGTGCCGGCAGGCATATGGATGGCTTCGGGGCGGATGTTGACCAGGTCAAACAGGTTACGGTGCATGAAGGACCAGTAGCTTTCGGGATGCTCGCGGGGCAGACCGCGGTATTCGTCCAGGTTGACGGTGTTTACTTCCGCAAAATCAAGGTCGCCCTTGTTGTACCATTCAACCAGCTGTTTGTAGGTGCCAACGGGGGTGCCGCCGGTTGCCAGGCCCAGCACGCAGTTGGGCTTCATGATGACCTGTGCCGAGATGATATTGGCCGCTTTGCGGGACATATCATAATAATCTTTTGCACGAATAATTTTCATGGGGAACATCTCCTTATTCTTTTTTTGTGCGCGGACAGCCATTACCTATAGTATAGCACAAACACCACAAAGAAACTAGAGATTGTAGAAAAAAGAGAGAAAAAACAAAGAAATATTTTAGGAAAATATAACAAAAAATCCTGGCTCCGGAAACCGGAACCAGGATGAGGGAACGCTGCCTTACAACAGCTTTTGCAGTTCTTCGTAAACAAAGCGGACCTGCGTGCCAAGAATGACCTGGCAGGCCGTGGGGGTGGAGCGGATCACACCGGAAGCCCCGGCGGATTTGAGTGCCTTTTCGTCCACCTTAGCGCCATCTTTCAGCTGGAAGCGCAGCCGTGTGGCGCAGCAGCTGGCTTTTTGCACATTGGCCTTACCGCCCAGCGCAGCCAGAATGTTGGCGGCGATGCCGGCATGGTCAAGGTCGGCTTTTACCACACCCTCGTTTTCCGCCTCTTTCTTTTTTTGCAGCGCGGCCTTGCTGGTGGAGCGCGCCACAAAGAAGCAGATAACCGCGGCCACAGCCAGCAGCACAGGGATCACGATCCAAACCTTGGGGGCGGCGGGGGACAGGGCAACGCCGCCGGCAATCACGGCGGCGCACAAAATCAGGGCCAGCACCAAAAAAGCAGGCGACCGGCAGATGCGTTGGAATGAGTTCATGTTACAAAGTACCTCCTTGGGTAGTGTATTTTTGCCGCTGCGGCAAACCCGCAGGAGGCATTTATAGTTCTGATTTTAACATAATCAAGCAAGAAAAGAAAGAGTTAAACGCCAGCTTTTGCCCACCAAAACAAAAAAGCCGCAGACAGGGCCATGGCGGCCAGCCTGCGGCGTGGAACAAAGGAACCAGAACCCTTGCCCTTGCTGTTACTTAAATTACAGCATCTTCTTCAGTTCATCGAACACGAACTGAACCTGAGGCCCGATGACAACCTGGCAGGAAGTCTTGGACGGGCGGATGACACCGGCAGCACCGGCAGCCTTGACAGCCTTTTCATTCACAGCGGAAGAATCTTTCACTTCAAGGCGCAGGCGGGTTGCGCAGTAGTCAGCACCGGTAATGTTCTCCTTGCCGCCGACAGCAGCCAGAACACCGGTAGCAATCGCAGTGTAGTTGTTGTTGGAAAGCTTGATGTTCTTTTCGCTTTCTTCCACATCGTCGTCCTCACGGCCGGGGGTCTTGAGGTCAAACTTGGTGATAGCGAAGTAGAAGACAAAGTAGAACACAAGAAAAGCGGCAATGCCCAGAGGAATGATCATCCAAGTCTTGGCAGCTGCGGGCAGGGAAGCGGAGAAAACCAGGTCCGTTGCGCCTGCGGAGAAGCAGAAGCCAGCGCGGAAACCGGAGTAGTAGGTGATGATGGTGAAAATGCCGTACAGAGCAGCATAAACAACATACAGGGGGAAGCACAGGAACATGAAGCCGAACTCAAACGGCTCGGTAACGCCGCAGACGAAAGCGCAGATAGCGGCGGAAACAACCAGACCGATAGCAGCCTTCTTGTTCTTTGCGGTGCGGACCATAGCCAGTGCAGCGCCGGGGATACCGAACATCATGCAGGGGAAGAAGCCGGACATGTACATGCCAAGGTCCCAGCCCACGTCAGCACTGGTCTCGCCAGCCCAGAAGTGTTTCAGGTCGCCCAGGCCGATGGTGTCAAACCAGAACACGTTGTTCAAAGCGTGGTGCAGGCCGGTGGGGATGAGCAGACGGTTCAGGAAAGCATAGATACCTGCGCCGATGCCGCTCAAGCCGGCAATGCCGTTGCCCAGAGCAACCAGAATGCCGAAGATAACGGGCCAGACGAACAGCAGGATAACAGAAACCACGATGGAAACCAAAGCGGTCATGATAGCAACGCTGCGCTTGCCGCTGAAGAATGCCAGCCAGTCAGGCAGCTTGGTGCTCTTGAACTTGTTGTAGCAGGTGGCGCCGATGACAGCAGCCAGGATGCCGATGAAGGAGTTGCCGGCGATCTTGCTGAAAGCAATGTAATCAACGGTGCCTTCTTCCAGGGTGGAACCAACAGCAGCGCGGATGGTGCCCACAACACCGGGGCTGAGCAGCTGCTGCATCATCAAAAAGCTGACCAGACCAGCCAGACCGGCGGTGCCGTCATGGTCGTTTGCCAGGCCGACAGCTGCGCCGATGGCGAACAGCCAAGCCATGTTATCGATCAGAGCGCCGCCAGCCTTGACCAGCAGGAAGCCGATCGTGTAAGCAGCACCGGTAGTAGGACCTTCAGCACCCATAACGGCGGGAGCCAGAGCGTAGCCAATACCCATCAGAATACCACAGACGGGCAGCGCGGCAACGGGCAGCATCAATGCCTTGCCGAGCTTTTGCAGCCATTTCATCATAAGATACATTCCTCCTAATACGGACGTATTTTGCCGGGGTGAAGCTAATGCCCCCGGTGGGGATTGCAAAACCGCTCTGGTTAGCAAAATTCCCGTTCATGCAGTGGTAAATAGGAACATTGTTTGCGGTGTAACAATCTGTTAAATCTATTTTAACATATTTTCAATAAATTGCAAATGTATTTTGTCAAAATAGCACAATGCCGAAAAAACAAAGGTGACTTTGGTTATATTGCTAAAAATATAACGCATTTTGACCGAAACTTGAAAGAAAGACAGGTGCCCCGGCGCTTTAACGAAACAAAGAGATAGATAAAGATAACATAAAGTGAGCGTTTTTTGCTAAAATATTGCAACAAAAATACATTTGAAAAAACTGTACAAAAACGCATTTCTGTAATAGTTAGCAGCTGAAACGGGCAGCTGCTGGTGCAGGGCAAAAAACGTGCGGTGCGGCTGGCGGGCGGGGCGGAAAATGTGATGTCTGCCATGGTAAAACTTTTGTGCAGCAGGTACGGGCAAATCAAGAAAAAAGGAAATAAAAAATCCTGGGACGCCGTAAAAACGGCACCCCAGGCAAACGGAGTTGAAAATGGCAAAATCAGTTGTTGGCGCTGAACAGCTGGGGCGCAGCCTTGTACAGCAGCACCACGGCAATGGTGGTCATAATACCTTCCGGCAGCATGTAGGAGCCGTTGTAAGTCAGGCTGTAGATCCACGCGGGCAGACCATCGCTCAGGTTGCCCCAGATCAGCACGCCGGACAAAAAGCTGCACAGGAAACGCAGCACGCACACGGCGGCGGAGCCCACGGCCACGCCGACCAGCTTGTTTTTGAACGGCTTGGCAAACACGCAGGCAAGCCCCAGAAAGGAGAAGGCCAGCACATAATCCAGCAGGATCATGCCCACCAAAGGCAGCAGGCCGGGCGCCGGGGGCGCATAAAAGCCCAGCAGCATCTGCAGCAGGCTGTTCACAAAGCCGGTGAACAGGCCCCACTTGACCCCGTGGCGGAAGGATACCAGAATGAACGGCACCATGCTGAACAGCGTGATGGAGCCGCCGTTGGGCAGCTCATAGATTTTGATGTTGGCCAGGATGGTGCCCAGCGCAATCATCAGGGCGCATTCTACCATAATGCGCGTTTTGGTGTAAGAGGATGACATATACATACCACTCCTGAAAAATAGTACATAAAAACAAGAAAAGCGCCCGCAGGTACAGCGGGCGCCGAAAGCGTTGTGAGCAGTATATAACCACAGCAAAACTTCCTACGCCGGCATTACCCGGATCAGGTATAGGGTGCTCAAAACACAGTTGCTTTGATCTCAGCCGGAGATGCCCTCCAGCGCCCCTGTTCTTATGTCCGGTTCCCAGTATAGCAGGAAATGCCGGTTTGTCAAGGCGGAAAACTACTCGATCTGCCAAATTCCGCCGCTTAACGGTGCAAGGTCCAGCGCCAGCCATCCGTTGGCAATGGGGCGGGGAGCATGATCCACCCAGCCCGCGGCAAACAGCGGCAGGGCACAGCTGCCCCAGCCCGGCTTTAGCCCAAACCCCTGTACGACCTGTGTGCCGGTGTTCAGGGCGCACAAAAGTGTTTCACAGCCGGCCTGCAACGTAAAGCCCAGCACGCCGGTGCTTGCATCCTGCGCGGTCCAGGCAAAGCTTTGGGGCGCATACAGCGCCGGGTGTGCCAGGCAGAAAGCATTCAGCGCCTTACTGTAATCAGCCAGGGCGCGGTGCCCGGCGTCCGCCAGCATAGCCCAGTTCGGCTCCCGGCCATCGGTAAAGGCATCCGGCTGGCCGAACTCCACCCCCGCAAACAGCAGGCTTTTGCCGGGGCGGGCGGCCTGTAATAACAGCAGCAGCCGCATCTGGGCCAGCTTTTCTTCTACATTGCCATACAGGCGGGTGAAAATGCTGGCGGGGTGGTTTTCATCGTGGCTCAGCGCGTTGATGCCCTGCACCGCGCCAAAGGGGCCAAAGCTGCCGCACAACTGCCGGAACAGAGCGCTGCGCCCGCCGAACGGCGCGGCAAAATAGGCCAGCGTATCCTGTGTCCAGCCGATCTCCCACACATAGTCAAAGCCCAGCCCGCCGCTGGCGGTATCGGAGGTGGCGTTCATGGAACCGGCGCTGTCCTCTGCCACCAGCATGCAGCCAGGGAACCGCGCGTGCAGCCCAGAAGTCAGCGTTTTGAAAAACTCTGCTGCCTGCCAGCCGTTGGGGCAGTGGTACAGCGCGTTGCCGATGGCATCCACCCGCAGGCCGTCGCACCGGCACACCTGCAGCCAGAACGCCGCCGAACTGAGCAGAAAGCTGCGCACCGGCGGGCTGGCCAGATCAAAGTTCAGGCTGCCCCAGTCGCTGGGGCCGGATTCAAATAAAGGCGCACCGTCAAAACAGGCCAGGCGGTCGGCATCCGGCGCAAAATGGACCGGCACAAAATCCATCAGCACGGCAATGCCTGCGGCGTGCAGGGCATCCACCAGCGCGGCAAAGCCTGCAAACCCGCCAATGCGCTGGGTGGGGGCAAAATACCCGCACCCCTGGTAGCCCCAGCTGCCGTCAAACGGGTATTCTGCCAGCGGCAAAAACTCGACATGGGTGTAGTGGTGCTCCACAAGATAGGGCACCAGACTTTTTGCCAGCTCCGGCCCGGTGTAATAGCGGCCGTCCCAATGGCGGTGCCAGCTGGCGGCGTGCAGTTCGTAAATCAGAACGGGAGCATCCCGGCGGGCACCGCGCAGCAAGGGAGCGGCGAACGGGTAATTCGGCTCCGCCAGGCGGGAAGCCGTGCCGGGCAGAGCTTCAAACGCAAAGGCAAACGGGTCTGCCCGCAGCTGCCAGCTGCCGTCCGGCCCCTGAATGTTATACTTGTACAGCTGCCCAAGCTGCGCCTGGGGCACCCGCCCGCGCCACAGGCCGTCCTCACAAAAGGTGAGCTCGGCGGCGGAATAGAGATCCCAGCCGTTCCAGTCCCCCAGCAGCTGCACGCGGCGGGCGTGCGGCGCCCACAGGGTAAACAGCCAGCCGCGCCCCGGCCCCGCCGGGTGGGAACCCAGCAGGCGGTAAGCGTCAAAGCTGATGCCGCAGAAAAACTCTTCCACATCCGGCCGCATAGCTCTGCCCCCTTACCCTGCAAAATTGAACGTGTGTTAAGGCAATACCGCACAATTCCCGCCTTACGGCTTAAGCACCGCTCCGGCGGCTGCGGCACGGCATCTGCGTTGCCAAAA
>PPYE01740959.1_pt1 | contig 11067 bp, 9 predicted proteins | sample 1559881 | NCBI WGS metagenome assembly PPYE01 (sample SAMN08240022, study PRJNA423297) | Human gut metagenome, whole genome shotgun sequencing project.
TTATCTGCGCTTTTGGCTTAGCAGCTGCCGCACCTCGCTCGCCGTATCGGCACTTAGAATTATGCGGTATTGCCCTAAACATCCCGCAATTTTTATCTGAAAGTGGTGTCCGGCATGAAAGTTCTCATCAGCACCTGCCTGCTTGGCGTTGCGTGCAAATATTCCGGCGGCGATAACGCGCGCCCGGCCCTGGTAGCGGCTTTGCAGGCTGCCGGGCATGAGCTGGTGCCCGTCTGCCCCGAAGTGTACGGCGGCTTACCCACACCGCGCACGCCTGCGGAGCGCATCGGTTCCCGCGTGGTGACGGCTGCCGGGGCCGACGTGACCGCCCAGTACCGCAAAGGTGCCGAAATTGCCCTGCAGCTGGCAAGGTTGACGGGCTGCCGGGTAGCCGTGCTGAAAGCCAACAGCCCCAGCTGCGGCCACGGCACGATTTATGACGGCACTTTCAGCGGCAAAAAAATTTCCGGCAGCGGTGTAGCCGCCGAGCTGCTGGAACAAAACGGAATTGCCGTTTATACGGACGAGGACTGTGCCGCGGCACTGCCCTTTTAATGATCACGAATCACGATGATACGAGGTGAATGAAGATATGGCAACAAATACACCATTCGGCCAGCGCCTTGGCCTTGTGCTGGAAGGCGGTGCCATGCGCGGCATTTACACCGCCGGTGTGCTGGATGTTTTCCTGGAAGCCGGTATCATGCCGGACGTTGTGGTGGGGGTTTCGGCCGGTGCGCTGCACGGGTGCAGCTATGTAGCCGGGCAAAAAGGGCGCAGCATCCGCTATTACCGCAAATACCGCAGTGATAAGCACTTTATGGGCCTGTATTCCCTGCTGACCACCGGCGATGTGGTGGGCACCAAGTTCTGCTATGAGGATATCCCCTTGCGGTTGGATCCTTTTGACGAAGTTGCTTTTGAAAAAGCCCCCGTTGATTTTTATGCCACCGTAACCAATGTGCGCACTGGCAAGCCGGAGTATATCCTGTGCGACGAGCTGAAAGTTGGCAGCAAGATGGATGTGATTCGCGCGGGAGCGTCCATGCCGCTGTGCTCCAAAATGGTGGAGTGGAACGGCAATCTCTATCTGGATGGCGGCGTGAGCGACAGCATCCCCTATGCCAAAATGAAAGATTTCGGCTGCCGCAAAAGCATTGTAGTGCTGACCCAGCCCGCCGGATACCTGAAACAGCCCGCCGCCATGGCCCCGTTTGAAGCTATGTACCGCAAGTATCCCGCCTTTGTGGAGGCCATGCGCGGCCGCGACCAGATGTACAACACCGAAGTGTGCGCTGTAGAACAGGCCGCCAAACAGGGCGATGTTTTTTTGATTCGCCCCAGCAAGTTACTGCATGTTGGCCGTATGGAACACGACATCGAAGTTCTGAATGCACAATATGAGCTCGGCCGCCAGGATGCCCGAAACCTGATGGATGCGATGAGGGAATGGATGGAGAGGTAGGAGTTAGGAAGTAGGGGTTAGGAGTTTTTTGGGCCGCAGATGCCAAAAAGTTCTGTCTGAATATTAAAACAAAAATGTAGGGAACGGTCAAGACCGTTCCCTACATTTATTTTATAGGCTTGCGGCGGACATTCAAACCGCCGTTTAACTCCTAAGGCAACACCGCACAATTCTCGCCTTACGGCTTAAGCACCGCTCCGGCAGCTGCGGCACGGCATCTGCGTTGCCAAAATGCTCGATAAGACATCCAGTAACCATCAGCAGGGCCTGGGCTTCGCCCTCAGCTTCCCGGATGCGCTGCTGCTTTACGGCTTCGGCGCGCAGGATGGCGCTTTCCTTTTCGCCTTCGGCGCGGGTGATGGCTGCCTGCTTTTCACCTTCCGCCAGCAGGATGGAAGCGCGCTTTTCACGGTCGGCCTTCATCTGCTTTTCCATGGCCTGGCGGATCTCTGCCGGGGGCTCAATATTTTTCAGCTCCACGCGGTTTACCTTAATGCCCCAGCGGTCGGTCGCTTCGTCCAGGCTGGCGGTGATCTTGGTGTTGATCAGATCGCGGCTGGTCAGCGTTTCATCCAGGGACATAGAACCGATGATATCGCGCAGCGTGGTAGCAGAAAGGTTCTCGATGGCCTGGATGGGGCGGTTGACACCGTAAGCAAACAGCTTGGCATCAAACACCTGGAAGAACACAACGGTATCGATCATCATGGTAACGTTGTCGCGGGTGATAACGGGCTGCGGGGGGAAGTCTGCGGCTTCTTCTTTCAGGCTGACCTTGCGGGACACACGCTCCACAAAGGGAGTGCGCAGGTGCAGGCCGGCACCCCAGGTATCCTTATACACGCCAAGCCACTCGGTAACATAGGCGTTGGACTGGGGTACAATGACAATGCAGCGGGCGATGCCGATCAGCACAAGGACCAGCAGGATAGCAATAACCAGTAACATTAGGGGCCTCCTCAAACAATACGGGGCACTTTGGCAGGCTGCCTTAGTGCAGTTGTTCTGCGGGCTGTGCCGCAGCCGGTACGGGAACAGCGGATACGATCAGTACCGCGCCGTCCACGTTTTTTACTTCGCAGCGTGCATCTTTTGGCAGCGGAGTGCCGTCCACCGTGCGGGCCTGCCAATCCAGCCCATCCACACGCACGCGGCCGATATCCCCCTGCGGGATTTCCCGCAGAACAATGCCGCGGCTGCCGATGGTAAGCGGCGAACCGTTGGTAATGGGCGGCTGGCGCATGGTGCGGCGCTTTGCCAGCAGCGGCAGCATAACGACCAGCGTTACGGCGGACACCACGGCAAACACGGCGCACTGAACGCCCAGCGATGCGGTAAAGATACTGGCCACCATGGCTGCCGCTGCACCAACGGCAAACCAGATGGAAACCAGCGCCGTGGTAGCAGCTTCCGCAATGGCAAACACCACAATGGCTGCTGCCCAAAACAGAAATGTCATCTTGACACCTCCTGATTGGTTAATTTTTTTACTGCGGGATCCCGCACGCCCACAGGTAGTAGCCGCGCAGGTTATCACCAAACTTTTCCCACAGTTCGGGGTGCTCATCCCGGTAAGTATATACGTTAAAGCTGGCGCGGCCCTGGCGGCCCTCCGCCATGCCATAGTTCACAAAGTGCTGCAGGTAGGCGTTGGCATCATTGCCAAACGCGGCGCGCAGATCAGCGTTCTGGCTGCGGTAATAGCTGTAGTCGTACACGTTGGAATAATCATGGCCGCCGTACCAGCTGGTACCGGCAGTGCTGCCGGAAGAACTGCCGCCCTTGCCGCCGTTGGCGGTGGGCAGGCCGTTGATCAGGCTGTTGGAAATGTAACCGGTGGTATCGCCCCAGGTCACGCAGGACCAGCCGTTGGCATAGCTGTGTACCGTAACGGTAAAGCCCGCGGGAACGGCGGTCAGCACCTCATAGCTGGTGGCGGGGCCGCTGCGCAGGTTGGCGTCGCTGTTCAGGGTGCAGGTCACATCCGCACCCTCGTAGCGGCCGCTGGTGGAGTTGCTGGCCGTGGAGGTACCGCCGTTGGCGGCAGGCAGGCCGTTGAGCAGCTTGGTTGCAATGTAGCCGGAAACATCCCCCCAGGTCACACTGGCCCAGCCATCCTGGTAGCTGTCCACACTGACGGTAAAGCCTGCGGGCACAACGCCCAGCACGCCAAAGTCCGTACCGGGGCCGCGGCGGATGTTCGCATCGCTTTTAACGGTGCAGTTGACGGCGCTGCCGCGCCAGGACGGTGCCTGCGTGGTGGCGGCGCTGCCGCTGAGATACTTGGTTGCCACCCAGCCCGCATTTTTGCCGCTGGTCACATAAGTCCAGCCATTGCCGTCATCGGGGGTAACAACATTCACGGTTGCGCCGTTATTCAATACCGTCACCACATTATAATTGATGCCGGGGCCCTGGCGCATATTCAGGCCGCTTTGGGCGGTTACTTTGGCGCTGCCTTCTGCCATCGCCACGGTTGCACCAAAGCATGCCGCAACCAGCAGAGCTGCCAAAAACGTTACACGCTTTTTCATATCTATATCTCCTTGTTGCAAGGTGATCTGCGGACCAAAAGAGAATGTACTCTTTTGCAGTTTCATTATACCATATGCCTGCATCAAACACAAGAAACGCTTTATCTTTGTGATTTTTTTGTTAAACATGTAAAAAATCCGGCATCTGCATCCTCTCTGCCCGGTTTTGGAATGGTTACAAAAATTTTCCCCCTGCTCCCCCCGCACCGCATTGACAAAACCGCCTGCGTGGCGTATTGTAAAAGATAGAATATGCAAATTGTATGCACATTGCCCGGCATTGTGCAGCAACGCGGTACGCGTGCCGCCAGCGGCACCGGCCTGACAGGGAGGTTTCTATGAAGATGCGTGTTGGTATTTTGACATCCGGCGGTGACTGCCCCGGCCTGAACGCAACCATCCGCGGCGTGGCCAAAGCGCTGTATCAGCGCATGGGCGACAAGGTGGAGATCATTGGCATTCTGAACGGTTATGACGGCCTGATCAACGGCAACTACCGCGTCATGGCACCGGATGAGTTTTCCGGCATTTTGACGGTAGGCGGCACGATTCTTGGCACCAAGCGCACCCCGTTCAAGATGATGCGCGTTGTGGGCGATGACAAGGTGGACAAGGTTGCCGCCATGAAAAAGACCTACAAGGACGCCAAGCTGGACTGCCTGCTCTGCCTGGGCGGCAACGGCACCCACAAAACGGCAAACCTGCTCAGCCAGGAGGGTCTGAACATCATCGGCCTGCCCAAAACGATCGACAATGATATTTTTGGCACCGATGTTACTTTCGGTTTCCATACCGCTGTGGACATTGCCACTGACGTTATTGACCGCATCCACACCACTGCGGGCAGCCACAGCCGCGTAATGTGCATTGAGGTCATGGGCAACAAGGCCGGCTGGCTGACGCTGTATTCCGGCATTGCAGGCGGTGCGGACATCATCCTGATTCCGGAGCACCCCTATGACATCAAGAAGGTGGCCGAAGCTGTTATGCGCCGCCAGAAGGCCGGCAAGAACTTCTCCATCCTGGCGGTTGCCGAAGGTGCGCTTTCCACCGAGGAATCCAAGATGAAGCGCAAAGAATGGACCGCCAAGCGCGCCGCTGCCGGTTACACCACCGCCACCAACCGCATTGCCAAGCAGGTGGAGGAGCTGACCGGTGCCGAGACCCGCATCTGTGTGCCGGGCCATATGCAGCGCGGCGGCAGCCCCAGCGCCTATGACCGCGTGCTGGCCACCCAGTTTGGCACCTATGCCGCACGCCTGGTGGCGGACGACCATTTTGGCGTGACCGTTGCCATGGTGAACAACCACGTTACTGCCAACCCGCTGGTAGACATCGCCGGCAAGACCCGCGGCGTGCCCGATGACTGCGATATGCTCAACGTTGCCCGCTCCATGGGCATCAGCCTGGGCTGAGTTTTGTTACGGGGGTTGTTGTTCCTTCTTTGAAAAGAAGGAACTTTAAAATAATAAATTACAGATAGAATATAAACAAGGCCCGCTGCACGGGATTATGGCGTGCAGTGGGTCTTTTCGTTTTGGATGGCACTCAAAATTGTTTTGTAGGGAACGGTCTTGACCGTTCCCTACAAATTGGGCGGAGTTTTCGCTTTTCACAGAAAGGTCGCCCCTCATCCGCCGGAACTATTTGCTGCATCGGTCTTTTTATATATTTTGCTGTATTCCGTCAAGGGAATATTATTCAGATTTTTTATTGACATACAGCAGGTGGTATGCTAGCATCTATATAGTAGTTGTTTCTTTTACTTGTTGTGTCCGTTTCTGTATGTTTTATTTACTGCTTTACATGGGAAAGGTAGTCGTTCGTTATGGTGAAATCCCACAAAATTTATAACCTGATTTTTGACCTTTTGCTGGCGGCGGGCGTGTGTCTGTATAACGACCTACGCTTTATGCGGTTCTGGGTTCTGAATGGGCAGCTTTACCACAGCACCGGGTTTGCCAACTATCGTTTTGGCATTGCCGGCAAGGATGTTTTCTGGGATTTTTCGCCGCTGAACATTCTGCATTGCCTGCAGGGGTATGACCCGCACGCTTACCTCAAGTTCCTCTGTTTTTTCTGCATCGGTATTTTGATGTTTTTCCGGTTTGTGTTCCGGGCACCAAAGCTTCTTCCGCAGTTGTTTGCGCGGCTGTTCTGTTTCAGCGCCGGGTATATTGCAGTCGTTGAGCTGTACAATCTGCTTTTCACCGCCGCCGGAGCTGTTTTTCTGGATATCAGCAACTGGTTCCTCTACCTCACCGGCGCATGGTCTGCTATTGCCATCCTGACCCTGCTGCTGGTTGCCAGCAAAAAGTTCCGTCCCGCTCCCCTGCCTTCTACTCCATCCCTTTAATCGAATAAAACCAAAAGCCGCGGCCCTGCATCAAACGCAAAGCCGTGGCTTTTTCCTACAATTTCTAATTACTCATTCCTAATTGCTAATTCTGCAATTCCGTTCGCTTTCGCCCAGTAAGCGCCTGCCCATCAAATCAGTAGTACTTAAAATACCCCACATGCTCCGGTTGGTTATCTTCTACCAGGATGGTAAAGCCGCCGGGGTTTACTTCGGTCTGCTTGCCAAAGGCGGTGCGGACAATCAGGTGCGGGCCGTTGTTCAGGATAATCTCCGCGGACTGCTCCTTACCCACGCGGCGGTAGTGCAGCACATCGGTGCTGGCTTCCACCAGCTCCATGCTGCCGCCGTCAAAAGCATCGCAGCTGCGGCGCAGGCGGGCCAGGTTGGTCAGCGGCACGCGCAGGCGGCGCTCGGTGGAGTTCCAGTCAAAATATGCGCGGTTGAACGGGTCGCGGTAGCCCTGCATCCCGATCTCATCGCCATAATACACGCAGGGCACGCCGGGCAGGGTGTACAGCATGGCGTAAGCCAGCAGCACGCGGCGCAGGGCATCATCAATGCGGTCGCCGGGGATCATGCGCTTGCTCTGCCAGTAGCGGTCGCGGCCATTGGCGGGTTCGCCTGCAATGGCGGTAATACCGCGCTCGGTATCGTGGGTGGAAAGGAAGTTCATTGCGCAGTCCAGCGCCGGTTTGGGATAGTTTTCGCAGATGGACATGATCTGCTCCCCCACCGCGCTGGCATCCTCGCCGCGGGCAAAAGCCACAGCTGCATTGCGGAACGGGTAGTTCATGGTGGCATCCAGCCCATGGCCGCGCAGGTAGGTGCGGCGGTGGTCGAACGCTTCCTTGGTGGTGGCGTCCTCCCACACTTCGCCGATGAGCAGCTTGTCCTCGCCGTGGGCTTTGACGGCGGCACGGATCTTTTCGATAAAATCATCAGGCAGTTCATCCGCCACATCCAGCCGGAAGCCGGAAGCCCCCAGCCCCAGCCATGTATCAATCACGCCACCCTTGCCGCAGACAAAGTTGCCGTAAGAGGGGTCCTCCTCCTCCACTTCGGGCAGGGTCTCAAAGCCCCACCAGCTGCGGTAGCCGCCGACATAACCGGAATCGAAGTCATACCAGCTGCGGTAGGGCGAATTGCGGTCACGGTAAGCGCCGCCGGGGCCATAGCGGCCTTCGCGGTTAAAATAGAGCGAATCCGAACCGGTGTGGCTGAACACGCCATCCAGAATAATGCGGATGCCGTGTTTTTTGGCCTCGGCGCACAGGGCGGCAAAATCCTCGTTGGTGCCCAGCAGTGGATCGGCTTTCAGGTAGTTGGCCGTATTGTAGCGGTGGTTGGCGTGGGCCTCAAAAATAGGGTTCAGGTAAATGCAGGTAACGCCCAACTCTTCCAGGTAAGGCAGCTTTTGCTGGATGCCCGCAAAATCGCCGCCGTAATAGTCCATGTTCAGGTAACCTTCGCTCTGCTCATTGGGCCAAAAATACGGCTCGCCGGTTTTATCCGGACGGTAAATGCGGTCCGCAAAGGGCAGCGGCTTGTTGGGTACGCCCTCATAAAAGCGGTCCGGGAAGATCTGGTACATCGTACCGTCTTTGATCCAGTCCGGGGTCTTGAAGTCCGGCTCGTACACCGTCAGCTGCCAATCCAGGCCATTCACCCAGGTCAGCTCACCTTCCCCGTTGGCGGTGCGATAAATCTTGCGGAAATCCGTGTACAGGTCAAAGTGGTAAAAATATAATCCCGATGTGGTGGGGGCCAGCTGGAACACAAAATGGTTTACGCCGGGGGTCTGGCCGTCAAAATTCATGCGGTAATGCACGGGGTCTTCGCGGTCTTTGGTCAGCACCAGGTGTGGGTCCACATAGCCCAGTCTTTCCGGCACAGTCAACCGCCAGGTAACGGTCTGCCCCGCCGGAACTGCGCCAAACGGTGTTTTATACTCCGCACAGCGGGAGTTAAAAAAAATATGCGTTGGTTGTTCAGGCAAACAAATCAATCCTTACATTGAACAAGTGTACAAAAGCAGCCGTGACCCACTGGTGCCGGCAAATTCAAGTCGGCTGCCGGGATCGCGGCTGTTCGTTTATTTTATTGTACGGGCAGCGCGTGTACGTTCACAGCTGCACACGCGCCCGCACTGCGGTTAAAGCTCTGCTTTGGGCAGATTATTTAACCGGGGTAGCGCCCCAGATATCGCGGGAGTAATCCATGATGGAACGGTCGGCGGAGAAGATGCCGGCGTTGGAGATGTTCATCAGGCTCATACGGTTCCAGGTCTGCTTCTGCTTGTACAGTTCCTGCACGGTGTGCTGGGCACGGCGGTAATCCTTGAAGTCAGCCAGGACCATGTACGGGTCAGAGTTGCGCAGGTTGTTGGTAACCTCGCTGAAGTTCTCACCGTTCCAGCCTTTTTCCAGCATATCCAGAACTGCCATGGCAACATTATCATCAGAGATGAATGCCTGCGGATGGTAGCCCATGCCTTTCAGTGCGTTGACTTCGGGGGTCAACATACCAAAGATAATCTCGTTGTCCTTACCGGCGGCATCGGCGATTTCCACGTTCGCGCCGTCCAGGGTGCCCAAGGTGATTGCGCCGTTCAGCATGAACTTCATGTTGCCGGTGCCGGAAGCCTCGGTGCCGGCCAGAGAGATCTGCTCGGACACTTCGGAAGCGGGCATCAGGCGTTCAGACAGGGAGACACAGTAGTCTTCCAGGTAGACAATGCGCAACTTATCTTTAACAGCGGGATCGTTGTCAATCAGCTTGCCCAGCTTGCAGATCATGCGGATCATCTGCTTGGCCATGTAGTAGCCGGGGGCAGCCTTGGCGCCGAAGATATAGGTCTTGGGCACAAAGTCAGCGTTCGGGTTTGCCTTCAGGTACAGGTACTCAGCGGCAATGTTCATGGCGTTCAGGTGCTGGCGCTTGTACTCGTGCATGCGCTTGACCTGGCAGTCAAAGATAGAATCCGGGTCAATGACCTGGCCGGTGGTCTTTTCCAGATAGTTGGCAAAGTTCACCTTGTTGGCGCGCTTGACGGCGGCCAGCTTATCCAGCATGGCGGAATCGTCAGCAAATTTCTCGAACTTCTTCAGCTCGGAAGCATCCTGCTTGAAGCCGGGGCCGATGGAATCTTCCAGCAGCTTGGTCAGGCCGGGGTTGGCAGCCAGCAGCCAGCGGCGGTAAGCAATACCGTTGGTAACGTTCTTGAATGCTTGCGGCTTGTACAGGAAGTAATCATGGAACACACTGTCCTTGATGATCTCGCTGTGCAGCTTGGAAACGCCGTTGATGGAATGGCAGGTGTAGGCGCAGATGTTGGCCATGCGGACCTGGTTGTCGCCAATGATTGCCATGTAGTTGATCTTGCCCTGGTCGCCGGGGAAGGCTTTCTCCAGGTCAGCACGGCAGCGGCGGTCCATTTCCTGCACGATCTGCCAGATACGCGGCAGGGTGGAGCGGAAGATATCCACGTTCCACTTTTCCAGAGCCTCGCTCATGACAGTGTGGTTGGTGTAAGCAAAGACCTTGCGGCAGATGTCGAAAGCTGCATCCCATTCATAGCTGCACTCATCCAGCAAAATGCGCATCATTTCGGGGATGGCAATGGTCGGATGGGTATCGTTCAGCTGGATGGCGATCTTATCCGGCAGGTTTTCCAGGGTACCGTACTGGTTCAGGTGGTTGCCCAGGATATCGGCAACGGAAGCAGCGCTGAAGAAGTACTGCTGGCGCAGGCGAAGGATCTTGCCCTCGGTGTGGTTATCGTTGGGGTACAGGATCTTGGAGATCAGCTCTGCGGAAGCAGACTGGCTGATAGCGGTGTTATAGTTGCCGGCGTTGAAGCTGCTCATATCAAAGCTGGGTGCCTTGGCCTGCCACAGGCGCAGCTTGGAAACGCCCTGCGTGCCGTAACCGGCAACGTACATATCGTTGGGAACAGCAATGACAGAGTTGTAGTTTTCGTACTTGACATGGTGGAAACCGCCCTCCCAGGTCTCGATAGCCTGGCCGTCAAAGCGGATCTCCTGTGCCTGGTCGGGGTGGGATTTGATCCACACCTGGCCGCCGGGCAGCCAGTTGTCAGCGGTTTCCTGCTGCCAGCCGTCCACGATCTTCTGCTTGAAGATGCCGTACTCATACAAAATAGAGTAGCCGGTGCCGGGGATGCAATCGGTAGCCATGCCATCCAGGTAGCAGGCAGCCAGACGGCCCAGGCCGCCGTTGCCGAGGCCTGCATCAGGCTCCTGCTCATAAATGGTGTCGATCTTGATATCGGCGTCAGCCAGAACCTGCTCGGCAACTTCGTTCAGGCCCAGGTTGAACAGGCTGGTGCGCAGGCTGCGGCCCATCAGGAACTCCATGCAGAGGTAATAGACCTGTTTTTTGCCTTCGCCCAAGGTCTTGGCCTGGAACTGCTTCTGGCGGTCAGACATGATCTGACGAACGATCATTGCCATGCAGCGGTAGATCTGCTCGGCAGAAGCAACGTCCAACGTGACGCCGCATTCGCTGACGACCTTGTCTTTGAGAATTTTTTCAAATTCTTTTTTAGTAAGTTTCATCAAAAGTATCCCTCTCCTTACGGCTTATCAATACCAGAACCCTCTGGGATTATACTGGCAACACCGCACAATTCCCGCCTTGCGGCTTAAGCACCGCTCCGGCAGCTGCGGCACGGCATCTGCGTTGCCAAA
>PPYE01276040.1_pt1 | contig 11066 bp, 5 predicted proteins | sample 1559881 | NCBI WGS metagenome assembly PPYE01 (sample SAMN08240022, study PRJNA423297) | Human gut metagenome, whole genome shotgun sequencing project.
TTCAAGCTTCTCTAAAAATTCTTTTTTATTGGTTCTGGCTGCACCAAGTTCATCGTTGATTTCTGCCAGTGTCATTTGTTTTTCCATATATCTATTATATCATATTTTTGCTCATTTGGCAATTGTGCGGTGTTGCCTTAACATGGAAATTTACCCCGGAAGATGAAAACAATTATCATACAGTGACAGGAACAGTTGTGGTAAATGCACAGACAACAACGACTACAACCACAACCACAAAAGCAACTACTACCACAACCAAGGCAACAACTACAACGAAACCGAACAAGACGACTACAACGAAACCAAGCAAGACGACCACAACCAAGGCAACAACTACAACCAAACCGAGCAAGATCACCACAACTAAGGTAACAACTACGACTAAACCGAGTAAGACGACCACAACTAAGGTAACAACTACGACCAAACCGAGCAAGACCACCACAACTAAGGTAACGACTACGACCAAACCGAGCAAGACCACCACAACTAAGGCAACAACTACGACTAAGCCGAGCAAGACCACCACAACTAAGGCAACAACTACGACTAAGCCGAGCAAGACCACCACAACAAAGGCAACAACTACGACCAAACCGAACAAGACGACTACAACAAAGACAACAACTACAACGAAACCGAACAAGACCACCACAACTAAGGTAACAACTACGACCAAACCAAGCAAGACGACCACAACTAAGGCAACGACTACAAACACAGCCATTCCATCCCATGGCGATGTCAATTTGGATGGTAAGGTAGATATTGTAGATGCAATTTTCTTGAACAAATATCTCGCAACACTGATACAATTTTCGGATGCTCAAGTAGCAAATGCGGATTGCTGTCAGGATGGCGTTTTGAATGATCAGGATACAACTGCTCTCATGCAATTTATCATTCTTCTGATTGATGACCTGCCTGTACAGCCTACTGAAAAATAATCATACAATCTAGATCAAAAGCTGCTTCCCAGCGTATCTATAAGATACGGGGAGGCGGCTTTTTCTATATAGTGAGAAAATATTGACCATTTGGCAATTTTGTGGTATAATCGAATCAGAAATATGTCTTTTTGAGAAAAAGGATGCAGAGAAGAGAAAACACTGGAGGGAAAGTATGATTGACACAAAAAAAGAACAAGAACGTGATGAACTACACCGTGCTATCTGGGCGATTGCGGATGAACTGCGTGGAGCTGTAGATGGTTGGGACTTCAAAAACTATGTGCTTGGCACGATGTTTTACAGATATATTTCAGAGAATCTTTGCAGTTACATCAACAACGGTGAAATCGAAGCCGGAACCCCCGACTTTGACTATGCAGAGATGCCAGACGATGAAGCAGAAGAAGCCCGGGACGGGTTGGTAGAGGAAAAAGGATTCTTCATCCTGCCCAGTGAACTTTTCTGCAATGTATTGAAACGTGCCGACAACGACGAAAACCTCAACGAAACTTTGGAAAGCGTATTTCGGCATATCGAAGAATCGGCAAAAGGTTCTACTTCTGAGGGACAGTTTGCAGGGCTGTTTGATGACTACGATGTCAACAGCAACAAGTTGGGTTCGACGGTTTCTAAGCGGAACGAAAAGCTGGTAAAGCTTTTGAAAGGCGTTGCAAACATGAACCTCGGAGAGGTAAAGCAGCATGACATCGATGCGTTCGGGGATGCTTATGAGTATCTGATGACGATGTACGCTTCTAATGCCGGAAAATCTGGTGGGGAGTTCTTCACGCCGGCAGACGTTTCAGAACTTTTAACAAGACTGGGAACAGTCGGAAAAAAGGAAATCAACAAAGTCTATGATCCGGCTTGCGGAAGTGGCTCTCTGTTGCTGAAAGCGGAAAAAGTCCTTGGCCGTGATGCAGTTCGGAACGGATTTTTTGGGCAGGAAATCAACATCACTACCTACAACCTGTGCCGCATCAACATGTTTCTCCATGACATCGAGTTCGATAAGTTCAACATTGCCTGTGAAGACACGCTGATTAATCCGCAGCACTGGGACGACGAGCCGTTTGAGTTAATTGTTTCCAATCCGCCGTATTCGATCAAGTGGGAGGGCGACGAAAATCCACTTCTCATCAATGACCCACGTTTTGCACCGGCTGGTGTGCTGGCACCGAAGAGCAAGGCTGACATGGCGTTCATCATGCACAGTTTGAGTTGGCTGGCATCGAACGGCACGGCAGCGATCGTTTGCTTTCCGGGTATCATGTACCGAGGCGGTGCAGAGCGAAAAATCCGGAAGTATCTGGTCGAAAACAACTTCATTGACTGCGTGGTTCAACTGCCCAGCAACCTGTTTTTTGGAACAAGCATCGCCACTTGCATCATGGTCATGAAGAAGAACAAGAGCGACAGCACGACGCTGTTCATCGATGCGACCAGCGAGTGCATCAAGGTGACAAACAACAACAAGCTAACACCGGAGAACATCAGCCGCATTGTGGACACCTTTGCAGAGCGAAAAGAAATCGCCCACTTCTCCCACTTGGCAGACATCACGGAAATCACAGAGAACGACTTCAATCTTTCCGTTTCTACTTACGTCGAGGCAGAGGACACACGGGAAAAAATCGACATCCAAAAGCTGAATGCCGAGATTGCTGAAATCGTTTTGCGGGAAGAGAAACTCCGTGCGGCAATTGATGCAATCATTGAGGAAATCGAGGTGGGAGAATGAGCAAGCTGAAGGAACTGATTGCAGAACTTTGCCCGAATGGGGTGGAGTATAAAACATTAGGTGAAGTAGCAACTATAACAAGAGGCGGAAACTTTCAGAAGAAGGATTTTAAAGAGCAAGGTTATCCATGCATTCACTATGGTCAGATATACACAAAGTACGGTTTGTTTGTAGAAAAAACTATTACATACCTGACAGAAGATTGTGCAGAAAAGCAGAAAAAAGCGTCAAAAAATGATGTTATTATGGCTGTAACAAGCGAAAATATTGAAGATGTTTGTAAATGTGTAGCATGGCTTGGAGATGCGGATATTGCTGTTAGTGGGCATACTGCTATTATTCATCACACATTAAATGCAAAATATCTGGTTTACTATCTCCATACAAATGATTTCTTTAAACAAAAAAGAAAATTGGCACATGGAACAAAGGTTATTGAAGTAACGCCAGATACTTTAAAAAGCGTTAGACTTCCCGTTCCTCCTCTCCCAGTTCAAGAAGAAATCGTTCGGATTTTGGACAGCTTCACCTCGCTTACAGCGGAGCTGCAAGCGGAGCTGCAAGCGAGACAGAAACAGTATGAGTATTACAGAGACCAACTCCTGACGTTTGATGTCCACGGGGGGGGGACAAGTGAAGTTCAATGGAAGACTATTGGCGAAATATGTAGGATATACGCTGGCGGTGATGCACCAAAATCAAGAATGTCAAAAGAGAAAAGCGAGCAGTATACAGTGCCTATTATTAGTAATGGTGTGGGGAAAAATGCCATATACGGATATACAGATGAGGCAAAGGTAACAGAAACTGCAGTAACAGTTGCTGCAAGAGGCACAATTGGTTATGCAGAATACCGAGATTATCCATATTATCCTATTATAAGATTGATTACGCTTATACCAATTGCAACTGACGAATTGAATCCAAAATATTTGTATTATTGTTTGCAGGGAAGACAGTATAGTGTTCCGATAACAGGCATCCCTCAATTGACAGCTCCGATGATAAGGCAGGTGGAAATTCCAATTCCAAAGCTTGAAATTCAGAAGAAAATCGTTCATGTCCTTGATAACTTTGATGCAATCTGTTCCGATTTAAACATTGGTCTGCCTGCCGAAATTGAAGCCAGACAAAAGCAATATGAGTACTATCGGGATGCTCTGCTTTCTTTCAACTGTTCACACTCTGTTAACGTAGAGAGAGAGCACTAAATAAGCTCCTCCAGTACGTTTTCGGGTACGTGATGATGCCTCTTTCTGAAGTTGCAACTTGTTTCCGTGGGGAATACATCACCAAAAAGTCAACAAAACCAGGAAATGTTCCTGTGATTCTCGGCGGACAAGAACCTGCGTACTTCATCCATGAATCAAATCATGTTGGTGAAATTGTTGTTGTTGCACGAAGTGGTGCATCTGCTGGTTTTGTTTCATACTGGAATGAAGCTGTTTTTATTACAGATGGATTTGGTTATGAAGCAGATGAAGAACTGATGTTGCCGAAATATCTTTTCTATACGCTAAAAAATAAAGAAAAGCAGCTTAATGCAATGAAACGTGGTGCAGGAGTCCCTCATGTTAGTGGCGAAAATCTTGCAAGTATTCTTTTGTCTGTTCCAACGCTCGAACAGCAAAAGAAAATCGTTTCTATTCTTGACCGTTTTGAAACCCTCTGCAACGACATGACCGCTGGTCTGCCTGCCGAAATCGAAGCCAGACAAAAGCAATATGAGTACTATCGGGATCGGCTGCTTTCGTTCCCGAAACTTACCTGATAGGAGGGGAACACCATGCCCTTTTTTAACCTTGTCGCACAAACCACAGAAAACACCGTTGTGACAGAATACGAACCGCAAAAGCGGCAGTCCAGCAGCTACCAGTCCGAGCATGATTTGGAAGAAGCGTTCCTCCAGATGCTGACAGAACAGGGCTACGAGCGTCTGACACTCCATAAAGAGAGCGACCTTGTTGCCAACTTGCGGACGCAGCTGGAAAAACTGAATCACTTCACCTTTTCTGACAACGAGTGGAACCGCTTTTTCAAAGATACGCTTGCAAACCAGAACGAGGGCATTGTAGAGAAAACCCGAAAAATTCAGGAAGACAATGTGCAGGTGCTTCGGCGGGATGATGGTTCTTCCAAGAACATTACTCTCATTGATAAGAAAAACATCCACAACAACTTTCTGCAAGTCATCCATCAATACGAAATCTCCCAAGCTGAGGGAGCAAGGCATGACAACCGTTACGATGTGACCGTTTTGGTGAACGGATTTCCTTTGGTGCATATCGAGCTGAAACGCCGTGGCGTGCCGATTCGAGAGGCGTTCCACCAGATTGACCGTTACCAGAGAGATAGCTTTTGGGCAGGCTGCGGACTGTATGAATATGTACAAATTTTTGTCATCTCCAATGGCACCAACACGAAGTATTACTCCAACAGCACCCGTTTTAACGCCATCAAAGAAGCTGGATCCGGAAAAGGAAAACGCACAAAAACCAGCAACAGTTTTGAATTTACTTCGTTTTGGGCAGATGCCAACAATCGAGTCATCACAGATTTGGTGGACTTTACGAGAACATTTTTTGCAAGACATACCATCTTGAATATTCTTACAAAGTACTGCATTTTTACTTCGGAAAATCTGCTGATGGTGATGCGGCCTTACCAGATCACAGCGACAGAGCGAATCTTAAACCGCATCGAAATCGCCAATAACTATAAAAAGTACGGCAGCATCGCAGGCGGCGGATACATCTGGCATACGACTGGCTCTGGAAAGACACTGACTTCTTTTAAGACGGCTCGCCTTGCTTCGTCCCTGCCGTATATCGACAAAGTTTTGTTTGTGGTAGACCGAAAAGATTTGGACTACCAAACCATGAAGGAATACGACCGCTTTGAAAAAGGTGCTGCCAACAGCAATACCAGCACAGCAATTTTGAAAAAACAGTTAGAGGACGAAACCGCCAGAATCATCATCACAACGATTCAGAAGCTTGCAACGTTCATCAAAAAGAATCCGGTGCATGATGTCTATCAAAAACATGTGGTCATCATCTTTGATGAGTGCCATCGCAGCCAGTTTGGAGATATGCACACCGCAATTGTAAAGAGTTTTCAGAAGTATCATCTATTTGGGTTCACCGGAACGCCAATCTTTGCCGCAAACGCCGGAGCGTCGAAAAATCCACAGTTTCGCACAACAGAACAAACGTTCGGCGATCAGCTTCACACTTACACCATCGTCGATGCCATTAACGATAAGAACGTGTTGCCGTTTCGGGTGGACTACATCAAAACCATGGACTCTGATCCGGACATTGATGATAAAGAAGTATGGGACATCGATCGGGAGAAAGCGTTCATGGCACCTAAACGAATTTCTCTGGTGACGAAATACATCTTGGAACACTTTAATCAAAAGACCTACCGGAATGAAAAAAGCTATCAGTTTCGAGTGCTTTCCAACATCCGACAGGTTGCTTCTGCTGCGAACGGAACGGTTGGGGAGGTGAAACAGGAACGGCGTGTAAACGGTTTTAATGCTATCTTCTGTGTCGCTTCTACTCAGATGGCAAAGTTGTATTACCAGGAATTTAAACGGCAGATGGCAGAAGACCCGTCTAAGCAACTTCGCATTGCAACGATTTTCAGCTACGGTGCCAATGAAGCAGAGGCGGACGGCGTTCTGGATGAAGAAAATAGTGAGGATACCAGTCAATTGGATCAGACCAGCCGAGATTTTTTGGATAGTGCGATTAAAGACTACAATGAGATGTTTCACACCAACTACTCTACAGACGGTGACCGATTCCAAAATTACTACAAAGATGTTTCTCTCCGTATGAAAAACAAGGAACTGGATCTGCTAATCGTAGTCAACATGTTTTTAACTGGTTTTGACGCAACCACACTAAATACACTTTGGGTAGATAAGAACTTGAAAATGCACGGGCTGATTCAAGCGTTCAGCAGAACCAACCGCATTTTAAACAGCATCAAAACGTTTGGCAACATCGTTTGTTTCCGTAATTTGCAGAAGCGTGTAGATGCTGCAATCTCACTTTTTGGAGATAAAGGTGCAGGTGGGGTTGTTCTGCTGCGAAAGTTTGATGACTACTACAATGGCTATCAGGATGCAGCAGGAAAACGGCATCCTGGTTACGTTGATCTGGTAAAAGAACTTTACGAAAAGTTCCCTGTTGATGAAACAGGGATACAAGGAGAACAAAACCAGAAAGACTTCATTGCTCTGTTTGGTGCAATTCTCCGGATGAGAAACTTACTGCTTTCCTTCGATGATTTTGCAGAGAAAGAAAAGATTCCGGAACGAGATTTACAGGATTACCTGGGAAAATATCAGGATTTGCGGGATGAATGGAAAAAAAGACCGGTTGGAGAGAAAGAAGACATCAGCGATGATGTTGTGTTTGAAGTAGAACTGATCCGTCAGATTGAGATTAACATCGACTACATCTTGATGCTCGTGAAAAAATACCATGATACACACTGTGAAGATAAAGAGGTTCTGATCACGATTCAAAAGGCAATTGATGCCAGTCCGGAACTTCGCAGTAAGAAAAACTTGATCAACACATTTTTAGCTGGAATCAATGATGTGGATGATGTTCTGACGAAATGGCATCAATATGTTACAGAAGAACGGGAAAAGGAATTGGAACAGATCATCCAAGAAGAAAAATTAAAAGACATGGAGACCAGAAAGTTTTTGGAAAATGCGTTCCGTGATGGCGAAGTAAAAACGACTGGTACTGAGTTGGATAAAATCCTCCCTCCTGTTTCACGCTTTGGCGGAACTGGAAGAGCAAAGAAAAAACAAAGTGTTGTCGATCAGCTAAAGCGTTTCTTTGAACGGTTTTTCGGCATCGGCGGTACAGTTTTTACAGCAGATAAAACCGTACAGGCAGAAAAATAGCACTAACCGATACTGTCATTTATATTTTTACAGGTAGTATAGCCATCTCTATGAGATGGCTATACTACTCAAAATCATTTCAGTTTCGGATTTTCAGCCGTTTGCTTTCTGAAGTTGCGATATGTTTTTCCATGAAGAATTCCAGGAATTTCCTCCTGTTTGTTCTGGTTGTAAAACGTTCCCTTGATGTAACATTCGCCTTTTTCCAAAAGAGTCAGCTCTTGTGGATTAACTCGAAGCAGTCTTGCGACAGAAGTCGCAGTCCTGTCGTCCAGACGGAAAAAAGTATGAATATCTGCATTGTTCATGATTTCTCGAACTTGAATGGATTTTGGCAGAAACTGAGTAGCAAAGTTCAGACCAATCCGATTTTTACGACTTTCTGTTAGAATCTTGGCAATGGAGCCTTTGGTGCTAAGATTTTGTGTTTTGATTTCATCTATGAAAATGCTAATATGTTTCTCATTGTGTGCTTGCTGATAATAATATAGGGACATCAGCAACATATCAATCAAACCGGAACCGCCGCTGGAGCGTACTGCTTCGGTAGAGATGACAATGATATCCTTGCTTTCTTCAATTAGTTCACCCCAGTCTCTGTCATTTTCCTTGAAATTCACAAAAAAGGAGAGCGTATCTGTCAGCTGTTCTACTAGATTGTACGGAATCTGTTCACTTGTCAGAGCTTCATATAGAGAGACCATATCCACATTTCCTTTTTGGACAATATCGCTGATAGCAGCATGAACAACAGCTTGCTGCTTAATACCCATATTGGTGTTGTGGGATTCTACAATCGATTCAATTTTTCGAATGGTATCTTCCACATTGCTGAAATTGCCCAGTTTGAGCAGGTCAACGGGAATTCCGTCTTCTTCGATATGGTGGAAGGTGATATGGTCGGAGATATATGTTTTGACATCCTCTATTACAGATTCCTCGCAGCCGACAGACAGCTTTTCCAGTATTTCCTCTTCCGTAAAGGATTCGCTGGTATCGAAAACAATAATGGGACGGTGCAATTTTTGCAGGCTCACCATTCGCTCAGTGAGACAGTGTGTTTTGCCAGAACCGCTGCTCCCCAATGCAAAGAAGTGCATATTGTTTTTGCATTTCTCATCAAAGACTTGGTAGGAAACACCACCAATGCGGTTTTCGGTGATGGGGATAAAGTTTTCTGGTGCAGGAGTTGTGCTGTACCATTCCGAATACTGGCTTTCCTGTATCATGAGTTCCACGTCTGCGTCCAGAATCTGATTACTTTTCAAGGCAATCAAAGCAGGACGGAAACTTCTATGGTAAGAATATACCACAAGCGGATAACGATTTTTCTTAGTAGAATGAAGATATTCACATTCATTCAGGCATTTTAGAACACGGCACATATTGTCAGCGGTTCTCATAAATGGGAGAATGACTTTCTCAATAGTGGATTCCTCCAGAATCAACAGGTCGTCCTTGACAATTAGCTGATTTGTATTTTCTTCAAAGTTCATCTCTTTGCTGTGTTGAATGATCTTGAGTTGGTCGCTGCGGACGGCGTCATTGAAAGCGGCGATGAATCGTTCCGACACAGCATCTGCTGAAGTGCCGGAAACAGTCTGTGAATCTGATAAAATGGAGCGAATCAACATAGACATATAATGTTGTTTTGAATTCTTGAAACCAAGAATTTTTATTACAATACAAACATAAACAGTATTTAACAATGTACCGGCTGTGATGATTTCATTACTGCTTTCATTAAAATAAGATTGATATTTTTTTAATCCAAAATCAAATGCTTGTCTAAAGCTTTCTTGAAATTTTTCATAATTTTTACAAATATAGGATATTATAACATTTATGAGAAAATTTAAGTCATCACACATTTCTATCTCTTCTGCCTTTGTCATGGAAGGGGAAAAATTTTCCGGTAGTGTGAGACAGAGCTTTTTTTCTGGGGGAAGAATGTACTGTGCATGGGTAGAAAAGATTGCAAGATTGTGTGGCTTGCAAGTCATATTGTCATTTGTAGTGAGGATATGTTGTAGCATGTCCATTCTTCTTTTGTCGTTGCCGATGAGACTGCAATCGTTTATGATAATGGTTTCATCTTTTGCCTGGAACAGTGCTTTTGTCACATCACTCTTGCGAGAATCAAAGGTCAAAGGTTTTGCACCTCTATTGAAAATTTGCATGAGAAGTGTTGCAAATCGTATGGATGCTGCATCAGGTGCTGATATCGTCAGAATACGATCCAGACTGTATCTCTCTTTCAGAAAAAAAGAACTCAGCAGACCACAGAGGGAGAAAACAAAGAGCAGTATTTTTTTATCTGTATCAAAATACTTTTCACAGATTTCTTTTATGCTAAGAGGACGATTTTGAACACTGGGGAGAACTTTTTCTATAAAACAAGGAGAGCAATGTTTCAGCAGTTCCATTTCAATCTTTTTTCTATTGCAGTCAAAACGAACAAATGTTCCTTTTTCATCATTTTCGAAGAAAGAAAAGCCGGCATATTCTGGAAAATATAGAGTGCTTTTCTGAGAAAAATTGTTGATGCAGTGGGCGATGTAGTCATTTGCCAGTGACTTGTTTCGGCAAACATAGCAAAAGGATTCAAACAAAGGTAACAGGTTTTTACTGGACAATTTGTTAAGTGGAACAACTGTATGATGAATATCATTATCTTTACATGAATAGGAAACATATAAAAGTTCTTCTTTGCATTCATTTTTCACAATGTAGCAATGGTAAACATTGCGGACTTTTAACTTACCAATCATTTTTTCTTTTCCGTGATCGATGCAAAATCCAAAACCATTTACCGGACTTTCACAAAACATTCTCGGCATTTCTTCGTGGATTTGTTTGAGCTTTGCAATTTCTATAATTTGCTGTCGATTTTGATTTACCAAGGATTGAAGAATACACTGAAAACTGGCTTGTGTTTGATTCATTTGCACTGTCATCTGATTCAGAAATGGCATGATGCTTTGTATGACATATTGCACGACTTCATTTGTTGTAGGAAGATTTGCGGACATGAGAACTTGATTGACAGCTGTTGTCAACTGTGTATTTGAGATTTCGTTCATAGGAAAACCTCCAATTTTTTATTTGAAATATGGTTTGCTGGATGATCATCAAAGGTTGTTTCATATTCCATAAAAGCATGATAGCACACCAAATGAAATTGAGCAAACAAAACGCTCTTAATTTTTTGCATATCATTTTCTGTACGCTTTTTTTGAAATTACGAATTGAAAAATTCGTTTTTCTGAGAAATTCTGCTTTCTATATTGACTTTTTCAAAAAAGGAGAACAAAAATCTCGTGCAATTTATTTTCGGTTTATAATTGGAAATGGCATCTTGATCCTGTATAATAAAACTTGACACACAAGCCACAAGGGAATAAAATAGAAAAAAGGAAAAACGGAGGATACGAAG
>PPYE01108052.1_pt1 | contig 11063 bp, 7 predicted proteins | sample 1559881 | NCBI WGS metagenome assembly PPYE01 (sample SAMN08240022, study PRJNA423297) | Human gut metagenome, whole genome shotgun sequencing project.
CCTGAGACGTAATCGTCGCGCTTGCCACCGCGTCAATGCCTTCACCCAGCGTCAGCGGCGCGCTCTTGCCGATGAACTGGCTCGTGAACGCTTCTTCCGCGCACTTCTGACCCAGACCCGGCGTCTGGCTGGACGCATCCACCACCAGTGCCGTAATCACACCGTTCTCGTCTGTCACCTGCACCGTGATGTCCGCGCCGCCAAAGCCCGCAATCGTCGCGGTCTTCGCGTTTTCCAGCACCATGGGCGCTTCCGTCGCAGCAGGTGCTTCCGTCGCCACAGGTTCGAGATCCTCCGCCGCCATCGCGGGCGAAGTCAGCGCCGCGTTGATAGCTTCCACTGCCGCCGTCGAGGTGATGGTCGCGCCGGTCAGCCCGTCCACATTTTCATTCAGGGTAAACGGGCCGCTCTTGCCGATGAACTGCGCCGTGAACTCTTCGTCCGCGCAGCGCGTGCCGAAGCCGGGCGTCTGCGTGGAAGCGTCGATAACCAGCGCCGCAATCGTGCCGTCGTCATTCAGCGTCAGGCGCGCTGTCACTTCACCGTTGCCAAAGCCAACAGCCTTGCCCTGATGCACGTCGCCGGTCAGCTCAACCGTCTGCGCAGGCTTTTCTTCCTTCACGCCAAACGCCAGCACGTCGCCTTCGACGTCCTTGCCCAGCACATGGCTGATGCACTTCAGCACATCATTAGACGCCGCCAGCACCGCCTTGGAGGTGACGGTCGCGCCGGTAATCGCTTCGATGGTGTCGCCGCCGAACGCGCTCAGACCAATGAACGCCTCCGCACGAGCCGGTTCCTTCCAGCGTGCGCCGAAGCCGTCCGTCTCGGCAAAGTTCGTGTCGCCAATCTGGCAGCCGACGATTTTGCCGTCCATATCAACGCCCAGCGTCACAGCGACATTGCCGCCGTAGCCCTTGGCGGAGGACACCGCGCAGTAGCCGATGGTCTTGCCGTCCTTCTTCGCTTCCACCAGCGATGTAACATTGCAGCCATCCGGAATGCTCATGGTGCTGAAGGAATCCGCCGTCATGACGCTCTGGAACGCCGCGTTCTGCGCCGCTTCCTCGTGCGCCTTGATGGGACCCGCCGTAATCGCATTCGTCACCGCCAGCAGCAGCGCCGCCGCCAGCGCAATCAGCGCCAGAATCAGGTACGCCGGAAGCTGTTTCCGAGTTGTCTTGGTTTCACTCATGGTTTATTGCCTCCTCCTGAGAACTACGAAAAAGTGAAATTGAAAGCTGATACTATTTTCAGAGGAAAATAGCGTATCATCGCAGGGACGTGTAGCCCCATTGCTTCATCAGGTCGTTCATCATCACCGTGCCGTCGCGCAGAATCATCAGCGCGGGATATCCGTTCTCCTGCGTGAGCTGGAGCGCCTTCTCGCTGCCGAGGACGATGCACGCTGTCGCCAGTGCGTCCGCGTCCATGGAGCTTTCCGCAATGATGGTTGCCGATGCCAAGTCGGAATCAGACGGCAGTCCCGTCCACGGCGAGAGGATGTGATGATACCGCACGCCGTCGATGGTAAAGCCGCGCTCGTAGATGCCGCTGGTCACGACGCTGCGGTCGATGACAGAAACGACGCCGATGGGGTTGCTGCTGTTCGGCTCGTCCGGATCCTGTACGCCGACGCGGTATGCCGATCCATCCGGCTTCGTCCCAACGGCGTAGACATTGCCGCCGAAATTCAGCATTGCGCCGCTGCACCGCCCACGCACAAGTGCCGCCACTTGGTCTGCAATGTAGCCCTTGGCGATGCCGCCGAGGTCAATTTGCATTCCAGCGGGCAGCGTAACCGTGTTGTTCTCGCCCAGCGTGAGCTGCTCGTCGTCCACCAGCGGCAGGGCGGCGATTCGCTCCTCATCGGTCGGCATACGGTTCGTGCCGCCGGTGAAGTCCCACTGCGCGGTCAGGGGCGCAATCGTGATGGCGAACGCGCCGCCGGTCAAGCGGTTGAGCTTCTTCGCTTCGCTGAGGACGTTCCACGTTTCCGCATCAACGGTCACGGTCTGCCCATGAGCGTTGTTGATGCGGCTGACGTCGCTGCCCTCCACCGTTTTGGAGAGCATGTTCTCGTAACGCTTGCAAGCCGCCCAAATGTCATCCATCAGGGCGTCGTCCGCGCCGTAGAGCGTGATGGTCACAACTGTGTCGAAGTAGAAACCCACGCCCGTTGTTTTTTCTGCCGGGTCAACCGTGGCAGCCGCGGCGGGGGGTGTCGTCGGGGTTTCGCCGCCTGCCTGCTGCGCACTGCATCCGCCCAGCAGCAGCGTCAACGCCATCAGCCCCGAAAGCACCGCTGTTTTTTTCATTCCTTCACCACCAATTCCACACTTACCCGATTGGGCAGACAGATAATGAATTGCTGATTGGGGCGCGTCTCCCAGTTGTCCAGCGTCACTTCGCCCATTTGGACGCACAGCTGATTATGGCATGTTGAAGATGCCATCACCGCGCCGCGCTCGCTGATCTCAATCACGTTGACGCTGCCGTCCTCCTGTGTGACGGTCAATGTCTGCTTCTGCCCCAGCGGCACACGGGCGTACTCCGCACCATCCACCGTCACGACGATTTCGCCATTTTGCCCCCCGCTCGGACGCAGCAGCGTTACCGCCGCCAGCAGCCCGATGGCAAGTGCAACCATCAGCGCAATGACCCAATAGTTCTTCTTATCCATACTGCTCCTTTATCTTGGCATATGAATACATTGTGAATTATACCACGAACTCCATGCCGCGTCAATGTCAAGTTTTCGCGATTCAGTTGACTTTGCTTTCATACTTATATGCTATATGCGCGTGCAGCGCAGGGATTTCGCCTCTGCGGAGGCAAAAATCCTGTTTCAAATTCCTCAATTTTGTGGTATAATGATTCCAGCAGACTTCTGCAAAATGCACGTTAAACCAACGATTAGGAGGATTTTTACCATGGCTAAGGAACTTAAGGGCACAAAAACCGAACAAAACCTGCTGGAAGCCTTCGCGGGAGAATCTATGGCGCGCAATAAGTACACCTACTTCGCATCGAAGGCGCGCAAGGACGGCTATGTGCAGATTGCCGAACTCTTCGAGGCAACCGCGGCGAACGAGAAGGAACACGCCAAAATGTGGTTCAAGCTGCTGGAGGGCGGCGAAATCAAGGATACCGCGACGAACCTGCTGCACGCAGCTGAGGGCGAGAACGCCGAGTGGACGGACATGTACGTCCGCATGGCAGAGGAAGCGGACGCCGAGGGGTTCCCGGCGATTGCGCATAAATTCCGCATGGTCGCCGCCATCGAGAAGGCGCATGAGGAACGCTATCGCCGCCTGCTGGCGAACGTGGAAAATGACCTTGTGTTCTCCAAGGACGGCGACGTGATTTGGGAATGCGCGAACTGCGGCCATATCGTCGTGGGCAAGAAAGCGCCGGAAATCTGCCCGGTGTGCGCGCATCCGCAGAGCTACTTCATGGTCAAGGCGGAAAACTACTGATACTGCTGATTTCTGATAGCAAGCACCCCTCCTTCGGCAAATCACCGAAAGAGGGGTGCATTTTGTACCTCGATCACTGCGCGAAAGTTTCAGCTGACGTTCGTCTCCCTCAATAAACACGCGCGCATAGCCTGAAAGCGTCACCAACTGAATCGCGCGAAAGGGAGTCCAGAGGGTCGAAGACCCTTTGGCGGAGTCCAGAGGCAGCGCCTCTGGTTATTTCTGGTCGGGAATCAGAACCGCCTTGATGCGGCGGACGCCAGCGGAAGAGGATTCTTCCTTCTGAATCTTGAACGTGCCCAAATCGCCGGTGTTCTGCGCGTGGGGGCCGCCGCAGATTTCAAAGGAGTAATCGCCCATCTTGTAGGTGCGAACCTTCTCGCCGTACTTGGACTCGAACAGGCCAATTGCGCCCTTCTCCTTCGCTTCCGGCACGGTCATCTCTTCGCACACAACCGGCACTTTCGCCTGAATCGCTTCATTGACCATCTTTTCGACCTGCGCCAGCTCGTCCTTGGTCACCTTGCGGCCGAAGGAGAAGTCGAAGCGCAGACGTTCCGCCGTGATGTTCGAGCCCTTCTGCGCCACTTCGTCGCCGAGCACCTTGCGCAGCGCCGCGTGCAACAGGTGAGTCGCGGTGTGCAGGCGTGCGGTTTCCTCGCTCGTGTCCGCCAGACCGCCCTTGAACTTCTGCTCCGCCCCCTGATGGCTCAGCTCCTGATGCTTGCGGAACGCTTCCTCGAATCCGGCGGTGTCCACCGTCAGATTGCGCTCCTTCGCCAGTTCCACGGTCATCTCAATCGGGAAACCGTAGGTGTCGTAGAGGTGGAACGCCGTCTCGCCGTCAATCTTGCCATCCGCCGCGCGGGACGCCACCTTGTCGAACTCCTTGTTGCCCTGCTTCAGCGTGCGGGCAAAGCGGCCTTCCTCCAGCGTCAGCTGATCGATGACGAACGCCGCGTTGCGCTCCAGCTCCGGATACGCATTCTTGTACTGGTTGATGATAACCTTCGCGATTTCGCAGGTGAAGCCGTCGGGCATACCGAGCTGCATCCCGTAGCGCACTGCGCGGCGAATCAGGCGGCGGAGAATATAGCCCTGATCCGTGTTGGACGGGGACACGCCGCGGTCGTCGCCCAGAATAAAGGTGGACGTGCGCATGTGGTCGGCAATGATGCGGAACGCCTTGGTCGTTTCCTCATCCGCGCCGTACTCCTTGCCGGACAGTTCGGCAATCTTCGCCAGAATGTCGGTGAAGGCGTCCGTCTCGTAGACGGTCTTTTTGCCCGTCAGCACACAAATCGTGCGTTCCAGGCCCATGCCGGTATCGACGTTCTTCTGCTTGAGCGGAATGAACGTGCCGTCCTTCTGCTTGTTGTACTGCATGAACACGTCGTTCCAGATTTCCAGATACGCGCCGCAGTGGCAGGCAGGCGAGCAGTTCGGGCCGCAGGGCTTTTTGGTGATGATGAACATCTCGGTATCCGGGCCGCACGGGCCGGTGATGCCCGCCGGGCCCCACCAGTTGTGCTCCTTCGGCAGATAGAACAGGTGGTCATCCTTCACGCCGCAGCTGCGCCATAGATTGGCGGCTTCCTCGTCGCGGGGGCAGTCCTCGTCGCCCTCAAAGACAGTGAACGCCAGCTTGTCGGGATCCAGACCGAGGTATTTTTCGCTCGTCAGGAACTCCCAGCTCCACGGAATCATTTCCTTCTTGAAATAGTCGCCCAGCGACCAGTTGCCCAGCATTTCAAAGAAGGTCAGGTGGCTGGGGTCGCCCACGTCGTCAATATCACCCGTGCGGATGCACTTCTGCACGTCGGTCAGGCGCGTGCCAGCGGGGTGGGGCGTACCCATCAGGTACGGCACAAGCGGGTGCATACCGGCGGTGGTGAACAGGACGGTCGGGTCATTTTCCGGAATAACGGAGGCGGAGGGAATCCGATGATGTCCCTTGGACTCCATGAACTGCTGGAACATTTCCCGCAGCTGGGCGGATGTAATCTGCTTCATAAAGGCTGCTCCCTTCAAATTCGCACAAAATAGGGTCAATCGCAAGGGCTATTATACCATTCTGTCATGCGATTTGCAAGGGCTTCACGCGGTTTCCTGCGCCATTTGCGCCTTCTGCGTACGAATGACCTTCGTCATCATCCAAACGGCGAGGGCAAGCGTCAGCACATCCGCCAGCGGCTGGCAGATTTCTAGCCCGCGCAGCCCCCACACGTTCGGCAGCACCAGCAGCGTCGGAATCAGGAACAAGCCCTGCCGCGCCGCCGCCAGAATCGTCGAGCGGATGCCGTAGCCAATCGCCTGCGTGTACATGTTGCTCAGCGTAATAAAGCCCCACGTCCACACGGTCAGAATCTGAACGCGGAAGGTTTCCGTGCCGATGCGGATGACCTCCGGGTCGGAGCGGCGGAACAGCGTGACGACCGGCTCGGCAAAAACGAAGCCCACCACACCCAGCACCAGCAGCACAATCGTCGTTACCTTGACGCTGAAGGAAAACGCGCGGTGCATCCGGTCATATTTCCTTGCGCCGTAATTGAAGCCGCAGACCGGCTGGAAGCCCTGCCCGAAGCCGACGACGGTGGAGTTGACGAAATTCAGGCAGCGGCTGACAATCGCGAACGCCGCAATCGCCGGGTCGCCATAGACCGCCGCGGCATTGTTGAGCAGCGACGTCGACACGCTCATGATGCCCTGCCGCCCCAGCGACGGCAGACCGTTGTTCAGGATTTTGCCGTACATCTGCTTCGTTGGGCGGTAGTTGCGCGGATGAATCGTGATGGCATCGGCGTGCGTGCTGCACATCACCAGCAGGATGACAAAGCTCGTCAGCTGCGAAATTGCCGTCGCAATCGATGCACCCGCAATGCCCATGTCGAACACGAAAATCAGCAGCGGGTCAAGGAACATATTCAGCACGCCGCCGGAAATGATGCCGACCATGCCATACGTCGCCAAGCCTTGGAAGCGCAGGAGGTTGTTCATTGACAACGACCCCATCATGAACGGCGCGGCGAGGAAAATATACCGTGCGTAGTCCAGCGCATACGGCATAGCGGTCTCCGTCGCGCCAAGCAGGCGCATCAGCGGTTCATTGAACACATTGCCCAGCACCGCAATCAGCACGCCCGCCACTACTGCGGAAAAGAAGCCGACCGCGCTGTACACTTCCGCCTCCTTGCGCTTGCCCATGCCCAGCAGGTGGCTGACGTTCGTGCCGCTGCCCATGCCGAACATGAACGCCAACGCCTGAATCATCGCCATTGCGGAAAAGACGATGCCGACGGCGGCGGAGGCGGATGTGCCGCTTGCGCTGGCTTCCGCCGTGCCAATTTGGCTGACGAAATAGGTGTCCGCCATATTATAAATGGAGGTAATCAGCATTGAGCAGATGGTGGGAAGCGCCATTTTCGGGATAATCTTCTCCACCGGCTGCGTCAGGAGCATTTGCTGTCTTTCTTCGGCGCTCATCGCCATAGGATTTGCCCTGCCTTTCTCATTCTCTATACGCATGGAAGCCCTTTCAGAGCATACCAAGTAAAATATTCTGCAAGAATCTCGAAAATCCTTGTTTTTTTCGCCGCACTTGACAAAGAAAGTCAGATGCAGTACCCTTGTATTGGGGAGAGCCTCCCCCGAAAGGCAGAAAATCGACATGAAATCGACCGAAGAAATGCTGCAAGCCGCTGTACAACAGCTGCAAACCGCGGAGCAGGCGCGCCTGACCAGCGAAACAGACCCTGCGCGTCGGCAGCTGCTGCACCTGCTCTATGCGCGGGAAGCCGCCGCGCTGCAATCCATGACACTGGTACGCGCTGAAATCCCCGCCGCCCAAAAGCGGGACTGGAAGCCGCTGATTTTCCCGCTCGCCGCCGCGGTGCTGAATCTGGGTGCGCTGGCGCTCTGGCTGACGCTGCCCAGCTGCGTGACGCCGGAAAACAGCGGCTGGATGGGGCGATTCGCGCTGTGCATCGTTGTGCAGTCGGTATCACTCTGCGCCGCCATCGGGAGCATTGTGAGCGCCGTGCGCCGCAAGTTCCCCGATCCCGCTGCGGTGGCGGATGAGACCGAGCTTCGCCGCCGTTTGGTGGAAGCGGAAGGGCGAATCGCTTTGGACGCGCAGACCATCGAAGCGCTTTTCGCGCAGGAATCTGTGACCATCATCAGCACGGGCGCGGAAACGGCGGCAGAGCTATATGCCTCGCTGTACGAAATGGCACAGGACGCCCGGCTGGATGGCGACGCAAATCAGGAGAAAGCGCTCTCGTGGCCGCTATCGAACGCAAAGCGGCTGCTGAACGCGGTCGGCTGCGAAGCGGTGGACTACGCGCCGGAAACAGCCATGTTCTACGACGTGATGGACGCGGACATCACCCAGCAGCGCCGCCCCGCGATTGTGCAGAAGGCGGACGGGATTGTGCAGCAGAGGGGACTGTATTTAAGGAAGGGGTAACGCCGTCGCTGCCCCCTTGTCGCGCCCACAGGCGCGAATCCCCCTGCAACAATCAAAATCAAGAAACATGGGTGTGCATTGCGAAGGGGTCAAGGGGGCGACCGCAAAGCCCCCTTGTCGCCTCCGCAGAGGCGAAATCCTCTGCTTGCAGAAAAGACATGCCATGTCTACAAGACCAGCAGCGTGGTCGCGCCAATGGGCAAGTGGTGAGTAGAGCAGCTTGGGGGGCACTTCTGAGGACGCGCAAAGTTACTGGCAGGGACGCTTCGCTGCCTGCGCCTTTGTTAGCTTTTCCCTTTGAATTGGTCGTCCGTGGAACGGTTGGGGCGTTGCCCCAAACCCCACAAGGGGCAGACGAAAAGGGACGAAGTCCCCCCCTTGACCCCTCCGCGCGATTGAGTTGGCATCTCTACCATAGTTCTTCCGCGTGTTTATTCTCTTATTCCTATCCCAGTGAGGTGAATTATGCGTTATTTTGGCTTTGACCTGGGCGACGGTGAAAGCTGTGTCGCCCTCTATTCCGACCAGCACATCGCTCCTATTATCCTCCCTGTCCACGGGCGCAACAGCTTCATCACCGCTCTCGCCCGCTATGACGGTCATCCCGTCGTTGGCGCACTTGCCAGCGATAACCCCCAGGCTGAAGACCTCCGCGTCTGCTTCAAGCGCAACTTCCGCACCAACAGCGATTTCGTCAACCAGACCATCGCTGCCTTCGCAAAAGGCGTCCTGACCTCCCTGCAAGACCATAGCGTCGTCCGCCATATCATGGAGACGGAAGACGTCAGTTTCATTGTGGGCTGTCCGGCGGATTGGGCGGACAGCGACCGCACGCGCTATGCATCCCTGCTGATGGACGCGGGGCTGCCCAATGTGCGCATCGTGCCAGAATCGCGGGCGGCATTCCTGTCCGCGTCGACAGCGGAAGAGGACGAAACGCTCCGCCGGGCGCTGATGGACTGCGCGCTGGTGATTGACCTTGGCTCCTCCACCATGGATTTAGCGTATGTCTGCGACGGCCGGGAGTACGCTGTCAGCACAATGGGCGTGCAGCTGGGCGGCGGTATGCTGGATGAGCTGCTGCTGGAGCGGGCGGTAGACGCGCTGTGCGCAGAGGAAGCGGAACTTGTGCGGGAAATCCTGCGCGAAAAAAGCGCGTGGAAGAGCCGAATGATGCTGTCCGCGCGGCGGCTCAAGGAGCAATTCTTCACGCTCGGCGCAGGCGAAGAGCTGACGAGGCGCGAGACGATTTTCTGCGAAGGGCGGCATGTGCTGAACCTCACCATCAGCGCCGCCATCGTCGAGGAACTGTGCGAGCGCCCGTCGCCGCTATTGGAGGGCGAATCCTTCCGCAGCCGGATGATGAACTGTCTGCTGATGGCGCAGCAAATGACGGCGCAGCGTCCGCCGAAGGTTGTGCTGCTGACAGGCGGCGCGTCGCGGATGACGTTCTTCCAACAGCTTTGCCGTGAGACATTTCCGGACAGCGTGCTGCACGTTTCCGCCACGCCGGAATTTGATATTGCGCGCGGATTGGCGTACGCGGGGCATGTGGACGAAATGGTCAGGCGGCTGAAGGCGGATGCCGCGGCATATGTGGAAAGCGATGCGGTGGAGCAGAAGGTGCAGTCCGCTATGCCCGCGCTGACAGAGCAGCTTTCCGACGCTATGGCGCGTCAGCTGACGGACAGCGTGCTCGTGCCGGAATACCGAAAGTGGCGGCAGGGCGAAACGGCAACGCTGGGCGACATGGAAGATGCGTGCCAGAAGCGGGCGGAATCGCTGCTGATGTCACCGGAATGGAGCGCAACGCTGTCAGAAGTGGTCTCGCCGTGGCTGGACAACATTCTGATGGACGTGCAGCGTGACCTCAACCGCCTTTGCGAGCAGTATGGCGTGGATGTGCAGCGCTTGCAGATTCGGCAAGCCATGGTGACAACGAGCACTTTGCCGATGCGGGACAATCTGCCGATGCCGGAAATGCCGCTGATGGAGGTGCTGCTGGATATTATCGTCGCGATGATGGCGGCGAACCTCTGCGGCGGCGGCGGGATCGCGCTGATTGCGTCCGGTCCGGTGGGGCTGGTCATCGGCGCGGCAATTGGGTTGATTGCCATGTTCGTCAGCCGTCCCGCGCTGGACAAGCTGACCCGTCCGCTGATGCGGCAGATGAACATCCCCAAACTTCTGCGGAAGACGGCGAATGAACAGCGGCTGCTCAGCGACAGCAATCAGAAAAAGATGGCGCAGACGATTCGGGATGCGCTGGCAGAGGACGAAGCGCTGCAAGTTGGGCTTTGCACGCAGATTGGGCAGTGCATTGACAGCGCGATTCTTCGCCTGACGGAAGAAAAGGGCATGGCTGTGGTATAACAAAACGCCCGGCGGATGGAGGATTATTGTTCCTCCACTCGTCGGGCGCATTTTTCTTTTGGGATGGCTTCCTGCGCTTCTGCTGCCGCTGCAAATTGCGCGGTGTTACCTTGTCACTTGTGTCCTGCCGGGCAGTTCTGCCATGCGTACTCAATGGCTTGCTGATGGTAGGTATCCACCTTGCCGGATTCGTGACCCTTCGAATTCGTGAAGTGCATACAAATCTGACCCGTCATGTTGTTGTCCGGGATGGTGTCGCCGTCAGGGTTGTGCGGCATACCGAACAGGGAGCACGCGAACGTCCTGTTGCCAATGGTAATCAGGCAAGGACGGCGCTGCCACAGGTTCTTATCCCAGATTTCCTGCGCGTTGTTCACGCCGTAAATCTGGCACAGGCGCGCAGTGTCGGCGGCAGTCACGGGCTCAATGTCCGCGTGGCTGTAACCCGCCCAGCGGCGCGCCCACCAGACGATGCCCGTCTTCACGTCGTAAATCTTGTAGCTGGCGCCCTTCGCCCACAGCTGCTGGATGCCGCCTGTGTACCAGTCAATCTTCTCTGCCGGGTAGAACTGGAAGTTGTAGTCCGTGTAGTCGTCCGCGCCGGGTTCAACTGTGCCGAACAGCGCGTGCTGCGTCTGCTTGCCCGCAATGCCATCCACCGTCAAGCCCTTGGCGCTCTGGAAAGCGCGAACCGCCGCCTGAACCGCGGAGGTATACACATTCGTGACGCTGCCGGTGTAGTAGCC
>PPYE01561620.1_pt1 | contig 11062 bp, 7 predicted proteins | sample 1559881 | NCBI WGS metagenome assembly PPYE01 (sample SAMN08240022, study PRJNA423297) | Human gut metagenome, whole genome shotgun sequencing project.
CTTTGGCAGCTTATTTCTCTGAATTTGCACTGATTAAATACCGTGTACAGGTAGAGGTGGAATACTTTATCACCTTGTGTGAACTCCCTTTGCCGCAATTAAAAGGAATCGATAGCAATGTGTACGAAACTTTACGGAATATCTACCGTAACTTCTCTGAAGCAGACGCACAGCGCATTAAAGATATCGAAAGTGTAACTAACCACGACGTGAAAGCCGTAGAATACTTCCTGAAAGAAGAGTTTGACAAAATGGGCGGAATGGATGACTATAAAGAGTTTATCCACTTCGGACTGACTTCTCAGGATATTAACAATACGTCTGTTCCTCTTTCTATCAAAGAGGCATTGGAGCGGGTTTATTACCCGTTGATTGAAGAACTGATTGCACAGTTGAAGACTTATGCAACAGAATGGGCTAACATTCCAATGCTTGCCAAAACTCACGGTCAACCGGCTTCTCCTACTCGTTTAGGCAAGGAAGTGATGGTATTCGTTTACCGTCTCGAACGTCAGCTGGCTATGCTGAAGGCATGTCCGATTACCGCTAAGTTTGGTGGTGCTACCGGAAATTACAATGCGCATCATGTAGCTTATCCTCAATATGACTGGAAACAATTCGGTAATCGGTTTGTTGCAGAGAAACTGGGATTGGAGCGTGAAGAATATACTACACAGATTTCGAACTATGATAACCTTTCTGCTGTTTTTGATAGTATGAAGCGTATCAATACGATTATGGTCGATATGAATCGTGACTTCTGGCAGTACATCTCTATGGAGTACTTCAAGCAGAAGATCAAAGCCGGAGAAGTGGGTTCGAGTGCCATGCCGCATAAAGTGAATCCGATTGACTTTGAAAATGCGGAAGGTAACCTGGGTATAGCAACGTCTATCCTGGAACATTTGGCTGTGAAACTTCCTGTTTCCCGTTTGCAGCGCGACTTGACAGACTCGACAGTGCTGCGTAATGTAGGTGTGCCTTTCGGTCATATCGTGATTGCTATTCAGAGTTCTTTGAAGGGATTGCGTAAACTGTTGCTGAACGAACCAGCTATCTATCGTGACTTGGATAACTGTTGGAGCGTAGTGGCAGAAGCTATTCAAACCATTCTGCGCCGTGAGGCTTATCCGCATCCGTATGAAGCTTTGAAAGCTTTAACCCGGACCAATCAGGCTATTACAGAAAGTTCTATTAAAGAGTTTATCGAAGAATTGAATGTAAGCGAAGATATTAAAAAAGAGTTAAGAGCAATCACTCCCCATACATATACGGGGCTTTAATTGTTTACTTATATAATAAACGTGTTTTTAAATAGGCCGTGAGGCCAAAGTCTAATTTTATTCGAATAAAAAAATGAGCACAGAAAACGAAGAATGGCGCGAAAATTCTATCGTCCTCAACGTCCTTCTTACAATCGTGAAGGTGGCGATCGTCCGTATCGTCCTCGCTTCAATAACAATAACGAAGGAGGCGAACGCCCGCAGCGTCCTTACAACCGCGAAGGTGGTTCTTATGATCGTCCTCAACGTCCTTCCTACAATCGTGAAGGTGGTTCTTATGACCGTCCTCAACGTCCCCGTTTCAATAGCGGCGAAGGTGGTGATCGTCCTCAACGTCCTTCTTACAACCGTGAAGGTGGCGACCGTCCTTACCGTCCCCGCTTTAATAACGGCGAAGGTGGCGACCGTCCTCAACGTCCTTCTTACAACCGTGAAGGTGGTGACCGTCCGTATCGTCCCCGTTTTAATAACGGCGAAGGTGGCGGCTATCGCAGCAATAACGGCGGTGGGGGAGGTTACCGTCCGAGATACAACAATGACCGTTCACAAGGAGGCTATCGTCCTCGTCCGCGTACCGGCGATTATGATCCGAATGCTAAGTATAGCGTAAAGAAACAGATCGAGTACAAGGAACAGTTTGTTGATCCGAATGAACCGATCCGTCTGAATAAGTTCCTGGCTAATGCCGGTGTTTGTTCACGTCGCGAGGCTGATGAGTTTATCACAGCAGGTGTGGTTTCTGTAAACGGTGAAGTAGTAACGGAATTGGGTACAAAGATCAAGCGTTCGGATGTGGTTAAGTTCCATGACGAACCGGTAAGCATCGAGCGCAAGGTATATGTATTGTTGAATAAGCCGAAAGATACGGTTACTACATCGGATGATCCGCAGGAACGCCGTACGGTAATGGATCTGGTGAAAGGTGCTTGCAATGAACGTATCTATCCCGTAGGACGTCTTGACCGTAACACGACTGGTGTACTGTTACTGACGAATGACGGTGATCTGGCTTCCAAGTTGACACACCCGAAATTCCTGAAGAAGAAAATTTATCATGTTCATCTGGATAAGAATATAACAAAAGCAGATATGGAGCAGATTGCAGCCGGTATTCAGTTGGAAGACGGTGAAATCCATGCAGATGCTATCAGCTATACAGATGATTTCAAGAAAGACCAGGTAGGTATCGAAATTCACTCCGGTAAGAACCGTATCGTTCGCCGTATTTTCGAATCACTGGGTTATAAAGTAGTAAAACTCGACCGTGTGTTCTTCGCCGGACTGACCAAAAAAGGTTTGCGTCGCGGAGACTGGCGTTACCTGTCGGAAGCAGAAGTAAACTACCTCCGCATGGGTTCGTTTGAGTAATAAGTCAATAAATAACAACTTGACAGAGGACGGGGAAAGAAAGCAGGAAAGAATTCATCTTGCATTTGAAACCTCGTCTTCTTGTATCTAAAAAGAAAAAGTTAAATGGAAAAGATTGGTAGAACAAAAATTGTTGACCTGTTGAAGCGCACAGATATTGGTGCTATGGTCAATGTGAAAGGATGGGTTCGCACCCGTAGAGGTAGCAAACAAGTAAACTTTATCGCACTGAATGACGGTTCTACAATAAATAATTTGCAGATCGTAGTAGATTTGGCTAATTTCGATGAAGAGATGCTGAAACTGATTACTACCGGCGCTTGTATCAGCGTGAACGGAGAAATGGTAGAATCAGTGGGTTCCGGACAGAAAGTGGAAGTACAGGCTCGTGAAATCGAAGTGCTGGGTACTTGCGATAATACATATCCATTACAGAAGAAAGGCCACTCTATGGAATTCTTGCGCGAGATTGCTCACTTGCGTCCGCGTACCAACACATTCGGTGCAGTGTTCCGCATCCGTCACAACATGGCGATTGCTATTCACAAGTTCTTCCATGAAAAGGGCTTCTTCTATTTCCATACGCCGATCATTACGGCTTCCGATTGTGAAGGTGCCGGACAGATGTTCCAGGTGACTACGATGAACCTGTATGACTTGAAGAAAGACGAGAGAGGTTCTATTTCTTATGAAGATGATTTCTTCGGTAAGCAGGCAAGTCTGACTGTTTCCGGTCAGCTGGAAGGTGAGTTGGCAGCTACTGCTTTGGGAGCTATCTACACATTCGGTCCTACGTTCCGTGCCGAAAACTCCAACACTCCCCGCCACTTGGCAGAGTTCTGGATGATTGAGCCGGAAGTGGCTTTCAACGACATTACAGACAACATGGACTTGGCAGAAGAGTTCATCAAATATTGTGTGAAATGGGCGTTGGATAACTGTGCGGATGATGTGAAGTTCCTGAACGATATTTCTTAGTGGAAGAACACTTCAAACGTCCGGTTATTCTGACTGACTATCCGAAGGAAATCAAAGCCTTCTATATGAAGCAGAACGAAGACGGTAAGACTGTACGTGCCATGGACGTTCTTTTCCCGAAAATCGGTGAAATTATCGGTGGTTCCGAACGTGAAGCCGACTATAACAAGCTGATGACCCGTATTGAAGAAATGCACATCCCGATGAAGGATATGTGGTGGTATCTGGATACCCGTAAGTTCGGTACTTGTCCTCACTCCGGTTTCGGATTAGGGTTCGAACGTCTGTTATTGTTTGTAACAGGTATGGCGAATATCCGTGACGTGATACCGTTCCCGCGTACACCAAGAAATGCTGATTTCTAATATTTCGGTATATTTATGTAAAACTCGCATAATCTTCAGGTTATGCGAGTTTTTTTATGCTCTGAATTGCTGTATTCTCAAAATAAATCTTTATATTTGGAAATACGCATTCGAGAGTGTTAACTAAAATAATACAACAATGAAAAAGCTCTATTTCTTTACCATGCTTTCAATAATGTTGTTAGCGGTAACAGGTGCGACGGCCCAGAAGAAAACCAAATTCAAAGCGGCCGATTTGAAAGGTATTTGGCAGCTCTGCCATTATGTATCCGAGTCTCCCGATGTTCCGGGAGCGTTGAAACCCAGTAATACATTTAAAGTATTGGGTGATGACGGACAAATCGTTAACTTTACCATTATTCCCGGTGCGGATGCGATTATTACTGGATATGGTACTTATAAACAACTCACGGACGATTCTTATAAGGAAAGTATCGAGAAGAACATTCATCTCCCGATGCTGGACAATCAGGATAATATTTTGGAATTTGAGATTAAAGACAATGATTATCTCCATCTAAAATATTTTATCAAGAATGATTTGAATGGAAATGAGTTGAACACTTGGTATTATGAAACTTGGAAGAGGGTGGAAATGCCGGCTAAGTTTCCGGAAGATATTGTGAGATAAAAGAGCGTGTACTTTTTAGTGGAGGCACGGATTTTGCAAAAGGCTGCATAGTTGTTTGGTTATGCCTGACAACAGCTTATTTGGTAAAATCCGTGCCTGTTTTTCATATAAAAGATAAAAACAAAGATTATTTGGACAAAATCAAAGTCCGTAGAAATAGAAACGAAAATGAAAAAATAGATTTGCAAAGGGGCTGTCCGCGACTTGCTTTAACTTTGTTGCCAGTAATAGAATACAGTAACAAAATAAAGTGGAACAATGAAAAACAAACTTTTACTGGCGGTAGGGAGTATAGCTCTTCTGACTGCTTGCGATGCTTCAAAAGGAAATGAGATGGAATGGTTCGACCATGCAGTGAAAACATCGGGACATCAGTTGCTCTATATGGCAGAACAATTGAAGAATGAACCGGATACCGCCTGTTTTCCCCGTTCTATCAAAGAAGGAAAGTACAGACTGGAGCACCCCACAGATTGGACGAGTGGTTTCTATCCCGGTTCCATGTGGCTGGCATACGAGTTGACCGGTGATGAGGCTCTCGCAAAAGAGGCGCGTAAATATACGAACCGTCTGCAGGATATGCAATATTATACGGGTAATCACGATTTGGGTTTTATGATGTTTTGCAGTTATGGGCAGGGCATCCGTTTGAAACCGGAGCCAACGGACAGTTTGATTCTGATTCATTCTTCAGAAAGCTTGTGCTCCCGTTTTCGTCCGGAAGTCGGACTGATTCGTTCGTGGGATTTCGGTGATTGGAGTTATCCGGTGATTATTGATAATATGATGAACCTTGAAATGTTGTTCTGGGCTTCGGAACAAACCAATAATCCGAAATATCGTGAAATAGCCATCTCTCATGCTAACAAAACGTTGAAGAATCACTTCCGGGAGGACATGACTTCCTATCATGTGGTAAGTTATCTGGCAGATAGCGGTGAAGTAGAGTCGAAAGGAACCTTTCAGGGATATGCTGATTCTTCCGCTTGGGCGCGTGGACAGGCTTGGGGAGTGTATGGATATACCATGTGTTATCGCTTCACCAAGCAGCAGAACTATCTGGATGCCGCTCATAAAATAGCGCGGTTCATTATCGATCATCGCCCGTCCGAAAATGACTATGTACCTTATTGGGATTATGATGCTCCTAATATTCCGAATGAACCGCGGGATGCTTCTGCGGCTGCCGTAACAGCTTCTGCATTACTGGAGTTGAGTGGTTATGGCGACAAGAAACAAGGGGAAGAATATTTCCGTTATGCGGAGCATATCCTGAAACAGTTATCCTCTGATGATTATTTGGCCCAAGAAGGAGAAAATCATGGCTTCGTCCTGTTACATTCGGTTGGTAGTTTCCCGCACGACAGTGAAATTGATACTCCGCTCAATTATGCCGATTATTATTATCTGGAAGCCTTGAAACGTTATAAAGATCTGAAAGAAAAATCAGAAAATCCGTCTTACTAACTTGAAGAGAAACCGTAAAAAAATTAAAGTTCAGGGCAACCGCGTCTAAAATATGAATTCATAACTGTCGGACTTTGGCGCGGTTGTCCTGTTTTGAGCCGATACCGGTCCTTTATATGAGTTAAAAAACGGGATTCATTTATCAGATTGAATTGAAAATACTTATCTTTACGATAAATTCTTCAATATTAGCTCATGAAAGACCGGCATTTGCTATTTAAGTACCTATTCGGATTAACCGTTTGCATCTTATTTTTTCCTTTGGCGGTATCGGCCGCCGACAGCTTCATTCATTTTAAGCGATTATCCGTGGATGACGGGCTGTCGCAAAATACTGTGCTCGCTCTGACACAAGATCATAATAATAAGCTTTGGGTAGGCACCATAGACGGACTGAACTGGTATGAAGGTTCCCGTTTCGTTTCGTATTATAAAGCGCCGGATGATACGACCAGTCTGGCAAACAATCATGTCTATTCACTTCATACCGATTCGAAAGGTACGGTATGGGTAGGTACACAGGTCGGTTTATCCCGTTATAATATAGTAGGGAATAATTTCACCAATTATTCTTCACCGGACAATCAGCCGATGCAAGTATTGGCTATCGGAGAACCGGAGGAAGGCGACCGGCTTTTGCTTGCTACCAATATCGGTCTGGTGGTTTTTGATAAAAAGACCGGGCGGATGAAAGTGCAGCCGGAACTTGCCGGAAAAACGATCTATTCTGTTTGCCGGATGAATGACGGTTTTCTGTTGGGAACTTCGGAAGGTGTCTATTTCTATTATGTACGCAACGAAAACGTGACCCGGCTTCTTCTCCAATTGAAAGGAGAAACCATCTCCGATATGCTCTATGATGACAAAACCGGCAACTGTTGGCTGGCTTCATTGACAAACGGCGTGTATTGTGTAGATAACAACTTTCAAATAAAACATCATTATAACAAGCAAAGTACTCCTGCTTATTTCCTTACGAACTCGGTCAGGACATTGTCCGGAGATGATAAAGGAAGGGTTTGGATAGGAACCATGGAAGGTTTGCTTATCCTTGAACCGGAGACGGGAACTTTCCGTATCTGCCGTTTTTCTCCTGAAGATCCGACTACCTTGGGGCATAATTCCATCCGCTCTATATTGAAAGACAATCAAGGGGGAATGTGGATCGGTACATTTTATGGCGGGCTTAATTATTATCATCCCCTTGCTCCGGCATTCGGACGCTTGCAACATTCCGCCTGGCGGAATTCGTTAAGTGATAACACGGTGAGCTGTATTGCCGAAGACCCGGATAATGGCAATCTCTGGATCGGCACGAACGACGGCGGATTAAATTATTATAACCGGAAAACCGGAGTCTTTTCATATTACCGGACGGGTACTTCCGCCAACGCTTTAAAGTCGGACAATATAAAATGTATATGGACGGACAAGGATGGAAGTGTCTATATCGGCACTCATGGAGGGGGAATGAGTCGTCTGCATCACCGGAGTGGCAGGATAGAAACATATTCCTTTCCCCATTCTACTTCCCTGACTAACAGTTGTTACTCCTTATTGGACGGAACGGATGGAACGCTTTGGGTAGGCGGCATGAGCGGACTTTACCTTTTCGACAAACAGACCGGCGAACTTTCGCAGCATCCGTTGGCTAAAAAGCATAAAAAGTTGGAGAATGTATTGATATATACGTTGTTCCGTGATTCCAAAGGAAGAATCTGGATCGGTACGGAAGAGAGCCTGTTTTTGTATGCCGGCGGGAAACTGGAAGAACTGCATCTTTCCTCTTCGGCTTATCTGCATGGGTTGATACAGGCTTTCTGTGTACAGGAGGATAGCCGTCATGAAATCTGGATTGGTTCTTCCACAGGATTATATTGCTATAAGGAAGGAGCACCGACTGCCTGGAAACACTATACGATGAAAGACGGTTTGCCAAACGACTTTATTTATAATATACTGGAAGATGAACGGGGGCGTTTATGGTTGACAACTAACAAGGGACTGGCTTGCTTCAATACGGAGGAGGGTACTTTCCTCAACTATTCAAAGCAGGACGGATTGCCTCACGATCAGTTTAACTATTTCGGAGCTTGCAAAGCGCACGATGGTACATTCTTCCTGGGGTCTCTTGGGGGCGTTGCCTATTTCAAGCCATACGAATTGGGTGATAATCCATATTCCCCGGATGCGGTGGTAACAGGAGCCGTTGTCTTAAATCAGGTGATTACGGATATGAAAAGTGAACGGGTGCGTTATTATCAGGACGAGCAAGGGCGGATGCTGGGTATGTCGTTCCCTTCCGATCAGAAACTTTTTAATATCCGGTTTGCCGTTATCAACTATTTGGCTGGCAAGCGGAATCAGTTCGTTTACAAATTGGAAGGCTTTGAAACCGAGTGGAACTACTCCCGTCATGTTTCCTTTGCACGGGCGAGTTATTCTAATCTTCCGCCCGGTGAGTATGTGTTTAAGGTGAAGGCATGTAACAACAATGGAAAGTGGAGCGAGGCGACCACTGAATTTTTTGTGCATATCATTCCGATGTGGTATCAGACTTGGTGGGCAAAGACACTTTTCATTTTCTTTTCTTTAGGGCTTCTCGTTTTTGTGATCTATTTTTTTATTGCCCGTGCCAAAATGAAGATGCAAGTCCGGATCGAACAGATAGAACGAAACAAGATAGAAGAAATCAGTCAGGAGAAAGTACGTTTTTACATGAATATGTCTCATGAGTTGCGTACTCCGTTGAGTCTGATACTGGCTCCGTTGGAGGAACTCTTGGGGCAGAGCAATCTGAAAGGAACTCCGGTACAGCAGAAGCTGGATTACGTTTATAAGAACGGTCGTAAGTTGTTGCACATTGTCAACCAGTTGCTGGATTTCCGTAAAGCCGAAGCAGGTGCAATGCCTATTCATGTTGCGCAGGTGGATGTAGAAGAACTGTTGCAAGATGCTTTTGCCCTGTTTAAAGAAAATGCGCAGAAGCGTGCTATCAGCTTTCATATAAAATCCGATCTGGAAGGACGATTGTTTCCGGCGGACCGGACGTATGTAGAGACTATCTTGATGAACCTGTTGTCTAACGCCTTTAAGTTTACACCGGACGGTGGAAGTATTTCGCTTTCCTTATGGACAGAGGGAGATACCTATGGCTTCACGGTAAGAGATAGCGGAATCGGTATGTCTCCGGAACAGCTAACCCACATTTTCGAACGTTTCTATCAGGTAGACGGTCAGCGAAAAGGGACGGGTATCGGGCTGTCATTGGTGAAGATGCTGGTAGAAAAGCATCACGGCACTATTACGGTAGCAAGCGAACCTGCTCAATATACCGAATTTAAAGTCACGCTACCTGCTGATATGGCTGCCTTCACGGAGAAAGAGCGTGAATTGCCGGCACATGAAGTCGAAACATCTACTTCTCTCCGGGAGCTTCCGGTAGCTGATGAATATTTCTCTGGCGATGCGTCGGCTGTGGTTTCAGAAGAGAAATCGGACGACGATCAGATAGAAGTTGGCAGCGAGGAAGAACGGCCTACTATCTTGTTGGTAGATGACAATAAAGAGATGGTGGATTACCTGAAAGATAATTTCCGGCAGAACTATGTGACGCTTACCGCCGGAAACGGCGAAGAAGCATTGGCTATTATGAAAGAGCACCGTGTGGATATTGTCCTTTCCGACGTGATGATGCCGGGTATTGACGGTATCAAACTTTGCCAGCTTATTAAACGAAATCTGCAAACCTGCCATATTCCCGTCCTGCTGTTGTCTGCCAAAGGAAGTGTCGATGCACAGACGGAAGGCATTCAGGCTGGAGCGGATGATTACATTGCCAAACCGTTCTCGATTCATTTATTGAAAGGAAAAATAGCTAATCAACTGAAAGCACGCCAGCGGCTGAAACACTATTATTCGAATACGATTGATATAGATACTGCTAAAATGACTTCGAATAATCTGGATGAGGAATTCATGAGCAAAGCTATTCAGGTGGTAGAAGAAAATATCAGTAATGAAGACTTCACCTCTGATGAGTTGGCAAGCCAGCTTTGTATGAGCCGTTCGTCACTGTATCTCAAGATGAATTCTGTATCCGGTGAACCGCCTGCCAACTTTATCCGGCGCATCCGTTTTAATAAAGCGTGTAAATTGTTGCTTGAAGGGCGCTACTCCATTTCGGAGATTAGCGGAATGGTAGGCTTCGGATCTTCTTCTTACTTCTCTACCAGTTTCAAGAAGTATGTCGGTTGTCTGCCATCGGAGTATGTGAAGCAGCATACTAAGTAATTGCTTTGCGGTTATGTATTTGTTCACCACAGAGGACGCGGAGGACACAGAGGTGAATCTTGTTCAAGCAGGTGCAGAAATGAATGAGAGTTTTTTGTCTACTATAAAGTTGAAAAACATAAAAACATCTGCCACCTGCAACGAAACGCGTGTAATGCACTAATTGATAAATAGTTGGAGCGTGGCAGATACTGTGGCAGATAGGTTGCAGATAAAGTATCTGCAACGCGTTATATAATCAAAGAAAAAGCCTTGATTCCTTTGTGCTAAGCTATGGGATAATTGGGATGACTCTATGGAGAATTTGTGGTGTCTCTACGGGGAAACGACAGTATCCTTACGTAGAAACTCTCGTGTCCTGCCGTGGAAACTGTAATTTCTAATGCCGGAAACGACAGTTCCCCGCCTGGAAACGGGAAGTTAATGCATACAATAAACTTTTTCCCTCCTGGAGAATTGGCTTATGCAAGGTTTATACTGTGTTGCAGATACTTTGATCTGCAACCTATCTGCAACAGTATCTGCCACGCTCCAACTATTTGTCAACTAGTGCATTACACGCGTTTGGTTGCAGGTGGCAGATGTTTTTATATTTTTTCAGGTTCTTCGTCAAATTTGGTGGTACTTCTTCTATTGTGAATAAATAATCTTCGCTCTCAGTAGTTTAACTCCTGCCC
>PPYE01683402.1_pt1 | contig 11062 bp, 9 predicted proteins | sample 1559881 | NCBI WGS metagenome assembly PPYE01 (sample SAMN08240022, study PRJNA423297) | Human gut metagenome, whole genome shotgun sequencing project.
CTCCTATTTTTTCTCTTCTTTTTTCTTTTTCTCCTATTACTCCCCTCTCATCCTCTGATGCACTTCATCCAGATACATCCCGAAAATACGTCTTCTCATTTCTATATCCATCATCGCCCGGGCAAACTCTATCCTGTCTTCCTTCTCTTTTTTACTCAGCCCTTCAACTTCCGAACTATCACCAATTCCATAGAGATTATTCAATTCCTGCACGAAAATTGCTTCTATTTTGTTATAATACACAGTCGCAAAATCGCACTCTTCATTCTGCTTTGCCGCATTTTTCAGCTGTTCATCAGCCATCAGCTGTTCCTTGATATTTTTGATATATGGAATCAGTGCTTTATTGTCCAGCTTAAGCCCGATTTTATTATTCAATTCTTCAATAATATTTGACAAAAAGTCATCCTGCTCTACAGTCTCGCCGCCGGTGCCGCTTCCCGTTCCGTTTACATCATCACCATTTGCCAGGATTTCCCGGGTTGTCTCCTTTCCTCCAACCTGGTTCACATCATCAATCACCAGCATCTTGTCAGCGTGATTGTCGTTAAATTCACGTTCTTCAGCTCCCATCACAGATTTGTATGCATTCAGAAACACATATCTCTTATGCAGCTCAACATCTTTCATCTCCGTATTCATAGAAACCCCGACGTATATTTTTAAGAATTTTTTTATTCTGTTTCTGATAATGCCAGCACTGCTACCGGCCGCCTCAATACGTTTTGTTAATCCAGTGAACGCACCTGAGATATATACTCTGTCACTTGATGTTTTTTCATTTTTCAGAATCATTCTGCTCGCTTTGTCTACTTCTTCGGCAATCAGCACGCCTGACGCCGTCAGCTCGCTGTTGATTTTCAATAAATCATCCAGGCTTGCAGGCTCTGCCAGGGTTGTGGTTGTGTAGAATGGCGCGAAGGCGTCAATCATATCACTGCATGTGTTTTTGAAATCAATAATGACCGGTTTTTTAACATACGGACGACATGGCCTGTTCAGGCGTGATAATGTCTGTACAGCGTTTACACCGTTCAAAGATTTCATAATGTACATTCCGCAAAGCTTTGGCTGGTCAAATCCTGTCTGATATTTATCTGCTACAACCAGAATGCCGTATTCGTCAGTATCAAACATTGCTGCCGTCTTGCTTTCTGGAAAGCCATTCATCTTTGCTTCCGTATATTCTTCGCCATCAATAACCACAGAGCCGGAAAAGGCAACCAGTGCTTTCACATTAATCCCGCGTTTTTTCAACTTTTTATCTAATTTTTTCTTTATTTTTACCGCTTCTTCTCTTGATGCACACAAAATCATCGCCTTACCGTGACCGTCAAGCTGGCATTTTACACGAGACATGAAATTGTCAATAATGATATTCAGTCGCTGGTCAATGTTAGTATCGTTAAGGCTTACCATTTTTGTGATGTCTCTTTTCGTATCTCTTTTATTACATACCGGGTCTGAATTGCCAACCTTTCTTATATGGTAATATGTCTGATACTCAATGTATGCCTGGAATACGTCCAGGATATATCCCTCGCTGCATGCCTGCTTCATTGAATATATATGGAATGCTGCAAACTTGCCATCCGGTGTCTGTACTCCGAAGGTTTCAAGAGTTTTCGGCTTTGGTGTTGCGGTGAATGCAAACATTGCCACATTCGCCTGCCTGCCGGTCTGTCTCATATTTTCAGTTACGGCATCTTCTATATCTTCCACGTCAACACCGAGATTAAGCGCTTTCTTTACCGCTTTCAGGTCTTCGCCAGATGTTGAAGAATGTGCTTCATCAATAATGACGCCGAAGCTTTTGCTTTTCATATATCCGATTTCATCAGCGATATACGGGAATTTTTGGATAGTCGTGATGATGATTTTTGCATTGCTCGCCAGTGCTTCTTTAAGGTCCGCCGATGTACAGCCGCGTCCCAGCGCTTTCACAAATCCTTCGCAATGTTCACGCCCCATAATTGCCTGCTGTAGCTGGCGGTCTACAGTTCTTCTGTCTGTCATGATAATGACTTTATCAAAAACGGCAACTGCTCTTGCCCCGTCGTATACGTGGAGCGACGCCAGGCGGTATGCCAGCCAGGAAATCTCATTTGTTTTTCCAGAGCCTGCAGAGTGCTGGATAAGATAGTCTTTTTTGGTTCTGTTTTTCTTAACTGCTTCAATCAGCTTTTCCACACAGTCAATCTGATGAAAACGCGGGAAAATCATCAAGCCATTATTATCAACATATATATAATTTGAAATCAGATTCAGCACCGTATCCGGCAGCATGATATAATCATACATATAATGTACCGGGAATTCGTTTTTGCAGGCAGGGTTTCCAGCCTCCGCATCAATACCTGTTCCGGTTCCCTGATTGAACGGCAGGAAGACAGTGTCTTTCCCGTTGATATATGTTGACATATAAACTTCGTTTTCATCCATCGCAAAATTAACGACAGCACCGGTCATCACGTCAAATATTTTTGTATTTTTGTTTCTGGCATTCTTATACTGATTAATTGCGAATCTGTAATTCTGGCCTGATGGGGTATATTTAAGCTCCATTGTCACAATTGCAATGCCATTCAAAAACAGCACCAAATCCACTCGCTCAGTCTGAGACACCCACACTTCTTCCATCACGGAAAAAATATTATTCTTGTAATTTTCAACCATTTTTTCATTCATATTTGAAGCCGGCTTCGCATACATCAATTTGATACTTATCCCGTCAATGTAGACTCCATGCTTCAGCACATAATTCTTTCCACGCTTCAGCATTTCATCATTTGCCGCCCTGATGACAGTCTCCATAACATCCGGGTGTCTTTTTTGAAGTTTTTTTAACTCGTCTTTTTGTGTGCTCTCCAAAAATCTCTTCAGACAGTCTCTATCAACCGCAAATGTTTTGTCATATGTATTTTTTCTGTATTCGTAACCAGCAGCCATCAGCTTTTCAATTATATGCTGCTGAAAATCGTGTTCTTTATTTCCTCTCATTTTTATGCATTCCTTTCTATTTCAGGCGGGCCGGAGGCTCGCATATCTCCACGTTGTTCTATGCATGTAATATGCAAAAAAGAGAAAATAAAGCGATTTTTTTGCGGATTTCTGGAGAGATGGCGAAAAAAAACAAAGGAATATGCAGCCGACAGCAAAACGCAACGGGAGTATGCAGGGCTTCGCGCCCCGCAAGCACCCCCGCCAGGCTTGCAGCCTGGACTGCATTGCAAAACTACGTTTTGCTTTTCAGTCAGCCCTGCAGGCAATACAGTTACGCCAAACATTCCGCGGCAGCCGGCAATAATCTTTCGCCATCCATCTTCTTTTTTACAGAGCAAATCTCAACCTTCAAATATCCAACAACCACCCTTCCGGCGTCAGCCGGGCCAGTACACCCCGCCGCCCATCTTTCTATATCGGTACTCTCATAACTTTCCTTCATCCAACACACAGCAACAGCCGGCAGGTGAAACCTGCCGGCTGCCAATACACTTCCCTCTTCACTTCTTTTCTTTTGATTTTTGTAAATATTTTTCTTTTTTTAAGACGCCGCAATTTCTTGCGGCGCCTTTGTTTTATGGCTATTATTTTAAAACGACTTTTAACATAATACTATTAAAAGGAGTTTCTTTTTCTTTCAATATTTCTATTGGAGTCCACTGTTTTTCTTGCCAATTGTATAGTTCCGGAATTTTGTCACCAACATTATGATTGTCAATTTTGATAATAGACGGAGCAAGAGTTTCAATTCTTTTAGCTATAATAAAAAATCCAACTAGAACATCATTTTTATATACATAGTTGATGATAATAGTATAAGGCATCTCATATTTTACGTCATTTTGAATATATTCAAAACAATATCCTAATTTTATATTTTTTATATTTGATGATTCATTGAAAGCCAATAAAATTTCATCTACATTCAACACATTAAGCTTATGAACATTAATTTTGCGTTCAAAAGTTTGCACAACTTCAGATAATTCATCTAAGTTGCAAATTTCATGCAATGAACGTATTATAAAAATCTGTGAAAGTGTTAAATTTTCAACATCTCTATCATAAAAAGAAGACATCAATTCATTTACAGTTATATTCTTTTCTTTGTCCATTTCCTTTTCACCTCCTTTCTCATTTCAAACACAACCGCAGGAGCTTTTGCTCCTGCGGCATTTTCGGGTTACAATATCAATATGCTGAAATTTTGTTTTGCGAAGACAAGATAGAGATTATTTTTCACACCCTCTTCTTTCCTGTCACATAATCAAAAATCAAACTTTTTTTATACTCCTTCAGCCACTCCAGCTGCTGTCTTCTTTTCTGCACTCTGTTGTCTATGTTTTTGCATTTTTCGTCAAGGTAATCGGCAATCTGCTGCTGTTCTTCTGGTGACGGAACAGGAATCTTAATCCGTCCAAGATTCAGCTGTGAAATTGTCGGAATGACGCTTCCGTAGACATACATTTTTGTGGGCGCCTGCATCACATCTGAAACCATTGAGTAATATAAAAACTTCGGCAGGCATTTTATATTTTTTAAGACTACCAACTGAGGATTCGGCATTGCCGGCTCGTCAGAGTCATAAATCACGCATTTTCCTACAGATGCGGTTTTAGTAAAAAGCAAATCTCCGCGCTGAATTTTTGTTGTTGATTTGTCATATTTCTTCTGCGAAATATAAGTTCTCTTAGAGAGGTTCAGTTTATTGTCATTGATATTAGAAGGGCTTAAAAGGATTACTCCTTCGTCCTCATCGACGATATCACGGGCGGTATATTCGCTGCTGCCTTTCATACCAGCAAGAGCCTTAAACGGTTTTACATTCCACTCCTCCGGAACTTCCCCAATCCACTCAACTCCGGAATCTTTCATCGCTCTCTCGGGTTCGTCTTTTTTACAAATTCCTTTTGTCACTGTTTTTGTTATTAGTGCCTTTTTATATTTTTCCAAATCCTCAATCTGCCGACTGACGGCATCAATCGTGCGGTCAAGAATGCCGCATTTTGCATCCAGAAAATCAGCGATTCTCTGCTGCTCGTGGATGGGAGGGAGCGGAAGACTTACATTTCCAAAGTTTTTTATTGAGATTTCTTTAAAGGTAACACCTGCACCAAGTGCTTCAAATGTTTGCGTTGCAATGCTTAAAATATAATAAAAATACTTATTATTTGCATTTTTGGTTTTGTTTAATAAGCCAATGCATCCTTGATTTGTGCACAATTCAGCTGTATTTATTGCAACAGAACCAATCGGTGCTCTCTTTGAAAAAATGATGCTTCCAGGCGGCAACATTTTTGCATTGCAAGACTGATACCCCTTTTTTGACAAGGAACGGGCGCCTTTTGAAATATACATCTTATCTGTTTTAAAATCGGCAGGAGTGACCCAAGCGACTCCTTCATCCCAGTTTGACAAAACATTGCTTAATGGAGTTCCGCCTGCTACAAAATAAAAACTATCTTTTAATGGTACAAACTTCCACTCCTTCGGAATCGCCCCAATCCATTCAACCCCCGAATCTTTATACCCCGCCATATTGCCGGCAATTTCTTTTTTCTCTTCTTTTGCCCCTTTCAGTAGCCTTTCAACCTTCGCCGCTCTCCCGTTCTCTCCCGGCAGCCACTGCTTTCCGCTGTTGTTTACAAACACATTTCCACGCATCCGCTCCGGCTGAAATCTGTTCTGTTTCCGATTTGTGTAATTCTGATTTTTTTTCGACATATTTTTATCTCCTTATTTTTTTCTTTGTTTTTTAGATGTAATCAATATGCCGAAAAAAGCAGCTCCGCCGATTATTTTTGCGGATTTTATTCGTGTGCCGTCCCTGTCTCCGTTCTGTCTTCGCTTCGGTCGGTTCAAAACCAGCATCAAATGGATGCCGTAAACCGTTGTAAATCCAACGTCCCCAGAACGTCGTGCGACCCCGGCAGGCTTACAGCCTAGTCAAAAAAAATCAGGTATCAAAATTTGCGATACCTGATTATTTTCAGCAAAGTGTTATATGCCGATGTAGAGCATTTATCTTTTATTTGTTTTGTGATTGAATCAATGCATTCATGCCTTTTGCAGATAAGCCATCGATTAGATACATTCCTTTATTTTTATCTTTGTATGTTCCGGCAAAAAAACCTGAAGCATCTAGCTGGTCGCAAAGAGCTTCAACGTCTTCCATTGTAAATTCTCGAAAAATTTTGTATTCCGTGATATTAAATGGAAATTCTGACTGCATATTAACTACAATTAGAATTTCATTTTTGTATCTATTTAACAGTTCACTGATTCTCTTTTCAATGAAAGCGCATAATGGCTCTTGCATTTCTCTGGTTTCTGTTCTTAATGCTATTTTTGAACGTTCAAAATCAATTTCTGCTGTAATTTGTTCATTATGATAAATGCCACTAAATGTACATTTTTTTATTTCATCAGTTTCTTTCAAGTCTACAATATCCCAAATAGAATGAAAGCTTTGTGGCTGATGAAATATCGCGCATCGCTTGGCGTCATATTGAGTATTATTAGAGGTTAATTTTGATAATTCAAATCCCTTCATCCAATAAAATGCGCCGCATAATATGTATGGCGAAATGTTTTGAATTGTGCATATTTTGACTTTTCCTATTTCATAAAAGCCCTTATCCTCTGTGCCATAAGTGTCAATTCTTAAAAATTTACTCATAGTTGCCTCCGTAAACTAAATTATAAAAGTATAAATGCTCTACAAACTTAATATGCTAAATTACGTGTAATAAATAACGACAATAAACGATATTCTTCTGCATAGATTGTTGATTATTTTGTGTATTTTTGATATACTTTTTTTAAATATATATACATGTTAGGAGCACGCATAATGAAAATTTTAGCTGTAAGAACTGGCGAACTTCCTGAAGTAATAGATATCGAACATTCTTTAGATGCAGAGTCTGAATTTGTTGGCGGATATATCCAGACAATTTCCCTTTCTTCTACTGCTATACTTGTATGTAATGACGATGGAAAAGTTATAGGTTTAAAGCCTAATCGAGTAATTCCAGGCGATTTCATTGCGGGGTTTTTTTTATTGTTGGATTTGATGGTCGAGATGATTTTTGTGATATTTCAGACAGTGATGCTGCTTTGTATATGGAATTTTTCTCTAGTCCAAATTCGTACTGTTGATACTTTGGCAGCAAAAAAAAGTGTCGCAAAATTTGCGACACCTTTTTTTGGATGATGTATGCTTGAACGAAGAGGAATTGCAAAGTTGACGCCATCGATTGTAACCCAAATTTGGATATATGGCCTGTCTCGTTTTTGCTCTAGTTCTGGATATTGTTCTGCCGGATATTGCTGATAAAATTTTTCAGCTAAAAATATAAATCTTTTGTTTCCAATCATCTCATTTTCCTTTGCATATAAACACAAATAGCCCCTATTCATAGGAGCTATTTGCGATAAATTCTTCTCAGTGGGACTTTCTTTTATTCCTTACTTGCTCGCGCCCTACGAGCAAATCTACTCAGCGTGCTTTTTTTTGTTTTACTTGCTCGCGCAACTACGAGCAAATCTTCTCGTATATATTATATATCACATTTCAGCAAATATGTCAAGAAGAAATTTTTCGTGCTCCAATATGCAATTTTCCTGCCGCCTTCGGCAGCAAACAACAACACAGCGAAACGAAGTTTCGCCTGCCGTCCAGGCTGCAAGCCTGGCGGGTTTCAGGGCAGCGCCCTGAATTTTCTTCTTTTCTTTTTCTTTTTTTTAATAGAAATACTTTCTCGGAAATTCTGGATATATCATATTGTCAAGGGCATCATGTGCCGGCAAAATATATCCTGTTCCATATATTGACGAAAGCCGTTTAATTTCCTGAATTACCGGAAAATTCGGGTCATCTTTATCTGCTGACAATCCCCCAAGTTGAGAAAATACCCTACCCCAAATTTCATAAGCAGCCATTACTGTCAATGTGGTAAATTTTCCAGGCTGGAGATTTTTTAAAATAGTAAACATTTCTTTCACTTCATCCGGATTTTCCACATACATCCCGCAATAGCAATGCTCGTTATTAAATATACAAACTTCGCAAACAAGATTTATGATTTGCTCGTTAATCAGCTCTTCTTTTGTTGGAACATAATCTCTCTGCTGTCTGTCTTGAGTAGATGCTGAAACTGTCTGCTGCTTTTGCTTTTTCTTTTTTCTCTGACTCATCATTCAACCTCTTTTCTGACTTCCTGCCGCCTTCGGCGGCAAACAACAACACAGCGAAACGCAGTTTTGCTCGCAGTCCAGGCTGCAAGTCTGGCGGGGGTGGAGGGGGCAGCGCCCCATCCATCTCAATTATCCCTGTTTTTTTACTCAAACAGTTCATCCAGGTCTTTTCCAATCTCGCCCTGGCTTTTCATAATCTTCGCTTGCAGCGCTTCCATCGTCTCCGGTCTCTGGTACTTGAAGAAGTAACGTGTAAACGGAATTTCCGCTCCGGTCTTCACAGTGCCCTTTTTCGCATCTTCCTCAAAGAACCAAACCGCATCCGGAATATGCGGCAGCACCTCCCGCGCCATATACTCTTCAATCGTGTCAGTGCCCTTCACAATCTCCGTATCTTTTGTCTCCGGGTCATATTCAATGTTTCCTTTTTTATCTGTCTGAACTAATGCGTTTTCGTCCCTCTGAGACAGCCCGCCGGCCAGTTTAAGGAGTCCTTTGGCATCAAGACACGCTTTCCCGTTTACCTTCGGCAGCAAGTTTTTCAGTACCGGCATGAACCCGTCCCTGCAGTTCCATACAGTATCAGACACCGCCCCAGTAAGATTTTTCAGCAGGTCATCATAAACCATTTTTCCGGCTTCGTATTTGTCTAATACTTTTTCTTCTTTTTTTGTTAATTTCTCGCCGTTCTCAAGTTTCTCATTCAGCTCTGCCACTTTGCTCTCATCATACAGTGAAGTAAAGCATCCTGCAGCTTTCGCTGCCTCAATACGATTTTCCGTAATCATATAATTTCGTTTCATCGGCTGCATGATAGTATACTCACGATAAATAAACTCAGCATTGTCAAAAATCTTGCAGTGCTCATTTTCCTCAAAATTGACATACAGCTCCAGGATTTTCTCGCGGTCTTCGCGTGTGATTTCGTTCTTCTTCATCCCGAGCGGCTTTCTCAACGGATGGCAGATGCCAGACGCATCAATCAGCTGAATCTTTCCTTTTCTTTTTTCGCTTTTGTTTTTGGTCAGGATATTCACATATGTACCGATGCCGGTATTGTAGAATGAATCCGGGCTCAACGCCACAATCGCCTCAATGTAATCATGTTCAAGCAGCCATCTTCTAATCTGAGACTCTCCGGAAGTAGTGCCGCCTGTAAACAACGGGGAGCCGTTAGTAATGATTGCCGCACGTCCATCTTTCTGGTTGATTTTATCAAGCGCGCGCTGAATGAATAACAGCTGCATGTCACCTTTACTCGGCAGACCGCCTTCATAATGCTCACCGCTTTCATACTGTCTGATTACTGCTTCTTCTGTTCCCTCCGGTGCATCCTTACCGCCCCAGGCAGCCCCGAACGGCGGATTCTCAATCACGAACCGGACAGTCTTTTCTTCTTCAAATCTGTCAACCTTAAGGGAATCCCCCAGCTGGATATTATCAGCATCCTGACCGCGGATAAGCATTTCGGCTTTGCAGATAGCATAAGATTCCGGGTTGATTTCCTGACCGTACAGATATACATCAGCTTCCGGGTTCATATGCAGGATAAAATTCTGGCTTGTTGACAGCATACCGCCAGTACCGCAGGCCTGGTCTAATACTTTCACCACACGCCCCGGCTGCATCAGGTCTTCACAGCCTTCAGCACAAATCAAACTTACAAGCAGTTTCACAATATCCCTGCCGGTGTAGTGGTCACCCGCTTCGGCATTTTCAGAGAATCGGCGAATCAGGTCTTCAAAAATATATCCCATCTTAATGGAATCAACCTTTTCCGGATTCAGGTCAATTTCTGAAAAAGCTTTGATTACTGTAAATAATCTATCGCTTTTTGCCATCTTTGCAATCTGTTTATCAAACTCCAGGCTCTGTAGAATCTCTTTTACATTCCCGGAAAACTTATCAATATATGACCGGAAATTTTCAGCCAGGTTATCAGGCTCATCAAGCAGTGTTTTTAAAGTAAAATCGCTCAGATTAAAATATCCAACGCCGGTCTCTTTAAACAGCACTTCATCCGGGCAGCCCTCACCAAAAATCTTTGCAATCTCCTGCGTTCTGTCTTTGGTCTTGACCAGCGCACACTCAAACCTTCTGATAATAGTCATCGGAATGATAACATCTTTATATTTATCAGACTGATAAGTCCCCCTCAGCTTATTTGCAATATTCCAAATAAAATTAACTTCAGCAGTTACATCAACCGGGTTGTCATCATAATCCGCAATCACCTTCAGCATCTTTGTTTTTTCCATTATTTTTTCTCCTTTTCTTTCGCGCCTCCGGCGCACTTATTTTCTTTGCACATAATCAATATGCCGAACTTTTCCCGGGTCAGATTATTTTTGCGGATTTTTTTACACCTATTTTTTCGCCCTCCAAAAAAAGAAGAGCCGAAGGCTCTTCCTTACACAAAATAGACCAGTAACACCGCGTAATGTATTACCTGGTCAGCGACATATCCAATTTTCTTATACCTCTCTTTCGCAGCATCCACTACGATATGGGTGCCAAACAGCACGAAGAGCTGCCAGGTGAACCCGAGCGCCAGATAGAACGGCAGACAATACAGCAGACAATGCACCAACAAATGGTACCAATTTTCTCCTTTCGTCTTCGCGATGAAATCAATCTGGAGAACGTAATCCCCGACCAGGTGGCACATCACCAATCTGAACAGTGTTTCGCAAATTTTTTGGCTTGGCATTTTTTTTGCTCCTTTCTTTTTTTTATCTTACATATTCCAATATGCAGAAAAATTACAAAGACGTGAATTGCGTATTTTTTTACGGATTGTTTTCGTGAAAATTCAGCATATTATTTACAGCTTATACATTTGAATGCTATATATAAATAT
>PPYE01683878.1_pt1 | contig 11059 bp, 9 predicted proteins | sample 1559881 | NCBI WGS metagenome assembly PPYE01 (sample SAMN08240022, study PRJNA423297) | Human gut metagenome, whole genome shotgun sequencing project.
GTGAAGGAAATATCCTGGAGCACCGGCTCGCTCACCGTCTGTGGCTGTCTGTCCGGCCCGGGCACGGTCTTGTAATAGGCAAAAGATACGTGCGCAAAACGCACGCTGTCGTCTACGCCGTGGAATTCATCCTCTGTCTGCGCAAGCGGCGCCGCCTCCAGCACCTGCTCAAGCGCAGCGATCTTGTAATTCAGCTGCGGCAGCGTCGGCAGAAAGCTGAGGGATTTCAACAGCGGCGTACCGATCGAAAGCGCCAGACAGAGTGTGAGGATGAGATCAGCGAGCATCGACCAACCACGGAGCACAAACCAACTCCCCACAGGTAGCGTGAGAATGATCGTACACGGCAACAAGCTTGAATACATCGCCATCCATGGCCAAGCAGCTTTATACCAGGCCAGCGTATAATCGCGATAAGCAAGCACATCGTCGCGCAGACGCGCATAAGAATCGGCGTCGCGATTAAACACCTTGACAACCTCCATGCCGTTGACGTACTCGATGATCGTATTGTTCATCTTTTGCCCTGCCGCATAATACGGCCCCATTTTCTGCATGCCGACAGCATACATTGTCTTCATTGCCCACAGAGAAAGCGGGATCGATGCCAGCGACAGCAGCGCCAGCTTCCAGTCGACAACAAAGAGCGCAAGGATCACCGCTACCGGGATCATGAGATTCGCCACGCCTTCCGGCAGCGAATGGGCGAGAAGCACCTCGAGGCTGTCGACGTCATCGACGAAGAGCTTCTTCACCGTCCCGGTGCCCTTGTCTTGAATGACGCCGAGGGGCAGATTCTCAAACTTTTTCTGCAGCGATGTGCGCAGGCACAGCAGCGTGCCATAGGCTGCATTGTGGGAAACATTCAGTCCCCAGCCGTAGAGCAGCGCCTGCGCCACCAGGCAGAGGAGCACGCCCGCCGCACGACTTGTAACCAATTCTGTCGTCACAGTGCTCCCGCTCACAAGCGGCTCGATGATCTGATAGGCCAGCACGAATGGCAGCACGCCGCAGAGCACGCTCAGAAGCACAATGCCTGTCGCCGCATAGAGGCCGCGCTTATACGGCCCCGCATAGAGGAATACTTTTTCAAACATGATGGTCACCTTCCAGTGAAAAATATTTTTCTGCGATCGTTGCCAAAAGCGTCGGCGTGAGCGCTTCGCTTGTCACAGCACCAGCGGCATCGAGCTGCACGATCCGGCTGGCAGTGCGCGCGATAAATTCAAAATCATGGCTCACGACAAAAACGATGACCCCCGCACGCGCAAGTTTTTCAATGAGCGCACTCACGCGCACCATCGAATCATAATCCAGTCCGCTCGTCGGTTCGTCGAAAACGATCAGCGGGCTTTCTGCTACGATGGCCGCGCCAATCGTCACGCGCTGTTTCTGGCCACCGCTGAGCGCTGCCGGATGCACCGCGCGATAGTCGCTGAGCCCGAGCTCTGCGAGCACGCGCTCGATTTTTTCCGAAACATCGTCCCGATGGCCGAGCGATAGCTCTTCTTCGACGCTCGCTGCAAAAAGCTGGTAGTCGGTGTCCTGGAGCACAAAATAAGAGAGCGCGCGGCGCTGGCGCATAGAGAGCGCCTCGCCATCAAAGAGAATACGCCCATGCTGTTCCTTCAAAAGGCCTGTGATAAGCGATAGCAACGTCGTTTTGCCCGCGCCATTGTGACCGATCACGCCGACAACCTCGCCGCTGCGCGCTTCGAAACTGACACGCGAAAGCACCGGTGGCCCGCCTTTGTAGGCAAAGCCCAGCGATTCTACCGTAAGCGTGTGCTGAACAGCGGTATTGGAATTTTTCTGTGTGCGGACAGTTTCACGCTCAGGATAGACTGTGCGCAAGCCCATCTGCACACGCTCCGCCTCCGAAAGCGCAGAGAATGCTTCGCGCGAAAAAGTGCGAGTAATGCGCCCATCCTGGATCAGATAAGCGCGATCAATGAGATCACGCAGATAATAGAAACGGTGCTCCACGATGATGAGCGTCACACCAGCGCGCTTGAGTTCAGCCATCATCAGCGCCAGCCGATGCGTCGCCGCATGATCCAGATTGGCCGACGGCTCATCGAAAATGACAACGCGCGGCTGCATCGCGTAAACCGAACCGATCGCGATCTGCTGCTTCTCGCCACTCGAGAGTGAAAAAATGCTGCGCCCGAGAAAATTTTCCAGCGAAAGCGTGCGCACCGCATTTGCCACGCGCGCCACCGTTTTTTCTCGAGCCAGTCCGAGATTTTCGCAGCCGAACGCAAGCTCGCGCGTCGTGTCGGTCATGAAAAACTGGGAGCGCGGATCCTGAAACACCGTGCCCACGCGTCCAGCCAACTCCGATGGTGTTTTCTCGAGCAACGATTCGCCATCCAACTCGAGCGTACCGTGGATCTCGCCAGAATAGAAATGTGGAATGAGGCCGTTCAACGAACGGATGAGCGTCGTCTTGCCGCAGCCACTGCGTCCGGTCAGAAGCACGCATTCGCCATCTGCGATCTCAAGATCGATGCTCCGTAGTGTTGGTTGCTCCCGCTCCTCGTAGCGAAACGAAAAATCTTTGAAAACGATCATCTTACACCCTCCAAATCCCCCAGGGGATCTTCTCTGCCAGCTTCGCTGGCATTCACCTTACCACAAGCTCAACCAACGCGCTCCGGTCGCAAAGCACAAGCGCCGCGAAAAACGCCATACCGAGCGCGATCGCCAGCCAGTCACCAGCGCCCATGCGCACCTCGTTCAGCGCTTCGCGGCGCGTGTCGAGCTCGAGCCCGCGTGTCGTGCCCGAAGCAGCAAGCTCGTCGGTCACTTTGAGACAGCGCATGAGAAGCGGCACGAGAATATATTCCACTGTGCGCACCGGATGCACGATCCGCTTCAGATACGTGTCGCTGATGCCGCGAATTGCCATTGCGTTTTTGATCTGTCGGTATTCGATCCCCAGCGTTGGAATGTAGCGAAACATCACCACCAGCGGAATCGTCACCGCCTGCGGCATGTACATACGCTGCATCGCCACCGTGAGATCGTCCATTGGCGTCGTGGCGAGGATCCAAAAGCCAAGCCCGGCAATGGGAATGATCTTCAGCACCGTCACGCCGAACACGCTCATGATCACACTGAAGATCGGAATCTGTACCCACGTGAGCAAAGCGCAGAGAATATCCACCGCCACAAAAGCCGCAAGCATCTTCGCCGCCGTGCGCGGCCTGCTTCCGCCAGCGATAAAAATGGCAACGCCCGAAACCAAAGCCAGGCTTGTGAGCTCACCATTGACAAAATAGCTGACACATCCCAGAAAGATCAGCAGCAAAAATTTCGTGCGCGGATCCAGTCGTGCCGTGCCCTTAAATGGCCGCGCCGTGATGCACGCTTCTACAGAACCATTCATCGTGCGCTCACTTTTTTATCGATACGAGCCCGGCTTTGATGAAATGCTTTTTCAGCACACGCTGACCGATCGTCGCGCCGATAAACCCACAGATTACTCCAACAGCCACGATAAGCACCGGCATCACACCAGCAGTCACGCCAAACAGACTGTCAATAAATTCCTGCGAAATTCCGTTGCCAAGCATGACATCCGTAAAGGCTTCTTTCATGAAAACGAACGGGAAAAGATAGCCCAACTGGAAAAACCCACTGAAAACAGCGAAAGCGATCTTCATTGCTCCCATCGTGATCTTTCCACCACGCAGGACAAGCAAATCACAGACCACGCCACCGATAATGAAGAGCAGCGAAACCACCCAAAAACAGCCAACGAGCATCAGCAATATCCCTTGGATCACGCTCGAGATCGTAAAAACACCACGCTTTGGCACCTTCGCAAGCAAAAGCATCATCGGGATACCATTCACGATCGCCACGCCAGACGGATAACAAATATTCGTCACTGGACCAGCCACACTCATCACCGTACTGATGATCATACAGATGACCCACATCAACGCCGAGAGCACACCAATAAGAATGAAATCCTTGGTATTCAATTTTTGATTCATAAAACATTCTCCCTTCAATAAATATAAAAGCGGTGAGATAAGGTTATCCTTGTCTCACCGCTAATGTTAGCATATGCTTCTTTTCTGCTCGACCCAAATCCCATCGATTTTGACCCAAAAACGATCAGGAATCGCGTCCGTTCGGATGACTCGCGCGATACTCCCGCGGCGCCACACCGAACCGTCTTCTGAACGCCGCTGCGAAGTTGCTCGCTTTGCCATAGCCGACGAGCGCCGCGATCTCGCCAACATTTTTCTCATTTTCCAAAAGCAGTCGCGCGCCCGTCTCGAGCCGTTCGGCGATCACATATTGATGCAACGACTGACCATAGATCGCCGAAAATCCACGCGACAATTTTGCCGCGCTGATGTGCACCTGTCGCGCCAGCTCTCCACAACTCGGCGCATAAGCGATGGCTGCATCGATGATGTGTTTTGCTTCGCGGATGGCTGCACGTTCTGTGCGCGAGAGCGTCGGCGCGCGAAACGCCGCGCAGTCGTCTGTGATCGCAGCACCCAAGATGACGGCGAAAAGCTCCGACAGCTTGCCGTCGAGGAAGAGCTGCGCCAGCCCGCCAGGATAGTTTTCTGCGTCGCCAAGTTCTGCGAGCACACGCGCCATCTGCGGCGAAAGCGACACGTGGAGTACGTCCTCCGTCACTTTCCGTTCCAGCCGCGCCGCCGTCAACCCGCCCAGATAATCGTCGGTCAACGCTGTGAATTTTTTTCGCGGCACCTTCACCGTGCGAAAATCATACGTAGCATTCTGAGCGTAACGAATCGATTCAAAACCGCCATGTCCAGTATAAACGCAAACCTCTTGCTTTTCCATTGTAATACTCTTGCGTGAGTCAAGATCTTCCCAGAAGATGCCGTCACCCAAACAAAAAATCATCCACACATAATCGCCACTCGTCACGCCCTGCACACGAACAGCTTCGTCTGTACAAAGCTGTAAATCTGAGACAATAATCCCCTGTCCACTCACAGCCTGCGCAATACGTCCACTGCCAAATGTTTCAGGCACCAACTGCTCAAACGTCTGTACAGCGCCACTCGTCATTTCACTGTACCATTCTTCTAAATAAGCCTGCTTATCCGTCATCGGTTCACCGTCTTCCGTTATCCTAAGCTAATTCAAGAGTAGCACAATGAGCATATTTTTGCAACGAATATCAGCAGCTTTATTGTCCTGCTTCCAGGTAAAAAAGCACCCCTCGCATTCAGCGAAGGGTGCAGATCGATTAGCCTAAAATCTTCTTCAGATCTTCTTCCGGTGTGGAGATTGGCGAAATGTTGTAGTTTTCTACGAGGAAATTCAGCACGTTAGGCGAAACGAAAGCTGGGAGCGTTGGCCCGAGGTAGATGTTTTTGATGCCGAGATGGAGCAGGGTCAGCAGGATGCAGACGGCTTTCTGCTCGTACCAGGAGAGCACCATCGAGAGCGGCAGATCGTTCACACCACAGCCAAATGCTTCTGCGAGCGCGACTGCAACCTGGATGGCGCTGTAGGCGTCGTTGCACTGGCCCATATCCATGAGACGTGGCAAGCCGGCGACGGTGCCGAGATCGAGATCGTTGAAGCGATATTTCCCGCAGGCGAGGGTGAGCACAACACTGTCTGCAGGCGTTTGTTTGACAAATTCGGTGTAATAGTTGCGTCCAGGTTTTGCGCCGTCGCAGCCGCCGACGAGGAAGAAGTGGTTGATCTCGCCACGCTTCACAGCGTCGACCACCTGTCCGGCGACGGAAAGCACAGTGCCATGGCCAAAACCAGTGGTCACGCGGTCACCGCCGTTGATGCCGGTGAAATGCTGATCCTCTGCATAGCCGCCGAGCGCCAGCGCTTTTTCGATGACTGGCGTGAAATCCTTGTCATCGCCGATGTGGACGGCGTCTGGATAGGAGACAACTTCTGTGGTGAAAACGCGGTCGCTGTAGCTGCCGCGCGTTGGCATGAGACAGTTGGTGGTGTAAAGAATCGGCGCTGGGATGCCGTCAAATTCCTTCTGCTGATTCTGCCATGCGGTACCGAAATTTCCCTTGAGATGTGGATATTTTTTAAGCTCTGGATAAGCGTGGGCTGGCAGCATTTCGCCGTGGGTGTAGATATTCACGCCCTTATCCTTTGTCTGCTCGAGCAGCTGCTTGAGATCGTAAAGATCGTGACCGGTGACAACGATGAACGGCCCTTTTTTCAACGGTGAGCGTAACCTCAGTTGGTTCTGGCGTGCCGTAGGTTTCAGTGTTGGCGCGATCAAGCAGCGCCATGCAGGTGAGGTTGACTTCGCCAACTTCGAGCACGATCGGCAGAAGTTCGTTCATGCCAAATTCGTCGTTGCCGATGGCAGCGAGGGCTTTGTAGAAAAATTGCTGCATGCCGGCGTCGGTATAATTTGTGACGGTGGTGAAAAGCCCATCGAGAATGAGCTGGTGGGTGGTTTCTGAGACGGCGGACGGATTTTTTTCAGCAGCCTGGGCGAGCGCGATCAGCGCACCGACGAGACCATCCTGATGATCGGCGGTTTCTGCGCGTTTGCCGCAGACGCCAGCCTTCCCCATGCAACCCTTGCCGCCTGCAGTCTGTTCACATTGAAAACAAAACATGATAAATCTCCTTTCTCTTTGTACAAATCCTTTAAGTTCTATCCAAAATCCGCCCATCGGCGGAGATGGTGACAACCTGCCATGGAATCAGCTTGCCGCTCTTGGCGAGCGCCTGCTTCACAGCGTGCTCGATGCCGCCGCAGCAAGGAACCTCCATGCGCGTAACGGTGATCGATCTGATGTCGTTCTGGGCGATGATCTGCGCAAGTTTTTCGCTGTAATCGACCGCGTCGAGTTTTGGGCAGCCGATGAGCGTGACGTGGCCGCGGATAAATTCCTGATGGAAATTTCCATAGGCGTATGCCGTGCAGTCTGCAGCGATGAGCAGCTTTGCGCCGTCAAAAAACGGTGCGTTTACAGGCACGAGTTTGATCTGCACCGGCCACTGACGCAGCTCGGAAGGAGCAACCGTCGTCACCTGCGCAGCGGATGACTGTGGCTCGGCGATCGTCTTCGCCTGCTCGCCCGGGCAGCCGCAGGCCTGTGCTCTTTTCGCAGATTGCGCTGCCTTCACAGCAGCTTCGTTGTACGCCGGCGCTTCGCGTTCTTCAAAGGTGATCGCGCCAGTTGGGCAATTCGGCAGACAATCGCCGAGCCCGTCGCAATAATCCTCGCGCGTGAGCACCGCCTTGCCATTCACCATATCAATGGCGCCTTCGTGGCAGGCCGTCGCGCACGCTCCGCAGCCGTTGCATTTTTCCTGATCGATCTTAATGATGCGTCTGATCATTTTTCATTCTCCTCTGTCATTTTCTGATCCTGTTCTTGATTTCCTGGTCCCAGTATAATACGATGGAGAGAGACTTGCTGTTGTATTTCCAACAAGGAAGGGAATTCCATGAAAAAAGATCATTTGCTTCAACTGCAGCAGACCGCGCTCTTTCGCGGCGTCGATGCCGACAACATCGCCGGTATGCTCGACTGTCTGCAAGCCCAGACTCGCACCTACAAAAAAGGCGAAGCCGTTTTCCGTCAGGGCGAGCAGCTTTCGCAGATCGCCGTCGTGCTCGAAGGAAAGCTGCACATCCAGAGCGACGACTACTGGGGCAACCACACCATCATCGCCGACCTCGCGCCAGGGGATCTCTTCGGCGAAGCCTACGTTGCGCCCACAAGCGGACCAATGCTGGCAGATGTCGTCTGCATTAGCGACAGCGTTGTCGCGCTCTTTCAGGCGCGGCGCATGCTCACCGTCTGCACCAACGCCTGCCCCTTCCACAGCCTCGTCGTGCAAAATCTGTTCTATGTCCTCGCCGACAAAAATCGCACCCTCATGCAAAAGCTCAGCCTGCTCGCCACCCGTACCACTCGTGCCAAGCTCACCAGCTATCTCACCGCCGAAAGCGTGCGCGCCGGGTCCGCAAGCTTTACCATCCCCTTCAATCGCCAGCAGCTCGCCGACTATCTCTCCGTTGACCGCAGCGCCATGAGCGCCGAGCTCTCGAAAATGCGCGACGAAGGATTGCTCGAATTCGACCGCGACCGCTTCACACTCTATCATTAGCAACAACAGCCAATCCCTTTTATTTTCTAACATTTTCTAACAATCGTTGTCTCTTTTCTAACATTCTATTATAATTGTTAGAAAGAGGTGAGAAAAATGATCGAAAACCAGTATACCGAATTCAAGCGCGAATATAAGGACGATATCAAATATGCCGTTCTGGCTTTCGCCAATACCAACGGCGGCACCATCTATATCGGATTGGAAGACGACGGACACGTCCTTGGCATCGCAAATATCGATGACACCATGCTCAGACTCACAAACATGATTCGAGACAGCATCCGTCCTGACGTCACCATGTTCACCCACTGCACCGTCGAAACCATGGAGGGACAATCTATTATCACGCTCACCGTCCAACGTGGCACAGCACGGCCTTATTATTTACAAGGTAAAGGTATTCGGCCAGAGGGGGTCTATGTCCGTCAGGGCGCTTCTTCCGTACCAGCTTCTGAAACAGCAATCCTTGATATGATTCGTGATACCGCCGGAGACTGCTTTGAAGACGCACGTTCTCTCAATCAACAACTGACCTTTTCTTACACCGAGCATTATTTTAATAATAGAAACGTCGATTTAGGCGAATCACAGATGCGCAGCCTGAAGATGATCGGTGCTGATGGCACCTTTTCAAACCTCGGCATGCTGCTCTCTGGTCAATGTGTGCCAACCATCAAACTCGCGGTATTTGAGGGCAGCAAGAAAAGCATCTTCCGCGACCGTCAAGAGCTCTCCGGCTCGCTGCTCGCACAACTAGAAGATGCCTACGCTTATCTGGATCGTTTCAACAAGACCCACGCCGTCATTTCCGGCCTCTATCGCATCGACAAGCGAGATTATCCGCCAGAAGCGCTGCGTGAAGCATTGCTCAACGCCATCATCCACCGCGATTACGCTTTGGCCGCGCCCACACTCATCAGCATTTTTGATGACCGCGTTGAAATGGTGAACGTCGGTGGACTCATGCGCGGCATTTCATACAACGACATCATGCTTGGCGTTTCCGCATTACGCAATCAACATCTGGCAAATATCTTTTACCGACTGCACCTCATCGAGGCGTATGGCACAGGAATGCTAAAGATCAACGAATGCTACGCTGAACATCCAGTAAAACCTACGATCGAAATCTCCGATCATGCGTTCAAGATCACCCTGCCGAACATCAACTTCGCGTCCAGGCAGCCTCATTCTCAGCCAGAACCAAACCCTAGCGAAGATCGCACACAGCAACTTCTCGCACTGCTCCAGAACGGACACACCATTGCCCGTAAAGATGTCGAAACAGCGCTCGGCATCTCTCAATCCAGCGCTATTAACCTCCTGCGCCAATTAGTCGATCAAGGTATTTTGGCGCGCATCGGCAACGGACGCAGCAGCCGCTATAAACGAAGCGACAAAAACAGCTGACCGCTTCACACTCTATCATTAGAAAGGAATTTCACCATGCACAATCATTTTTGCAAACACCCGCTCTGGGAAGTCACCCAAACCCTCGCCGCCGTCGCCCAGGGACACCAGCCCGCTGACACCGTCATCCGCGGCGGCACGCTCGTCAACGTCTGCACCGCCGAGCTCCAGGAAAACATCGACATCGCCATCGCCGAAGGACGCATCGCCCTCGTCGGCGACGCCACAGCCTGCATCGGCCCAGACACCGAGATCATCGACGCCAGCGGCCGCTACATGTCGCCAGGTTTTCTCGACGGTCACATCCACATCGAATCCTCCATGCTCTCCGTCGGCGAATACGCCAAAGCCGTCGTGCCCCACGGCACCGTCGGCATCTATCCCGATCCCCACGAGATCTGCAACGTGCTCGGTCTCGACGGCGTGCGCTGCATGATCGAGGACGCGGGGCGCACACCGCTCAAATGCATGTTCGTCACCCCGTCCTGCGTGCCAGCCGTGCCAGGATTTGAAGACACCGGCAGTTTCGTCGGACCGGAAGACGTCGCCCGTACCATGCAGTGGAACGAGATCGTGGGCCTCGGCGAAATGATGAACTTCCCAGGCATCCTCGCCAGCGATGACCACGCCCACGGGATCGTCGACGCCACCCTCGCCGCAGACAAAGTCGTCACCGGCCACTACTCCCTGCCAGAAACCGGCGCCGGACTGAACGCCTACGCCGCCAGCGGCATCCGCTGCTGCCACGAATCCACCCGTCCCGAAGACGTCATCGCCAAAATGCGTCTCGGCATGTACGCTCAGCTGCGCATGGGCAGCGCCTGGCAGGATCTGCCAGTGATCGCCAAAGCCCTCACCGAAACCGGCATCGGCGGTCGCTTCGCCTGCCTCGTCAGCGACGACACCCATCCAAATACCCTCGTCAGCCACGGCCACATGGATTACATCCTGCGCGTCGCCGTCGAAAACGGCATCGATCCGATCACCGCCATCCGCATGGCCACCATCAACACCGCCCAGTGCTACCGCATGGATCAGGATCTCGGCGCCATCGCTCCGGGAAAATGCGCCGACATCGTCCTGCTGAAGGATCTCGAACATTTCGACGTCGTCCGCACCATCATCGACGGCGAAACCGTCGCCGTAAACGGAAAAATGACCCGCGCGCTCGCCCCATACACCTACCCCGACTGGGCACGCGAGAGCGTCCATCTGAAAGATGCCGTCACCGCCGACACCTTCAAGATCGCCGCGCCGGAAAACCGCGACCGCGTCACCATCCGCGCCATCGAAGTCATTCCTGCGCGCGTCGGCGACATCGAGCGCTTCGTCGAGCTCGCCGTCACAGGCGGCCATCTCGAAAGCGACACCCAGCAGGACGTGCTCAAAACCGTCGTCCTCGAACGCCACCACGCCACCGGCACAAAAGGCGTCGGCTTCGTCAAAGGCTTCGGCATCAAACGCGGCGCCATGGCCTCCACCGTTGCCCACGATGCCCACAATCTGCTCGTCGTCGGCACAAACGACGACG
>PPYE01777175.1_pt1 | contig 11059 bp, 7 predicted proteins | sample 1559881 | NCBI WGS metagenome assembly PPYE01 (sample SAMN08240022, study PRJNA423297) | Human gut metagenome, whole genome shotgun sequencing project.
ATCACGCTGTTACTTAATGACTTTGCGCCGCGGTAAACTGCGTCGTATTCATTTCTTGTATGATATAAAGACGCTGTCTCCACTTCCGGGAGTTCAACGACTTCCTGCAATGTCTCGTCTGAGATCTCCGGCACTCCGTCCGGGAGTGACTGATACTGCAGATCGATCGGCCAGTCACCCTGATAGAGCTGTACATTTACCGCGTCATTTCCTGCACCGACCAGATTCTTCTTAATCTGTTCATTCGTTCCTTTGATCGTGGACACAATTGCTATAATGGAACCGATTCCTATGATGATTCCGAGCATTGTGAGCGCAGATCTTAATTTATGATTCCAGATTCCCTGAAACGCCAGTCTGATGTCTTCTAACATAATGGCACCTCACTCTCTTTCATTTTGATACTGTTCAGTCTTCTTAATAATAGTCGTACAGGGTATCTGCTTCCTGTGTCTTTGCGCCTTCTTTAACATCTCTGCCGTAAGGGAATGCGATCATGTCGTCCATTGTGAGGCCGGAGGTGATCTCCAGTGAATTGTACATATTTTTGCCAACCTCTACATACTGTTTTGTTAATCTGCCGTTATCGCCCCGCTTGTAGACATAATAGCGGTTTCCTTCCTCGCGGACAAACATTTTTTCAAGATAGATTGATCCATCACTGCCTGCTGCAATTCCATCCATCGACAGATTCACAGACTCACCATTCGAGAGATTTGCGTCTCCGTGGATCACGAGCGTGAACGGATAGAAGGACTGATTCTGGTTCTCTCCTGTGGAATAATCGCTTACCGGTGAGTTGCCAACACCTGTAACTGTCGCTTCGTAGGATTCTCCCGACTGCCAGGACATTACAGTCGCAGTCATTCCTTCTTTGATCTGATCAAGCATTGTCTCTCCGACTCTTCCGGTCACATAGAAACCTTCTTCTCCGACAACGCTGACAACCGGTTTGTTCTCATTCTTTGCAGACGCTTCGTCAGTCGCTTCTTTGACTACACCTTCTACCGTACTTTTAATCACGCCGTCCCCGACCTTTTTCTTCAGCTTTTTCAGTTCCAGTTCAGCGGATCTCCTGGAAAGATCCAGATCTTTGATCTTCTGCTCTTTCTCCTTGATTTGCTTCGTCACTTCTTCCTTTGACGGGAGGTCCGGGGTGTCTGGGATAACCGGATCTTCTGAAATATCCGGTTCCGGAGTTGGCTCTGGTTCTGGAGTTGGCTCTGGTTCCGGAGTTGGCTCTGGATTTGGAGTCGGCTCCGGGTCTGGAGTTGGTTGTGAATCCGGTATGACTACCTGTCCTGTTTTTCCATCCAGTATCCAGCAGGAAATGAATTTGGTCGGTGCTTCTGCGTTATCTACTACATCAAAGGCACACACTTGACCCTCTTTTAATACTTTAAGCATAAACGGTGCATTTACGGCTGCCCCCGGTGCGCAAAGATAACGATACGGTTTTTCCATTGTTCCGTCTGCGTCTTCTTTATTATAAGGAACAGAATCTAATGTAATCTCACTGTAAACCTCTTTTCCCTTTAATGCTTCAGGGAATGGACGCTCAATTGCGGAAGACGGTACATCGTCTTTTGTATTGTCATCTTTTGTCGTATCATCCTTCGAGGTATCACCATCCGGTTTTTTATTCTCATCCTCTTTTGATGTATTAAGAATGGTTGTCTTTACAGCACTCATCTTCTGTACAGTTGGCTGCTGTTCTCCATCTGCACTTGTCTGCACGACGGATGCCCCTGTATCTGCCTTTGCGGTCTTCGTCCCCTTGAGCTGGGTGATCTCTTTCTGCAGGTTCTGAATGTTCAGGTCAATCCCCTGAATCTGCATTTCTTTCATCTCAAGTTCCAGGGAAGAAAGTGTCGTGTCATATGCCACAAGACGGTCTCCAACTTTCACCATATCCCCGGCTTTCACGTAAACCTGTGTGATCGGCATAGTATCATCCACGTAAATGTCCTGCTTCTGGTTCGTTGTGACGGTTCCGTAACTTGCAATCCCACTATCATCGTACCAGCCGCCGGAATTCAAACTGCTGACAGGAGCTACTTTAACAGCCTTTCCGCTGTTCTTCACTGCGAAACCGATTCCAAGTGCAAGAACGATACAGCCTGCTGCCACAGGAATGCCGATCTTTATTATTTTCTTTTTATTCATCCACACTCTCCTCCGTTCCCGGAACTCCTTCCTGCATTGCATTCTCTTCTACAGGTTCTTCGTAACCGCCCTCGGCTCCTGACATATCTGAAGTACTGCCTGATGTACCTGAATCGTTCTTCACAACAGCTGCACCTTTTTTGCACTCCTCGCTTGGCCATACAATGTAATCAGAAGCTTTCAGTCCGTCTACGATCTCACAGGTTCCCATATCTTCGTTCGTCTCTCCGAGTGTAACAGAACGCTTCTCCAGCTTGTCATTATCTCCTGCTACCCATACATATGGATGATCTGAATCTGCGTCTACAATGTAGTCACGCATCAGCCACATCTTGTCTGCTTCCAGTGAAGTACTTGTCTCGATATAGACATGCTGTCCGAGCATCAATCCATCCACTGTATCCAATGTGACATAGAATGGATACTTTGTTGCCTGATTATCGCTGTTCTCAGAACCATAACTCATAGAATCCTGGGAACTGTTCTCCGGCTTCTCTGTGTCTACGTTATCTACTGTACCTGTCCAGATCTCATCTTCATTCACTCTGGAGCGGATCGTCACCTGTGTGCCCGGTGTCAGATCTCCGATGTTCTGCTCGCTGATCTTTCCTTTGATTCTGTATTTTCCTGTAGAAAGGATACTCATAAACGGTTTGGACTCTCCTGTAGAAGGGTCTGTTCCCTGCTGTTCGTTGATCTCCTGTACAATTCCGGCAACTGTAGAAGTTACTGTAGACTGTTCCAGGCTCTTCTGTGTACGGTTTACTTCCAGCTCTTTTACTTTATAATTGTACTCTTCCTGCTTGATCTCCATCTGAAGTTCCTGGATCTGTGTCGTATAGGACAGCTGTTCGCTGGCCGGTGCACTCTTCTTCTCCGTTGTAAGTACCGCGATCTGTGAATTCAGGCTGCTGATGTTGTTCGTGATCTTCTCAAGCTCCAGTTTTCCCTGATCTAATGTCATGGCAAGCTCTTCTGTATCGTATTCAAACAGCTTTGTTCCAGGCTCTACTTCCTGCCCTTTTTCAACAAAGATCTGTTTTACCTTCTGATTGTCTGCCAGTGTCAGTTTCAACGTATCCTGTGCTTCAACCACTCCTGTAAACCGGTTCTGTGTCCCAAGTCCTGTCCCTGTGATCATTCCGACGGAATCCGCATAGAGAACATTCTCTCCATCTGCTCCACCTCCACCTGTCAGATTCTTCACAAGAATCAGGGCGATCACTGCCACAAGGAAGATACCTCCGCCGATCAACACTCCTTTTTTCTGTTTTGTATCCAATCTTCTTTTTTCTTTCGGCTGACTGGAGCTCTGTGTGTCGGATGACTGCTTTCTGATTCCCCGCATCTTTTGCCCTCCTGCTTTGTTTTATTTTTCTTCTTTTTGTGCAAAAGATAAAATCTCCGGGACATCCGGTACAATCTGCACAAAATATTCTCTCATACCATCAGTATACAGGAAATGTGCCTAAAAAGACATTGATATTTTCTTAAGATTTTTTATCTTTTTTCTATAGCCGGCTCACAGACTCCTTCTGCCCCGGCAAGCAGAATCATCAGAAGCAAATCTCTCTGTGGTCCAAGCCATGCTTCTTTTGGCTCATACCATTCCTGAAGGGTATGGATTCCGTCTTCTTCTCCACCTCTTCCAACAGTGATTGCCGGGATTCCCATACTGATCGGGATATTCGCATCTGTACTGCTCTCATACCGATACTCCGGTTCAATCCCCAACAGTTCTGCCGCTCGGAATGCTGCTTTCACGATTGCACAGTCCTTTGGCTGTGCCCCCGCCGGTCTCACACCGCGTCCTTCGATCTGCACTTTGATCTGCGGCTTTGAAGCATCCCATCTTGCATTTTCTTCTTCCACTGCCTGTTTGATCACTTTATGAAGTTCTTTGTCCAATCGGTTCAGCTCTTCTTCGCTGTCCGAACGGAGGTCTACCAGCATGGATGCAGAACCTGAAATTGTATTTACAGAAGTTCCTCCCTGGATCACGCCTACGTTAAATGTTGTCTTCGGCTCATTCGGAACCTGGAATTCTGCGATCTGTGCGATTGCTCGTCCCATTGCATGGATTGGATTGGGAATGCCAAAGTTCTGGAAACTGTGACCACCTCTTCCGGTAAATGTCACCTCATAACGGTAACTTCCTGTTGCCGTATAGATCACCCCGCCCGTATACTGGTTATCAATCGAGACAAATGCATCTACCTCTGGACATTCTTCTGAAGCTTTGTTGTCGTATCCGAACAGATACTTCACGCCCCTTAGATCTCCAAGTCCTTCTTCACACACATTTGCACAGAAAATCAAGTCCCCTTTTGTGTGAAGATCTGCATGGATCATTGCTTTCGCTACTGCGATCATCTCCGCCACTGCATGTGTGTCATCGTTAATGCCGGGACAATAATAACGATTCCCTTCTTTCCTTATCGACAGATCTGTCCCTTCCGGAAATACTGTGTCTGTGTGTGCTGCAAGCATTACACTTGGTCCTTCACCGGTTCCCGGCCAGATCCCAAGCACATTTCCAACAGCGTCAATCCTGACATCCCTAAGCCCGATCTCCCGGAACCGCTCCCGGATATACTCCGCTTTTTTCTCTTCCTTATAAGAAGGTGCCGGGATCTGACACATATTGAGCGTGTCCTGAGTCGTTGCCGGATCTTCTTCCTTTATATATTCCAATGCCTGTTTTATTTTTTCATTTTCAAGAATCATTTCCCTGTTTCCCTTCGTTCTGTGTACTTTGTATTTTGTTGTAATAAACACTTTTAGTATATCATATTTTCTTAATGATACCGTGATTTTGCGGATTTTCTATAACAGTAATTTTTTTATTGAACTTTTTCATTTATCGTGGTATACTCTGACTAAAGTTTTGAACTTTTAAATTGAACTTTTTAGAGATTTTCGTATTGAAGCAGATTTTAAATTGAACTTTATGTTTTGTTAATACTTTATTAATGGGGTCTGACCTCTGGAAGGATGACCCCAGAAAGGAGCTTTATGGAAACCTTTGCAGATAGATTAAAAGCCGCTATGAACGAGCAAGGCCTGAAGCAGGTTGATCTTGTTCGTCTTGCCCAGCAGAAAGGGATCAAGCTTGGGAAAAGTCATGTCAGCCAGTATGTCAGTGGGAAGACAATCCCGCGTACCGACATCTTACATTTTCTGGCAGATGCCCTGCAGGTTGACCCTGACTGGTTAAACAATAATAATGATAATGATTCCACACTGTCAGATGTTGATAAGATACAGACATCCGCAGATAATTCAGGAGGTATGAAAGTGAGAGAATTCAAGAAATCATCCAAGTTAAATAATGTATTATATGATGTGAGAGGTCCGGTTGTTGATGAGGCTGCCAGAATGGAAGAGATGGGAACTCATGTACTGAAGCTTAATATCGGAAATCCGGCTCCGTTTGGCTTCCGTACACCGGATGAGGTGATCTATGACATGAGCCGCCAGCTTTCTGACTGCGAAGGCTACTCTGCTTCTGCCGGTCTGTTCTCTGCGCGAAAAGCGATCATGCAGTATGCCCAGTTAAAGCACCTGCCGAATGTAACGATGAGCGATATTTACACAGGAAATGGTGTCAGTGAACTGATCAATCTTACGATGTCTGCTCTTTTGGATACAGGAGATGAGATTCTGATCCCGTCCCCGGATTATCCGCTCTGGACAGCTTGTGCTACACTTGCCGGTGGAAAGCCTGTGCACTATATCTGTGATGAGCAGTCTGACTGGTATCCGGATATCGAAGATATGCGTAAGAAGATCAATGACCGTACAAAAGCGATCGTTATCATCAATCCAAACAATCCGACCGGTGCTCTTTATCCGAAGGAAGTACTGCAGCAGATTGTAGATCTCGCAAGAGAACACCAGCTGATCATTTTCTCTGATGAGATTTATGACCGTCTTGTTATGGATGGAAAAGAGCATGTTTCTATCGCTTCTCTCGCACCGGATCTGTTCTGCGTGACATTCAGCGGACTGTCCAAGTCCCATATGATCGCCGGATTCCGTATCGGATGGATGATCTTAAGTGGAAATAAAAATATTGCAAGAGACTATATCGAAGGAATCAAGATGCTTTCCAACATGCGTCTTTGCTCTAACGTTCCGGCACAGTCCATTGTGCAGACAGCTCTCGGCGGACACCAGAGTGTAAATGATTATATTGTTCCGGGTGGACGTATTTACGAGCAGCGTGAATATGTTTACAAGGCTCTGACGGATATTCCGGGAATCAGCGCAGTAAAACCGCAGGCTGCATTTTATATGTTCCCGAAGATTGATACGAAGAAGTTCAATATTGTGAATGATGAGAAATTTGCTCTTGATCTGCTTCGTGACAAGAAGATCCTGATTGTTCAGGGAAGTGGATTTAACTGGCATCAGCCGGATCATTTCCGCGTGGTTTATCTGCCGCGTATTGAAGTACTGAAAGAAGCGGTTGGTAAAATTGGGGAGTTCCTGCAGTATTATAGACAGTAGGAATTGAAAAAATGAGCTTTGGAAAGCCAAAACTTTCCAGAGCTCATTTTTTTCAGATTGAGGGCAAAGCCCAACTCTATCCAAGCAGTTCTCTTACCATCTCTGCATCAAATTCAACTTTCTCCACATGGTTCACCTCAATCTGATACAGCGCATTCGCTGCGATGTGTTCTGCTGCCTGTTCCAGATCTCGGATTCCTGATGTATTGGAGTACAGTTCAATCACTTCATTGAGTGCCTCATCTGTCATAATGCACTCTTCTGCCTTCAGGCTCATGCGTTTCAGCACCTTCGGAAGTGCGAATTTGGAGAAGATTACTTTCTTCTCTTCCGGTGTATAATCCGGGATATCAATGACAGCGAAACGGGACATGAGCGGTGCACTGATCTGATCCTTGTCATTCGCTGTAGCGATTGGATATACACCAACGGTAGGGATCATACACTCCATGTAATTGTCTGTAAATCCAAGGTTGTCCAGCAGTGTAAGTAAAACATCTGCCGGGTTTCCGTTTCCCTTTCCGGATGCCGCCTTATCCAGCTCATTAATAATGAATACCAGATTGGATTCCCCTGCCATGGAGAATGCTTCCATGATAATACCTGGCTTTGCGTTCGAATAGATTCTTGAACTTCCTGTCAGCTGTTCCGGATCGTTAATGGAACTCATATCCAGTGTTGTCCAAGGAAGTTTAAGGATTCTTGCAACGGCATAAGCAATCTGGGATTTACCTGTTCCTGCCGGTCCGACAAGCAGAAGTCCGTACGCCGGAAGTGTGTGTGTACGGTTGATCTGAATGATCGTCTCTATGATTCTCTGCTTTACTTTCTCCATTCCATACAGCTCTTCATCCAGAATTCTTCTCGCTTCATCCGGATCGATTGCTTCAAAGTAATTGCTCTTCCACTGAATATTCATCATAATAGAAAGTGCTCTCTGTGCGTGACGGCGCTCTTCCTGAGAAACCTCATGAGAACGTGCAACTGCAAGATTTCTTCTTGCCCACAGACGAATGTTATCCGGAAGTGTACGTCCTGCGCATGTCATAAAGTCTGTAATACTCTGAATACTTGTAAGCTTCATGTCATCTCCGGACTCTTCCTGCTCGTCATCATTGATCTTTTCTTTTGGCGCATCACTTGCAAACAGCCGCTCGATCATAAACTGAAGGAAGCCGTCCTCAGCAGATAATTTTGTTCCGCCTCCAAATGCGATCTCACGGATTCTGTAAACGGCATAACCATCCGGCTTATTTTCTCCGGAAAGACGTACGTTAATGTGATTTTCTCCAAGCCATTTTAAAAGGCTGACAAAACGTGCATCCACTTTCAGGATATCTGCACTGCACGTTCCGTCCTTTTCATCAAACTCAAATGCGGTCTGCTTATTCTGATTGGTAAATACACCGCAGGAATGATGATTCCACTTCCTGTTCTGGTTATCCAGAATAAGAATCGGACACTCCGGTGTCGCATGGTCTTCGTTGGAACAAAATGTTGTATAAGTACACTGAACTTCTTTCTTATCTTCCGGTGCACTGTTAAAGTCAAATACTGGCATACTTTCATCTCCTCATGTTTTGTTTTCAGAAACATTACTATTCTACCACAAACTTTTTGAAAGAAAAAGGAAGAATATTATGCATCTTCCGGGTTTATTTCTATCGAATATCTTAAGATATCCTAAAACTTGGCTACATTTCTTGTAACTTGTATCTTTTTATGCTACGATACTTTTCAGAAGGATCTTGTCAACTTCTGACATTTTTCGAACTAATTCATGCAAAGGAGAATCTTCTATGAAAATCTGTCCAAAATGTAATTCACTCTGCGAAGACAGTGCTTCTTTCTGTCAGGAATGTGGCGCTCCGCTTCCTGCTCCTAATGATAATGCTCATACACAGGAGAATCAAAAGCAGCAGGAAAGCCAGTTCCAGCAGAATGCATATTACCAGAATGCATACCAGAACAACTATAATCAGAACAATTATTACCGGAACAGGACAACTGCAGGCATTATGCCACGTAATCTTGTACTTGCAATTGTTTTTTCTTTTCTCACCTGCGGCATCTACAGTATCTACTGGATGATCAAGCTGAATGATGAGGTGAATCAGCTGGCCGGAGAGCCTCAGGCAACAAGCGGAGGCATGGTATTCCTATTTTCTTTGATCACCTGTGGAATCTATGGTATTTACTGGGCTTATAAGATGGGAGAACGCTGTGACCGCATCAGAGGAATACAGGGGAATTCTTCTATTCTCTATCTGATTCTCTCGATTTTAGGATTAGATATTGTATATTTCTGCTTATTGCAGGATATGATCAACAAAGAGGTATCTTAATGCAAAGAGGATACATAGAAATTCTTGTCACATACAAGTTTTCTATGTATCCTCTTTCTTCTATCTTTCTATTGCATTAGACATGGAAACATCCACCGCCAATAAATTCTCTCAAAAGTGAATTCGTTGGCACATTGTCATTTCCGATTCCTACGAAATAATCCAGGAATTTCAACAACCGCTTTGCTTCAACATATTCCGGAGAATCTTTGCTTACGCCAAGAAGCAACGGCTCCACATACTGTTTCAACACTGCCAGTTCATAAATCAGGGAAGAGTTAAACATCACGTCTGCATATTCCTGATATGGGAAAATATTCTTCTCTTCTCCTCTTCTCACTGACGGCCACATTGAGATGGTCTTCGTCGCCGATGCCCCTCTTGTTCTTGCATCCCTGACAAGTCTTCGGATCAAGCGTCCGTCTGTAGACGGAATCCGGTTATGCTCATCAATGTTCAGCTGTGTTAATGCACTGATATAGATCCTGAATTTCCGGTCATCACATAACTGTTCTGTCAGCTTCGGATTCAGGCAATGGATTCCCTCGATTACAAGGATATCATTTTCACCGAGTTTCTTTGGCTTTGTTTCAAAATTCCGTTTACCGGTCTTAAAGTCAAAAACCGGAAGATAGACTTCCTCGCCTGCCAGCAGATTGCTCATGTCCTCATTGAACTTTTCCACATCGATTGCTTCAATGCATTCGAAGTTATAATTTCCATCCTCGTCTTTCGGTGTTTTCTCCCGATCTACGAAATAATTATCTACAGAAATCGGGTGTGGATGAAGCCCGTTCACTCTGAGCTGAATGGATAAGCGGTGTGAAAATGTTGTCTTGCCGGAAGAAGAAGGTCCTGCGATCAGAACAAACTTTACCCCCTGGCGATCTGCGATCTGCTTTGCGATCTCTCCGATCTTGCGCTCCTGGAATGCCTCCTGCACAAGAACAATCTCACGCATATCATCCTGCGTGATCATGTCATTGAGCGCACCGACGGTATCAATCCCCTGCTGGTCTCCCCATCTCACAGACTCACTGAGTACACGAAACAGCTTATCCTTTGGCACAAATAAAGGGACTTTCTCCGGTTCGTCTTTCAGCGGCATCTGAAGTACAATTCCGCCCTGATACAGATACAATGCAAAATACTTCAAATCTCCTGTATCCGGCATCATATAGCCATAATAATAGTCACGAAATTCATTCATGGCATACAGATTCACGTGGGAACTTCTCCGATACCGGAACAGGCGTTCTTTATCAAACATTCCATATCGATGGAATAATTCCACTGCCTCTTCTGTATGGATCAACTCTTTTGTGATTGGAAGTCTCTGCTGTACAAGTTCATACATGCGTTCTTCAACTTTCCATTGGAATTCCATTCCCACATGATCGATTCCTTCCACCGTACAGTAAAATCCTGCACCAAGCGAAAAATGAATCCTTACCCGCACCTGCTGCGGACACTCATGACCAATCACATCGTGTACTGCCTTAATAAAAAGAAAGCAGACACTTCTCCGATACGTGTCATACCCCGCCGTATCCTGTGTTGTAATAAATTGCAGCGTACAGTCTCCGGAAACCTGTTTTCTAAGTTCTTGCAGACGATGTCCATCCAGCATCACAAGTGCGATCTGATGTTTATACTCTTTCTGAAAATCCTTTGCGATCTCCTGATAAGACGTCCCCTTCTCATAAAGATACTCTTTTCCGCTTATCGTAACCTTACATTTCTGACTTTCCAACTCCTCAGCCACCTCCACTGTCTTTGTGAACTGCTTTTCGCTCACAACTGCCCTGCTGAACATTATTATGCGTTCACTTCTGATTATATGATCTGGAACGGATGCTCGATTGGATCTGTAAGTACATCCAGCACCGGAAGCTTCTTCTCGAAGAACTGCTTCATATCTTCAATAAAAATGTATTCTGTGCCATAATGTCCTGCATCAATTACTGCAAGCCCCTGCTCTACTGCATCAATTCCATCATGATGACCGATATCTCCTGTCACAAGAACATCTGCCC
>PPYE01073875.1_pt1 | contig 11057 bp, 8 predicted proteins | sample 1559881 | NCBI WGS metagenome assembly PPYE01 (sample SAMN08240022, study PRJNA423297) | Human gut metagenome, whole genome shotgun sequencing project.
TGTTTTACTTTGGGGATCGGTTTCTTGTTCCTGGCTCCTTATGTAGAAGCATCACATGCTGCTTTCTATGAAGATCTGAAGAAAGAATTGGGAGAGTCCGTTGAGGCAATTTCTGAATAATATAGAAAATAGAAAGATAAGAAAAATAGACCTGCAAGTGAATTGCGGGTCTATTTTTTTTCTCTTTCACAGGATATTCCTACCTTTGCCTGTGGAAACAAATTAATGATAGACTAATTTTCATGGGAAAAGGAAAACTGGAGAAATTTGCTGATATGCGGGAGTATCCGCACGTGTTTGAATACCCTTATTCGGTGGCCGATAACGTTACGTTCGATATGAAGGGGAATTGGAACCGTGACTTTTTTAAGAACGATAATCCGATAGTTCTGGAACTGGGATGCGGACGAGGTGAATATACCGTAGGGCTGGGTCGTATGTATTCCGATAAAAATTTTATCGGTGTAGATATAAAAGGGGCCCGTATGTGGACCGGTGCGACGGAAGCGCTGAAAGATGGCATGACGAATGTGGCTTTTTTGCGTACCAATATCGAAATCATCGACCGTTTTTTTGCTCCGGGTGAGGTGAGTGAGATATGGCTGACTTTCTCTGATCCGCAGATGAAGAAAGCGACTAAACGTCTTACTTCCACATACTTTATGGAACGTTATCGTAAGTTTTTGAAGCCGGACGGACTGATTCATTTGAAGACCGACAGTAATTTTATGTTTACTTACACCCGCTATATGGTAGAGGAAAACAAATTGCCGGTAGAGTTTATGACCGAAGATTTGTATCATTCCGGTTTGGTGGATGACATACTAGGCATCCGTACCTATTATGAACAACAATGGTTGGATCGTGGTTTGAATATAAAATATATGAAGTTCCGTCTGCCGCAAGAGAAGGAGTTGCATGAACCCGATGTGGAAATAGAATTGGATGAGTATCGCAGTTACAACCGCAGTAAACGAAGCGGGTTGAAAACAAGTAAATAATAACAGAATGATGACTTTATATCCGAAATTGATTTTGGACGCCTTGGCAACGGTGCGTTATCCCGGAACGGGAAAGAATTTGGTGGAAGCGGAGATGGTTGCCGATAATCTTCGCATTGACGGTATGTCGGTAAGCTTTTCGTTGATTTTTGAGAAACCGACCGATCCGTTTATGAAATCTATGATAAAGGCTGCCGAAACAGCTATTCATACTTATGTTTCACCTGATGTACAGGTAGCTATTGCGACAGAGAGCCGTCAGGCGGCGCGTCCCGAACCGGGTAAGCTGCTTCCATTGGTAAAAAATGTCATTGCTGTTTCATCCGGAAAAGGCGGGGTGGGCAAGTCTACTGTGGCGGCCAATCTAGCTGTGGCCCTAGCTAAACTGGGATATAAAGTAGGTTTGCTGGATGCTGATATTTTCGGTCCTTCTGTGCCTAAAATGTTCCAGGTGGAAGATGCCCGTCCTTATGCTGAGCAGATTGACGGGCGTGATTTGATTGTGCCGATTGAAAAATATGGTATCAAGTTGCTTTCTATCGGTTTCTTTGTCGACCCTGATCAAGCTACTTTATGGCGTGGAGGGATGGCTAGTAATGCTTTGAAACAACTGATTGGAGATGCCGCATGGGGAGAACTGGATTATTTCATATTGGATACGCCTCCGGGCACCAGTGATATTCATCTGACTTTGGTGCAGACTTTGGCTATTACGGGAGCTGTAATCGTCAGTACACCTCAGCAGGTGGCTTTGGCTGATGCGCGCAAGGGAATCAATATGTATACCAATGATAAAGTAAATGTTCCTATTTTGGGATTGGTGGAGAATATGTCATGGTTTACTCCTGCGGAACTTCCTGAAAATAAGTATTACCTTTTCGGAAAGGAGGGTTGCAAACAGCTGGCAGAGGAAATGAATGTGCCTTTGTTGGGACAAATTCCTATTGTGCAGAGTATCTGTGAAAATGGTGATAAAGGAACTCCGGCTGCTTTGAATGAGGACAGCATTACCGGGCGTGCATTTATAGAGTTAGCTGAAAATGTTGTGAAGCAGACCGAGAAGCGTAATGCGGAACAGGCGCCGACACACATTGTGGAGATGAAGAAATGATTTAGGAATATATTTTTAAGATGAAAAGAGACTGTTCGAAACAGCCTCTTTTCTGTTTTTATGCTCTTTATTGCAGTTTGAAAGTTACAGGAACAGTGTATCTGCAACGTACTGCTTTGTCTTTTACAGTTGCCGGCTTCCATTTTGGCATGGATTTTACAACCCGTGCTGCTTCAGCATCCAGTTCGGGGGTAATGCTGCGTACTATGCTTACATGGTCTACCGAACCATCTTTTTCAATGACCATCTGTACGATTACTTTACCTTGTGCTCCCTCCTTTTGCGCTATTACGGGATATTTTATGTTGCGTGCCAAATATTGCAAGCAGGCTGTCATACCTCTGGGGAATTCAGGCATATTGTCTGCTATCTGGTATACGGGGTCTTCTCCGACAAGAAGTAATCTCACCAGTTCCGGATTTTCCATATCTTTGATGGGGCAGAGTTCTTTTACCGTGAATTTTCCTTCTTGATAACCTTTATGGTTAATGGCAATGGTTTCGCCTACTCCTACTGTTAACTGAGCTTCTCCGTGAGCGTTTGTCGTGGCTTTGGCATTTGTTGAAGAAGAAATAAGTTCTACTCCTGCAAGTTGTTGGTTATCATTATTGGATATTTGTAACTTGATCCGTATTTGTTTGCCGGCTTTGATGTAGGCGGCAATATCATCATCGGTATCGAAAATGGCAGTGACATTCGGTTTGTTTGCTGAAAGTAGAAGTGATTGGTGTTTGGAACTTTTAGGAGAGGAAACGTCTAGGGAAACATACTTGGGAGTCGTCATATCCACTTCTATGGTAGCCTTTCCTTCTGCATTGGTCTTGAAAGTTTTTACTTCATTACCCGGTTTGATTTGCAGAGTAATATTAGGCTGAGGCTTACCTTCACTATTGGTTACGGTAATAGTGAAAGTCACCAGACCTTGTACTGTTGTGTTGACAAAAGATGCCACTTCTTCCCTTTCGGGGCGTGGGGTGCTTTCTTCCGTGGAATAGATTAACCTTTCGGCTGTCCGTGCCACGGTTTCAATGTTGCTGACCAAGAGTAGAGCAGCAGTCAGCGGTGCAAACAAGGCATATTTGATATGCCCTGTGGTGCGGGTTCTTTTTTTGTTCATCATTTTAATTCTGTTTTTTAAGTGTGATAAGTTGAAATTATTATATAAACCGGTTTGTCTGTTTTGGTTGGCTAATCCCAAAAGGTGATATTGATATGCTTTCTTATTTGTGCCGGATTCCATTACTTTATGATCGGCAAGGTATTCCAAATTGAGTCTGATCTCTGTTTTCAGCAGCCATGCAAAAGGATTCATCCAGCAAATGATATTTACTATTTCACTGATAATGACATCTATGGAATGCCATTGGCGGACGTGGGTCTGTTCGTGCGTCAGGATTTCTTGTTTTTCATCTTCTTTCAGTCCGGGCAGATAGATGAAAATCCATTGCCAGAAAGAGAATGGATTGGCAGGTTCTGATAGACTGCGTATGGATATTTGGTCTACATTTATATTCTTGCTTTTTAAGACAAGGCGGAAAATACTGCTTAGTTGGATCATAAATCGTGCGGATAATAGAAGGATTCCAATCCAATAGACGAACTTTATTATATCAAGCAGGTCGGGTGTGGGAATAGCAACAGGAGCTGTGACTACTGTGGCAGTGGAAGTATTTGTTTCTGTCAGCATCATCAGTGCGTAGTAATCTGCCAGTTCATTGATGGCAGGTTGTTCTTTCACCCATGCTTGCATATCCATCAGCGGATAAAGAAAAGAGAGGGCAAGAAAACTCAGCAGTGCGATACGACGCCACTGGAAGAAAGTGTCGCGACAGCAGAACAGCTTGTAGAAAGCATAGAATAAGGCGATGCCTATATTTACTTTCAGCATGTAGATGAGTTCGGGTGCTGTAGTTATCATAGTATTTGTGAATTTAGCAGGATTATTTATCTTCTTCTTTCTCTATCAAGTTGATAATGTCTTTCAAGTCGGCTGCGGAGATTTTTTGCTCTTTGGCGAAGAAAGATACCATTTCCTTGTATGAGTCAGCAAAATAGTTCCGGACCACACCACTTACAAATGTGCGTTTGTATTCGCTTTGTTTAACCACTGGGGTGTATTGATAAGTGTTGCCGAATCGTTTGGCCGTAACATACCCTTTTCTTTTCAGGTTGTTCACTATGGATGCCACCGTAGTATAAGGCGGCTTGGGTTCGGGAAATTTAGCAACTATGTCTTTCACGAAACATTCTCCCATGCTCCAAATATGAAGCATCACTTCTTCTTCTTGTATCGTTAGCTTTTCCATAAGAAAATGAATTGATTACGATGTTTTCGCAAATCTACGAAAAAATCGTAATAAGCAAAAGGAATGGGAGTTAATTAGTGTGAATACAGATTGTGGGCAGATAAAAAAACAAAGTGAAGAATCCGGCTGTGATAGATTGAAGCGGACCCTTCACTTTGGCATGAAAATGACAGATGAAGTAAAGTTTATTTTTTGTGTAGAATATAATGGTCTGCTAACTCTCCTGTTATTGCCTGTTTGTCTTGATTGAGAGCGGTCAGGGTATTCTCACCGACTTTATAATATTGCTTATCCTCTCCATTAATTAAAGTCATGATATTACCTTCAACAGAGTAAGTTCCATATTCTTTGAAAGTAGCATCCTGCCGGTCAATATATTCTGATATCAACTCAAAAGTCTTGTCTTTTTTAATAGTCAGGGTCATGTTGATACCCGGACAGTCGGCAGCCGGAAAAGTTCCGGTGTAAGTACCGTCATAATCCAATGAGTTTTCTGCATTGTGCATATCCGTTGTTTCGGTGGAGATTGCAGAATCGTTAGTGTTTTTGGAGTTGCTGTTACATGAAGTAATCAGCAGGCATACGCATGCCAGAATAAAAAGTTTTTTCATCATAAATAATTCATTTAGTTCTTAATTTATAAACAAATTCAGACGACATTTGTTCTGCGTCTTTTCTTAATCTCTTTTAATCTTTCGTATACATGTCTGCGGCTTAAGGTAATCTGACGACGGTATACGATGCAGGTGGTAAGGAAATAAACACCTGTTTGTATCCACAATACCCGGTACTCTGTCAGCACATCGGTCAGTGTGGCTCCCATATTGTTGATGCGTACAAAGCCGTTGATGCCGAAAGTGGAAGGGAACAGCCACGAAACCACCTCCCAGAATTTAGGAATGGCAGTACCTGGCCACGAAATGCCTGAGATAAATAGCAACGGTACTGAGGTAAATACATAAATCATCATACAGGCTTCCCGATGGTGAATAAAGATAGAACAAGTCATCGCGAAAAAGATGCATGCCAGTATATAGGGAAACATGAATGCCGCTAGGGTTCCGGCTTGAGCTATTTGTACCAGGCTGAACATTTTGGGAACAAGGCAGAGCATATAGGTAGCCATGACAGCATATATCATAAGGTAAGTCAGTGATTTGCCTAAAACAATGCGCAGCGTGCCATGATAATGGCGGCTCATGGGGATAAGGTCCCGAAAACGGTTGTTCTCACGAGCAGTTCCGGCAGATAGACCTACTCCTAGCAGTAAAGTTTGTTGGATAATCAGTATCAGTACGGCGGGTATCAGGAAGCTGGCAAAACCGTTCTGCGGATTGAAAATGGAAATATCCTCATACGCTATGGGGGACGTGCTCACTTCATCTTGTCGGATGGTTGTGTTGCCGGAGCGTTCTATCTTTATCTGTTTGTTCATTACCAGCGAGGCATTGGTGTTGGCTGTCAGCATGGCTTTGTAGTATAGCATACCGCTCATGTCACAGTAGATGGTGACATGGGTTTGAACTCCTTTAGTAATGTCGCGGCTGAAGCTTTCAGGAATATAGATGATGCCATACACTTTGCCGCTCTTCAATAAAGTTTTTGCTTCTTCCATATCACTGCAATGAGATACTATTTCCAAGTCGGCACCTGCATCTACCAGACGCAGGTATTCACGGCTGAGGCTTAATAGTACTGTGCGCAGTCTTTTCAGTATAAAGAAAGGCAACAGCATGAATAACATCAACGCGACTACTGAATGCCATGCGTAAATCAGTGGATATCCGTTAAGTGCCAAATCTACATAAATCAGGAAGTAGTGGCGTAACGGGAATAGATTGGCCAGTGCCTGTAATACAGGATTCATTGCCATAACCGGAAAACTCATACCCGATATGGAGAAAGAAATCACCCCCCATAGGGAGGCGGTGCTCAGTGCCAAGCGGACTGTTGTAAACAATCCGAACAGAAATACTCCGAAAGCCTGTGAAGCCAGTACTAGTAACAGACCGGCAAACAGCATGGGCAGTATACCGCTATTACAGGGATAGTGCAGGAAACCGTATAGATAAACATTATAGAAGGTGGCCATGACAAAGAAAACTACAGTCTGGGGCAGCAATTTGCCGGTCAGGGCTACGGTGATGGAATTGTCTGCCATGTCCATCCATTCTTTTTGGGTGTTGGTTTTCATTTCACTTCCAATGGTATAGACGGTGGTCATAAAGATGAGCAGCATCAGGATACCCGGTATGATGGTGTTACTCAAATATACAGAGTAATTGAGCCATGGGTTGTTTAATACATGAGAGTCGATGACTATGGGCTGCAGGAATGCCATGGCCTGGTCTTCTGTAGCTCCTTTGGCATATAAGGTGGCACGGCCGATGGCTCCACCCGCCAGCTCGGACATGGTGCGCTGGTCTTTATAGAGTAATGAACCTGCTACCAGATAGGAGTAGTTGGTATAAAAGGAAACCTTGGGTTGACGGCTTGCTAATGCCTTCTCGGTAGTTCCTTTTGGAATATAGTAGAAAGCATAGATCTTTCCTTGCTGCATGGCTTTGCGAGCATCCGCGAAACTGGGGTAATGTGCTATGATTTTAGTCTGCTGAAAAGCGTCCAGATTACGGATGATGCTGCGTGTGGTAGCTGTGTTGTCCAAATCGACCACACCTGCCGGCATATCCGTAGGGAGTCCGTTCCACATTAATGTAGTGAAGAAGAGATAACAGAACAAGGGAGCTATGATCATGCAGAACAGATATAGCGGTCTTGTGGCGATGCGGAACACTTCACGCCGGGCTATGCGGAATATACGGTTATGGACAGTATTGTTCATTGTTTGTTATTTCTCGATGATGGCACTCATTCCCGGACGCAATCCGTCTGTTCTCTCTACAGGAACAGCTTTCACCTCGAAGGTCTTCAGGTCGAATTGTCCCGTAGTCTTGGTTGCTTTCCAGGCAGCATATGTACCCAGATCTTTCATATAAGTAACCTTGAATTTTATTTCTTTGTCAAAGGCAGGAATAAATGCGCTAATCTCATTTCCTATGGTAAAGTCTTTTAGGAAATCTTCGCGTACATTAAATGTTACCCACATGTCATTCAAGCGGGCCACGTTCATAATGGGGGCACCGGTACCTACCAGTTCGCCTGTTTTGGGAAAAATTTCGGTCACTTCTCCATCAGCTGACGCGGTCAGTATCGTTTCGTCTATGTAGGAGGAAACTTCGGCTACAGCACCTTTGGCACGTTCTACTTGGGCTGCGGCTGCTGCTTTGTCTTCACGTTGTGCACCGTTCTTTGCCATTTCGTATTGGGAGCGTGCTGCTTTTTCTGTAGCGGTCATGGCATCAAATTGTGCTTTGGCTTCATCACGTTTTTGCGCGGACATTACGCCTTGTTCAAAGAGCCGGTTGACACGGTTGTATGACTTTTCAGCAATTTCTACTCCGGCTTTGGCTTTCTGCCACATTTCGTAGGCAGCTTGCAGTTGCTCTTGGCGGGTACCTCGTTGTGCTTTTTCATTCAAGGCTTGTGCTGCTTGTTCGGCAGCTTGTGCTTGAGAAAGTTTGGCTTTTACATCGGGGGCTTCAAGGATAGCCAGTGTGTCACCGGCTTTTACTTTGTCTCCTTCCTTTACACGAAATTCCAGAATGCGTCCCGGCACTTTGCTGGATACACGGTATTCGTCGGCTTCTGCTTGCCCCTGAATGATTTCCGGACCTTTACCCAGTGTAAAGAAACCTATCAGTGACACTATGACAATGACTGCTGTCAGTGAAATAAATGCCAGCAAAATATTGCTGTGTTGTGATCTTTCTGCCATATCTTTTCGTTTTTAATCTTTAATTTTTATTTAAGCACTCCCATTGATTTGCGCAAATAGACTTCAGTCAGTTTTACATCAATCTGAGCGTCTATTTTGTCCGACTGGGCAGATAACCAAGCGGTTTGCGCTTCCAATACGTTACTGGTAGGAATGACTCCTTCCATGAATCCCAGTTTGGCATAGCGCAGATTCTCGTCTGCTTTTTCCAGATTTTTTTCAGCCATACTCAGGCGTTTGGCTGCTTCATTTACTTTATAGCTGGCTTGGCTTACCTGCAATTCTACCTTTTCTTTTGCATCTGCCAGTTGGTAGCGGGCAATGTTTGCTTCCGCTTTGGCAGCTTTTACCTTATACATTCCTTCGCCCCAGTTCCATATTGGAATTTGTACCATAGCGCCAACAGCCCACATGCCGCGGAATTTGCGTTCAAAGCCGTTTACCAATGAGGGATTGGTTACCATGTAGTTGGCGGTCAGAGCCACTGTAGGAAGAAATCCCGCGCGGGTGATATTGACTTTTTGGTCATAAATTTTATTAGCTAGATCCAAACTTCGTAATTCTTCGCGATTTGCCAAAGCGGTGGCTACATTATCACCTACATGATATTCAAGGAGAGTTAAGCTTTCTACGTCTTCATCTGCTAAACGTATTTCATCATTTAAAGGCAGACCGCATAATTGGCATAGTACCATTTTAGATAGGCTTAATCCGTTGTCTATTTGTGTGAGCTTCATTTCGGCTTCATTCACTTTTACTTTTACACTTAGTCCGTCGGCTTTGGTGGCGACACCTTCGGTTATCATTTTATCTACATCACTGTCCAGTTGGCTGACCAGTTGCAGATAGCTTTGGGCTAGTTTTTTCTTGTTTATCAGTGAGATGACTTGCCAGTAAGCTTGGTCTGTACTCAAAATGATATCCTGCATACCGGTGGCGTGCTGTGATTCGGCCAGTTGTTCAGCGTATTTGGTGATTTTATTGTAGGCAACGATTTTTCCTCCCATGAAGATGGGTTGGGTAAGGGTCACAGCTCCTGCATACATATTGCGTGTGTCGGTGCGCAGCGCATCTACCAAACCTTGTCCTACCTTGTTCAGTGCATTTCCAATACCTGGGATGAGGGGAGCAAGTGGTTGCAGTATTTGTGCGAGTTCGGGATTGGAAGCTGCCAGTTGTTGGAAAGTTTCCTGTATGGAGCCTTGGGCGGTAGTCCCTATCTGACTGATAGCTCCCTTTTGTTCGTCACTTAATAAAGAGATTTCTTTCTGAGTGCGCATATAGGTTCCTATAGCCGCAATCTTAGGAAGATAATTGGTAAAAGCCGCTTTCTTTTCATAATGTGCAGCTGTTATCTTTTCAGCTGAAATGCGCAACTCTTTATTGTTGGATAATGCTAAAGCACGACAACTATCTAAGGTGAGTGTGCTTTGGGCTGAAATACTATCTAAAACACCGATAAATAGGATAAAAGCTGCAATCTTTTTCATTATAGTGTTCTTGTTTTGTTGTTTTTTAAGTTGTTTATGCAACAAAAATAAGACAAATCTTCAAGAAAGCCATATTCTGGATGTTATTTTAAAATATTTTTATAATTCTGCAATCTGTATATTTACTGCTTTTGCTTGGTGGAGAAAAAAACAGCCGGTTTGTTTCCAACCGGCTGTTTTTTTATTAAATATATTGAAGGAGAGAATGTTCCTTGTTATTTCATGCTGAAAGCTTGTTGTCCTATCATGGTTCCATCAGCGAAAATATAAACATGATAAGTTCCGGCAGGCAAATATTCCTCTACGTCCCAATATACGGTTACATTTTGTTCTTCTCCGGTGTATTCTATGTATTTCTTGATGGAATAAACCAAATTACGGTTTTCGTATGGGAATGTGTTTGAAGCGTTTTTGGTTAGTATGTCATTGTCTGGTTTGGCAATACGTATATATAAAGTACGTTCACCTGTTTTGGCGGTAATATTCTTGACAATGGTGAACGAGATGGCTATCTTTTTCACATCTTTTACTTTCTTGGCTGTTTTACCACGTTTATTTCTAGGCTCTACGCTAATTCCTGTGGCATCCAATTGGGCTGCCAAGGTGACCTTTTCATTCAGATTCTTTTTCTCTTGCGATAAATTATTGATTTGACGGGTTGCCTGCGTATATTTTTGTTTTACTTCTTGGTTTTCTTCAGCTAGTGCTTGGTTGAGTTTGTTCAGTGAATCTATTTGGATAACATAGGTGCGTAGTACGGCACGTACTGTTTTCAGTTCTTTCTTCAAACGCATGATCTCAGCTGCGTTACTGGTCTTTACTTGTCGTAATTCTTCTAGCAGCCGCTGTGTTTTCAGCTTCTCACTCTCCAGCTTTTCGCGCAAGGAATCATTGTTTATCTGTATCTGAAGTTCATCATATTGGGTGGCGAAAGTGGTATATTCGTTTTCCATTTCCAGTTTTTCCACAGCGAAGAGTTCGCTCATTTCCTTATTCTCTTTTGCTTGATGAAAAGCATAAAAAGAAACTCCGCCGATAATCACAACCAGCAGAATAATGACAATAATCAGTTTTTTGCTCTTATCCATAGTGTTACATTGAATTTTGGACAAAAGTACAATAATTTATGTAGACTGCTCGAAAAATATTATGGAAATTTTTCTTTAATTCGGAATATCATTGTAACTTTGCGGTGCTTTTAAGAAGGCGATTTTATTATCAACTTTAAACAAAATATAGAGATTATGTCAAAAGTAACCGTAGTAGGCGCAGGTAACGTAGGTGCTACATGTGCAAATGTTCTTGCTTTTAACG
>PPYE01073111.1_pt1 | contig 11055 bp, 5 predicted proteins | sample 1559881 | NCBI WGS metagenome assembly PPYE01 (sample SAMN08240022, study PRJNA423297) | Human gut metagenome, whole genome shotgun sequencing project.
AAATAAGAATGGTCTTCATAAGCAAGGAGATAGGCTATGTTTTTTACGGGAATATCCTCTGTAATCAGAATTAATTGGGCTTTCTCTATTTTTTTCTGATTAATATATTGTAGCGGTGTGGTACCGACTTCTTTTTTGAAAAGACGGATAAAATGATCTTTTGAGAGGCATGAGATTGCTGCCAATGAGTCTATATCTACTGTTTTATAGATATTTTTTCGGATGTGGGACAAAACTTTTTGGATACGGTTATCGTTGACTTCCACTTTAGGTTTGGCGTCTTTTAAAAAGCGGGCAATAAGTTGATATACTATACCTCTGGATTCGACTTTGTCACAGAAGGTACGCTGTTTATTTTTAATGATGTTTCTGATTAATGTGGGGTTGTTGTCATAGCTTGTCGGGTCGGATTGAGGAAGCTGCATGGTAGGATTTATTTCACATAACCTTTTAATAAGTGGTAATTCCAGGTTGCCCGCAGGTATTTCTATCGGGAAATTCCAATCTTCCAGAATGCCGGATTCCGATTGATGGTCTTCATATATATGGAGATAATAATGAGTGAAATGAGAATTGCACTGATAACTATGGGTAGTGAATGATGGCACCAGATATAGATGATGTGGTTTTAGTTCCTGCATTCCATCGGGAAATATTATTTGGGCGGTTCCTTCCATTATATAATAGAGTCGGGTAAAAGGGCTGCTTACGTTTTTCCAGTTCCAGTCTGCATTGTGAATGGCTAGTCCTACATTTAATATAAGTAAATGTAATTGGTCGATTGATTGTGTCATATTCCTTAAGATTTGTTTTTGAATTATTTCAGGTAAAAGTCGATATTATCCTACATAATGGCGCATTTGGATAATATAAATTGGTTTCAACTCTGTATATTTGCACTATTGATAATTGAAAAACATATAAAGCAATTATACTATGAAAGCAAAACATTTTCTTTTGGCTTCGGCTTTGTTGCTTTGGACGGGAGTTTTGGAGGCTCAGACTTACCAGGTACCTGTTTCAGAGAAAAATGAAAAAATGCAGGAGGGAGAGTTCGAACCTACTTGGGAATCATTGCAGAACTATAAAGTTCCTGAATGGTTTAGAAATGCCAAATTTGGTATTTGGGCACATTGGGGACCGCAATGTGTGGAAGGGTCCGGCGACTGGATGGCGCGTTCTCTCTATTTGGAAGGTTCGCGCGAGTATAAGCACCATGTGGAACATTATGGCCATCCCTCTGAAGTGGGCTTCAAGGATATATTGCCTTTGTTTAAAGCCGAGAAATGGGATCCGGACAAATTGGTTTCCTTTTATAAGAAGATTGGTGCCCAGTATTTCTTCGCTTTAGGTAATCACCATGATAATTATGATTTATGGGATAGCCAATATCAGGAATGGAATTCCGTGAATATAGGCCCTAAGAAGGATATATTGGCGGGCTGGGCTGAAGCAGCTAAGAAAAACGGTCTTCCATTTGGTATCAGTTTCCATGCGGACCATGCGTGGAGCTGGTATGAACCGGCTCAACGATACGACCGTCATGGCGAGAAGGCAGGTGTACCCTACGATGGATGTTTGACTAAAGAAGATGGTAAGGGTAAGTGGTGGGAAGGCTACGATCCTCAAAAACTTTATGCACAGAATCATCCGTTAAGCGCTGGAAGTTGGGCTGACGGTATGATTCACCGTCAATGGGCATGGGGAAATGGTGTTTGTATTCCTACTCAAGAATATGTGACAAACTTTTATGATCGTACAGTCGATGCAATAAACCGTTATAATCCCGATTTGATTTATTTTGATGTGACTGGTGTACCGTTTTATCCTATCAGTGATGCGGGTTTGAAGATTGCCGCACATTTTTATAATCACAACATGGTTGTTCGTAAGGGGGATTTCAGTGCTGTTATGTTTGGTAAAATTCTTACCGATGAACAACGTAAAGCTTTGGTATGGGATGTGGAAAGGGGATCTCCCAATAGTATTTATGAAGAGCCATGGCAGACTTGTTCTTGTTTAGGCGGTTGGCATTATGATACCAGATTGGCGGAGAACGGCTGGTATAAAAGTGCTTCCGATGTAGTGAAACTATTAGTGGATGTGGTCAGTAAGAACGGTAATTTGTTGCTTAGTGTTCCTCTTCGGGCTGACGGAACTTTCGATGAAAAGGAAGAAGCCATTTTAAATGAATTTGGTAGTGAGTTGTATCCTGATAAAATTACTAAAATTGAATTGTTAGGTTATGGAAAGGTATCTTTTACTCGTACAGCGCAAGGAGTTGTTATTGATATGCCTGATGTACAGTTGAATAAGATTGCTCCCGTATTTAAGATAAAGAAGTGAATATAGCATAAAGTAGGTTTATTTATCGGCTTTTTTAGGTCGGTAAGCCCTTGTTATGTCTTGAAAATTAACCCAATAATCAATAGAATAATGAAAAACAGATTAGAATGTATGCAGCCAATAAGATTCTTGGTGGTCTTGTTGATGTGTTGCCTGAGCTATACTACTTGGGCACAGACACAGAGTAATGTCAATGGTTTGGTTACTGATTTTTCCGGTGAGCCGTTAATTGGGGTCAGTATCTTGGTTAAAGGTACTTCCAATGGAACTGTTACTGATTTGGATGGCAAATTTTCTCTGTCTGCTGAAATGGGAAACATGCTCCAGATAAGTTATGTAGGTTATATTTCGCAAGAAATAAAGGTTGAAAGTAACAAGTTACTTCGTATTATAATGGAAGAAGATACAAAAAAGTTGGAAGAAGTAGTTGTAGTTGGATATGGAACACAGAAAAAGGTGAATTTAACAGGAGCCGTATCTGCTGTTTCAGCTGAAGACTTGGCTAGTAAGCCTGTTATGAGTACTGCTCAAGCACTGGCAGGTTTGGCTCCAGGTTTAAGTGTATTGCAAACTTCAGGTCGTCCCGGACAAGGAGCAACTGTTAAAATTCGTGGAACTGGTACATTTTCAAAAGCTGGAACAGATCCATTGGTTTTGATTGATGGTTTATCAGGTAACATTGATGATGTAGATCCTAATGATATTCAGAGCATTTCTTTTTTGAAAGATGCAGCTTCTGCTTCTATTTATGGTAATCGTGCTGCTAATGGGGTGATCTTGATTGAAACAAAGAAGGGTGCACAAGGTAAAACGACTATTACATATAGTAATTCTTTTGGTTGGCAACGGCCTACGGAATTGCCTGATTTTTTACCATCATGGGAATATGCGGAATATTATAATATGGCTATGCGGAATATGGGTAAGCAGGAAGCTTATTTACCTGAACAGATTCAAAAGTATAGAGATGGATCTGATCCGGATAATTATCCGAATGTAAATCACTTAAAATGGCTGTTGGAATCTGGTTCTGGTTTTCAACACCAACATAATCTCAGCATACAAGGAGGAAATGCTACGACAAGTTATAATTTATCAGTAGGTTATAGAAATCAGGAAGGTATGACGGCAAAAACGTCTAATGAAAGAATGACTGCACTGTTTACTATGAAAAGTGAAATCGCCAAAGGGCTGATGCTTAATTTGAATATTAATGCTTATAATAATAAATATAATGCTCCTAATGGCGAACCACAAAGTATTGATGGAATGATAGGATATGCTGTTCGTCAGGGACCTATTTATGCCGGGCAAAAGTCGGATGGAAGTTTTGGATATCAGGATAATTATAGTCCGGAAGCGTGGTTGGCGAGTGAATCTTTTGTACAGAATGTGAGTAGAAATATAAGTGCTTCCGGACAATTGACATGGAATACTCCTGTAGACGGACTTTCTTTTATAGGTAAAGCTGGGGTGAATTACTGGACTAAATATGATAAAGCGTACCGGGCTGATACTTATTTTGATGATAGTAAGACAGTGGGGCCCGCTACTTTAAATGTATGGACTGCAAATAATACGTATACTACCTTTGAAGCATTAGCTACTTATGAAAAACAAATTAAAAATCATACCTTTAAGTTATTGGCGGGTACTTCTGTGGAGCAATCTAATAATAAAGGTTTGGAAGGTTATAGAAATACGTTTCCTAATAATTATTTGTATGAATTAGGTTCTGGAGATAAATCAACAGCTACTAATGATAGTTCATTGGAGGAATATGCGTTGCTTTCTTTTTTCGGGCGTATAAATTATGCATGGAAAGATCGTTATTTATTAGAGGCTAATTTGCGCTATGATGGATCGTCACGTTTTGCGGACGGTCATCGTTGGGGACTTTTCCCGTCAGTTTCTGCAGGGTGGAGAATTTCTGAGGAGGATTTTTGGAAGAATGCGGCAGTTTCAGCTGTAGTTGATAATTTGAAATTGCGTGCTTCCTATGGTGTACTTGGTAATCAAAATATAGGTGTTTATCCTTACCAACAGATTTATGAACTTGGACATGATTATCCTTTTGGAAATCCGGCAACTCTTCAGTCTGGGGCTTACATGAAAACCTATAATAATCCGGAAATTACTTGGGAAAAGACGGCTATAACGGATATTGGTTTAGATTTTAGTTTATTGAATGGACGTTTTAGTGGAACATTGGATTATTTTTATAAATATACTTCGGACATTTTAGCACCAGTTGAGGTGTCTAGTATTATGGGACGTGAAGTCGGACAATCTAATGTTGGAGCTGTTTCGAACAAAGGAATTGAAATAAATCTGACTTATAACGGACAAATAGGACGTGATTTCCGGTTTAGTATTTCTCCTAATTTTACATGGGTAAAAAATGCAGTTGAGAAATTGGCGAACGGAGCTACCGAAGAAATTAATAATAACAGAATTGTAGGGCAACCGATAGGTATTATATATGGATATGAAACTGATGGACTGTTTGTAGACCAAGCGGAAATAGATGCGGCTCCTGAGCAATTGGTAAGTAAGTCAGGATTGAAACCTGGTTATGTGAAATACAAAGATATTAGTGGTCCTGACGGGGTTCCCGATGGTAAGGTGGATGCGCAATATGATCGTACCGTATTGGGAAGTACTACCCCGAAGTTTTATTATGGTTTGAATCTTTCCGCTTCTTATAAAGGTTTTGATTTTTCAGCTTTATTACAAGGTTTAGGAGGTCATAAGCGTTTGATAGGATCTTATATGGCTTATGCATTCTACAACGGTGGACAGATACAGAGATGGCAGGCTGAATCTTGTTGGAAGGAAGAAAATCCTGATAAATGGGCTGAATATCCTCGATTGGAAACTTTGAATATGAATGACACTAATCTTCAAACTTCTGATTATTGGGTCCGTAATGCTAGTTTCTTACGAGTCAAGAATATACAAATAGGATATACATTCCCAAAAGCATGGACTAAAAAAATAGGTTTGGAAAATGTGCGTGTTTATGTAAGCGGACAAAATCTGTTCTCTTTCAATAGTTTCTATAAAGGTTGGGATCCTGAAAATGAGATAGGAACAGGGGATTCTCCCTCTTATTATCCGGTCAATAGTATTTATTCATTCGGATTTAATTTCAAGTTCTAAGTAAATCATTCAATCAAGAATCATTATGAAAAATATATATAATACATTAGGAATGACAAAGGCTTGTTTATGTGCTTTGGCTGTATCACTAGTAACAACTGGTTGCTCGGATTTATTAGATAAGGAGCCACCTTCAGCAATTTCTGATGGTAGTTTTTGGACTGGTGAAGGGGATGCCATGTTGGCTTTGACAGGATGTTATCGTTTCCAGACTGGTTGGTCGCATGATGATTTTGCTACGCCACAAGGGTTGCTCTATTTGGATTTTGCAGGTGGAAACGGAACGGAAAAGGAAAATTTTTCTACTTTAATGGCTAGTTCCAATACGGTGGCTACTAACAGTAATTTACGTTGGTATTGGGGAAATGCATATACGCAAATAGCTAAGTACAACACTTTTCTAGAGAATATTACGGACTGTCCGATGGAAGAATCTAAAAAAGAACAGTGGTCTGCCGAAGTGAAGTGTTTACGAGCTTATTTCTTTTTAAATTTGGCATTTTATTATAAGGATGTTCCTATGCCTTTGAAAACTCTGTCGGTGGACGAAGCGAATTCTATCTCTCAAACACCTCAGACTGAAGTCTATTCGCAAGTGGAGAAGGACTTGAAGACTGCTATAGACTTGTTGCCTGTCCAATATTCTTCAGAGGAATATGGCCGGTTTACCAAGGGGGCGGCTAAGGTACTTTTAAGTCGTCTTTATCTGGCACAAGAGAGATGGGGAGATGCTGCTACTATTTTACGTAGTGTGATTGAGTCGGGAATATATGAATTGGATCGTCGTAATGGAGAGGACAGCTATGAGAAACTTTTTCAAATAGGAGGTGAATATAGCCCTGAGATAATATTTTGTATTATGGGGATAAAGGATTTGTATACTAATTCACGTTATCAATATTTATATCCTGAAGCTGCTTATGGAGGGTGGCATCAGTTCTCACCATATAACGAATTGGTGAAAGAATATTTCTGTGCAGACGGCAAGGACATTAAGACTTCTGAGGTTTATGATGAGAATGATCCTTATGTTAATCGGGATTTGCGCTTGTATGCTTCTATTTTTTTACCTCCTTTGGGAAGTTATGAGGGAACTAAGTATAATGATATAATTTATGATTGCTTTAAGGGAGCTAATACTGCAGATAGCTATAATAAATTTGCCTTATTTAATGGATATTGTCCGAAGAAAGGTTGTGATCCGTCTATAACTAATAATTTAGGTTCTACTCCCACTTATACTCCTATAATGCGTTATGCTGAGGTTCTATTAAGCTATCTGGAAGCGGTAAATGAATCGCAGCCGAATGCAGTAGACCAGAATTTATTGGATTTGACTATCAATGATATACGTGATCGTGTGAAATTGGTTGGAATAAAAAAGACAGACGTAGCGACACAGGAACTTGTTCGTGAAGCAGTTCGTAAAGAAAGACGTGTGGAACTGGCATTCGAGGGGCTTCGATATTATGACGTGTTACGTTGGGGCATTGCCGAGAAAGAACTTAATCATACATTTACCGGAGTAAAATTGTCGGATGATCCTCAAGCTCGTAATTATAGAGGGAGTGGGGCTACTGCTTCTTCGGTGGATGAAAATATGTATTATCAATTTGAGAAACGTACATGGGCACCCCATAACCGATATTTTCCTATTCCTCAAAATGATTTGAATGTAAATAAGAATCTGAAACAGAATGAGGGATATAATTAAGCAGGATTAAGTTTAAGATAAGATGAAAGAAAATGGATATGAAATGAAAAGATATGGCTATCCGGTAAAGAGATATTGTCAGACAATGGATTTGAAGGATGATCCGGAGCTGATAGCGAAGTATCGGGAGTGCCACAGTAAGGAGAAGTCGTGGCGGGAGATCAGAGAGGGGATCCGTTCAGTTGGTATTTTAGAAATGGAAATATATATATGCGGTAATCGGTTATTCATGATTGTCGAAACTCCTATTGATTTCGATTGGGAATCTGCTATGGCTAAACTTGCGACTTTACCCCGACAGCAGGAATGGGAAGATTTTGTATCGGTATTCCAACAATGCAGGAAAGGGGAACTTGCTAAAGAAAAATGGAGTATGATGGAACGTATGTTTTATCTATATGAATAATTAAAAAAGAGAGGAAAGAGAGGGTGCTGATGAAGTATTCTCTTTTTCCTTAAAATATAATAGAAGGTACATTGAACAATTTAATGATTATGAAATATTTTACTATCATTGCACTGTTGTGCTTATCCTGCATTTCATGTACGATGCAAAACAATTTATTACAATCTCCTAACGGTAAGATAGCCATTGAATATCATGCTGAAAAAGGTTTTTCTGTTATTTATCATAGTGGGCGGGATAAAGTTAAAATGATGTCATTACCTGAAATAGGTCTAAAAACGTCGGATACGGATGATTGCTTTAAATTGATAAGCTTAACTCCTGTAACTTCTGTAGTTGATGATTATGAAATGCTGACTGGTAAACGCAGGCATTGCCATAATGAGGCTAATGAATGTACTTATCGGTTTGAAAATGTCAAAGGACTTCGGGTAGATCTTATTTTCCGGGTTTATAATGATGGTATAGCTTTCCGTTATCATCTTCCTAAAACCAAAGAAGAGATTGTGGTTCTTGATGAGTACACTGCATTTGCTTTTACTCCAGGTATCAAGCGTTGGACACAAAAATTTACTGTAGGTTATGAGGGCTTTTATTGGCCAAATACGGACGGCGTTGCAGATAATGAGGGACGTGAGTGGAGTTTTCCAACATTGTTCCAACCTTCGGACAGCGCTTTTGTACTATTAACCGAAGCCAACATATTACGTGATAACACAGGAGCTTATCTTACTAATGCAGCTGATTCTTCTATCTATAAGATAAAATTATCGGATGAACGGTTGATATGCCCATCCGGCTGGTATTCACCTTGGCGTGTCGCTATCATAGGAACATTAGCTGATATTGTCGAATCGACTTTGGTAACTGATGTGAGTGAACCATGTAAAATCCAAGATACCCAATGGATAAAACCTGGATTGGTCTCTTGGATATATTGGGCATATAATCATGGTTCTAAGGATTATCAAATAGTGAAGAAATATATTGATTTTGCCGCAGACTTTGATTTGCCCTATATGTTGATTGATTGGGAATGGGATGCAATGGGGAATGGAGGAAATCTGAATGATGCAATGAACTATTGTAAAGAGAAAAATGTAACTCCTTTGATATGGTATAATTCTTCTACTGCATGGTGTGATCCTACTCCGTTATATCGTTTGAATACCCCGGAAGTGCGTGACAAAGAATTTGAATGGCTAAAAGAAATAGGTATTCAGGGAGTTAAGATAGACTTTTTTGGTGGAGATTCTATAGGTACGATGAATTATTATATTGATTTGCTGGAGGATGCAGCCAGGCATAAATTGTTAGTCAATTTTCATGGGGCAGCTATTCCCAGAGGCTGGCAACGGACATACCCAAACCTGATGAGTGTGGAAGCGGTATATGGGGCCGAATGGTATAATAATAAACCGACATTGACTGATAATGCAGCTTGGCATAATTGTACCTTGCCTTTTACCCGTAATGTGATAGGTCCGATGGACTATACGCCTTGTACATTTACCAATTCACAACATCCACATATCACTACCGATGCGCATGAATTGGCGTTACTTGTTATTTTTGAGTCGGCTCTACAGCATTTGGCAGATCGTCCTGAAGGGTATAGGCAACAACCGGTAGAGGTACAGAACTTTATCAGGTATCTTCCGGTTGCATGGGAGGATACCAGACTGCTGTCCGGTTATCCGGCTGAAAGTGTTGTTATTGCTCGTAAAAGTAAGGATAGTTGGTATATTTCCGGTTTGAATGGTACGGAAAATACAAAATCATTTCGTGTGAATTTGGAGTTTATTAAAGATTCTATTCAGCTTATCCAACTGTTTTCGGATACTACTGATGGGAAACAAATAAAAATTGAAAATTCGGCATTCGATACCAAAGAATTGAATATAGAGTGCCAGCCTCGCGGAGGTTTTGTGGTATGGGTTAAGTTGAGGAAATAGGATAAGGGTAAGTGTTTTTAGCATATAGACAATTGTTTTGATATTGCTATGGAAGTTTTTATTAATGATGATAGATAAGCTTATCCCTTTGAGGAGATAGAATAAAAATAGTTTATGCTGGATTGGTGGAAGGTTAATTAATACTTATTGATAACTAATATAAAGTTAGAGTTTATGAAACGAGAACTTATTTTTACATTCTGTTGTCTGTTGACCACTTTGGTGTGGTCGCAGGAATATCAGCGGACAGAAACAGGCATTAAGGCTTCTATTTTTGGGAAAAAGATAGATGTGGAAGTGCAATGGTTTAATGCTAATAGTCTGCGCGTGTTGAAAATGCCGCATGGGCAATCGGTAGATAAGAAAAGTCTTTCGGTTATTGCAAGACCTGAAAAAACGGCTCTTAAAGTTTCTACGTCGGAAGATGGCAATATTGTAATGAAGAGCCGTTTACTGACGGTGAAACTAGACACAAAAACAGGTGTTCTGATTTATGAAACACGTAATGGGATGCCCCTATTGAAGGAATTGGAGAATGTGAAGGCATTCATACCTGTCAATGACGCAGGGCGGGCTACTTATTCTGTTTACCAAAGTTTTAAAACCGATAAGGATGAAGGGCTTTATGGACTTGGACAACTTCAAAACGGACAGATGATGCAACGTGGAATAGAGAAGTATCTGGTGCAAGGCAATACAGAAGACGTAACTCCTGTTTTTCAGTCGACTAAGGGATATGGTGTATTTTGGGATAATTATGCAGGTACGATGTATGTTGACAATGAAGAGGAAACGTCGTTCCGTTCAGATGTAGGCGATTGTATCGATTATTATTTCATGTATGGTGGTTCGGCTGACGGTGTAATTGCACAGATTCGCTTGCTGACCGGTTCTGTTCCTATGATGCCTTTGTGGAGTTATGGATTTATGCAAAGCAAAGAGCGCTATAAGAGCCAGGATGAAGTGGTAAGTGTTGTGAAGAAATACCGTGAATTGGGCATACCGCTTGACTGTATCATTCAGGATTGGCAATATTGGGGAAGTAACTATTTATGGAATGCAATGGAGTTCCTGAATTACGAGTACCGTGATCCGAAAAGGATGATTGATGAAGTCCACGGCTTGAATGCACACATGATGATTTCCATTTGGTCTTCTTTTGGTCCAAAGACTAAACCTTTCAAGGAACTTGAGAAGGAAGGGTTGCTGATGGATATGGCTACATGGCCCGAATCGGGTGTGGAAGGATGGCCGCCTAACTTTGATTATCCTTCTGGCGTGAAGGTTTATGATCCATATCATCCGAAGGCTCGTGATATTTATTGGAATTACTTGAACAAAGGTATTTTTCAGCTTGGCATGGACGGATGGTGGATGGACTCGACAGAACCTGACCACTTTAACCCCAAAGATTCGGATTTCGACCGACAGACTTATTCCGGTTCCTTCCGTAGCGTACGGAACGCTTTTCC
>PPYE01387581.1_pt1 | contig 11055 bp, 8 predicted proteins | sample 1559881 | NCBI WGS metagenome assembly PPYE01 (sample SAMN08240022, study PRJNA423297) | Human gut metagenome, whole genome shotgun sequencing project.
TTCCGATTTTTTTTCCTAATAATCCTGGCATTTCACTAATTTTTAATTATCAAACTTTAATTTCTACTTCCACACCACTTGGCAATTCCAACTTCATCAGAGCGTCTACTGTCTTAGCAGTTGAGCTATAGATGTCGATCAATCTCTTATAAGAAGAGAGTTCAAATTGCTCACGAGACTTTTTGTTTACGAAAGTCGAACGGTTCACAGTAAAGATACGTTTGTGCGTAGGCAGAGGTATCGGACCGCTAACAATAGCACCTGTAGCTTTTACAGTTCTTACAATTTTCTCAGCTGACTTGTCAACCAAGTTGTGGTCGTAAGATTTCAATTTAATTCTAATTTTCTGACTCATTATTTTTTTAATTAATACATTTATAATAAGATAAAGCGGCAGGCTAAGAGTCATTCGCTAGCCTGCTGCTTTAGATATTTTAGAGTAAATCAGCACGTCCTTTTACTTCTTCCAATACAGCCTTAGCAATAGAAGAAGAAAGTTGAGCGTGATGAGAGTAAGTCATTGATGAAGTTGCACGACCAGAAGTGATAGTACGTAAAGCTGTTACATAACCAAACATTTCTGCCAGCGGAACCATCGCCTTCACGATACGGGCACCAGAACGACTAGATTCCATACCTTCAACCTGGCCACGACGTTTGTTCAAGTCACCGATAACATCACCCATATTCTCTTCCGGAGTTACAACTTCCAGCTTCATGATAGGTTCCATCAAAACAGGACCTGCCTTAGCACATGCATTTTTATAAGCCTGCATTGCACAGATTTCGAATGACAACTGATCAGAGTCAACCGGATGGAATGAACCATCAACCAAAGTAACTTTCAATGAATCCAGCGGATAACCTGCCAAAACACCACTCTTCATAGCATTCGTAAAGCCTTTCTGAACAGCAGGAATAAATTCCTTAGGAATGTTACCACCTTTCACTTCGTCAACAAACTGCAGACCACCCAAAGTGAAATCTGCATCAGCCGGACCAATATTCACGATGATATCAGCAAACTTACCACGCCCACCAGATTGCTTCTTATATACTTCACGCAAATTAACTGTCTTCGTGATAGCTTCTTTGTAGTTAACCTGCGGCTTACCCTGGTTACATTCTACCTTGAACTCACGTTTCAAACGATCAATAATGATATCCAAGTGAAGCTCACCCATACCAGAAATAACCGTCTGACCTGTCTGTTCGTCTGTCTTCACAGTAAACGTCGGATCTTCTTCAGCCAATTTAGCCAAACCGTTAGACAGCTTATCCATATCCTTCTGCGTCTTAGGTTCTACAGCGATACCGATAACTGGTTCCGGGAAGTCCATAGATTCAAGTACGATCGGAGCGTTTTCATCACACAAAGTATCACCAGTGTGAATATCCTTAAAACCTACACCTGCACCGATATCACCAGCACCGATTACTTCAACCGGATTCTGTTTGTTAGAGTGCATCTGGAACAGACGAGAAACGCGTTCTTTCTTACCAGAGCGAGAGTTGTAGATATAAGAACCTGCTTCAATTTTACCTGAATAAACACGGAAGAAAGTCAAACGACCTACATATGGGTCAGTTGCGATCTTAAATGCTAAAGCTGATGTTTTTTCATCATCACTTGGTTTACGATCTTCTTCAGCTCCAGTATTAGGATTTGTACCTATTACATTCTCTGTATCAAGCGGAGAAGGCAAAAAAGCACAAACATAGTCAAGCAATGTCTGAACACCTTTGTTCTTGAAAGAAGACCCACAAAGCATGGGGACTACGGCCATCTGAACTGTTGCATTGCGAAGAGCTCTCAACACTTCTTCTTCAGTAATAGTAGAAGGATCATCGAAATATTTCTCCATCAAAGCATCATCAAATTCAGCTACTTTTTCAAGCATCTTGTCTCTCCACTCGTTAGCTTCATCGACAAGTTCTGCCGGAATTTCCTCAACACTGTAGTCAGCACCCATTGTTTCATCGTGCCAATAAATAGCTTTCATTTTGATAAGATCAACAAGACCTTTAAAAGATTCTTCAGCACCAATAGGAACAACAATCGGACACGGATTAGCTCCAAGCACATCCTTCATCTGGCGAACTACTTCAAAGAAGTCTGCACCAGAACGGTCCATCTTATTAACATAAGCAATACGAGGAACGTTATATTTATCAGCTTGACGCCATACAGTTTCTGATTGGGGCTCAACACCACCAACAGCACAATAAGCAGCCACAGCTCCATCAAGGATACGCAATGAACGTTCTACCTCTGCAGTAAAATCAACGTGCCCCGGAGTGTCAATCAAGTTAATTTTATAAGTATCACCAGCATATTTCCATCTTGTTGTTGTAGCAGCAGATGTAATAGTGATACCACGTTCTTGCTCCTGTTCCATCCAGTCCATAGTAGCAGCACCATCATGAACTTCACCTATTTTGTGAGTCAATCCAGTGTAGAACAGGATACGTTCAGAAGTAGTTGTTTTTCCGGCATCGATGTGAGCCATGATACCGATATTACGAGTTAAATGTAAATCATGTTTAGCCATCTTCTAATTCCTTTACTTTAAGTTTATATTTGGTTTCTTACAGTATTAGAATCTAAAATGAGCAAATGCACGGTTAGCTTCTGCCATTCTGTGCATATCTTCTTTACGCTTGTATGCACCGCCTTGTTCATTGAAGGCATCCATAATTTCAGCAGCCAACTTGTCAGCCATTGATTTACCACCTCTTTTGCGAGCAAACAGAATCAGATTCTTCATAGAGATTGATTCTTTACGATCCGGACGGATTTCAGTAGGAACTTGGAAAGTTGCACCACCTACACGGCGAGACTTTACTTCCACTTGCGGAGTTACATTATCCAAAGCCTTTTTCCAGATTTCGAGAGCTGATTTTTCTTCGTTAGGAAGTTTTGCTTTCACTGTTTCCAAAGCGGCATAAAAGATTTCATAAGATGTATTTTTCTTTCCATCATACATCAAGTGGTTCACGAACTTGGAAACCTTTTGGTCATTAAACACGGGATCCGGAAGAATCAGGCGTTTTTTTGGTTTTGCTTTTCTCATTTGTTTGAAAAATAATGTTTTTGTTCTTGGTTGTCTACTTCTTGACTTCTTCAACTCTCCCTCCGGAGAATTTACTCAACCTTTAGCATTTCCAACAAACTAAAACGTAAGTTATTACTTTAATTTTAATTAGGTCTTAATCCTTATTTTTTCTTACCCTTAGCAGGAGCAGCAGCTTGTCCTGGTTTCGGACGCTTAGCACCATACTTTGAACGTCTTTGAGTACGACCAGCAACACCTGCTGTATCAAGTGTACCACGTACAATGTGATAACGCACACCCGGAAGGTCTTTTACACGACCACCACGTACCAAAACGATTGAGTGTTCCTGCAAGTTGTGTCCTTCTCCCGGAATGTATGAGTTCACCTCTTTTTGGTTAGTCAAACGTACACGAGCTACTTTACGCATTGCAGAGTTCGGCTTCTTCGGAGTAGTAGTGTATACTCTCACGCAAACGCCACGTCTTTGAGGACATGAATCCAAGGCTGGAGATTTACTTTTCTCCACCAGCACTTCGCGTCCTTTTCTTACTAATTGCTGAATTGTAGGCATTTTAATTGTTTTTTGATTTATATTATTGTTATATTAATTTCGTAACTATACATTTTGGGCTGCAAAAATACGAATAATATTTGAATATTCAATGCGCTACAACTTTTTTTTCTTTTTTAATGTTTTTATATCACGTTTTGCGTGCTCTGGAGCCACAATAATACGAGATTGCACACCAGCCTTCGGTATGCCCGGCATTACGCGCACGAAGTCAAGGATGAATTCAGAACTCGAATGAGTAATAATAGCAAGATTTGCATAAGTTCCCTGTGCAACCTCTTCTCTCAATTCAATCTGTAATTGTCCGTTGTTATTTTGTTCTTCCATATTTAATATGATTAAAAAGTTATCCTGCAAAATAACACATTTTTCCTGAAACTAATGGTAATACACGCGAGTAAAAAAGAAATAAAAAAAGGAGCAATTACCCAATCTGGCAATCGCTCCTTCTCATATAGTCAATTGAATTGTATTTATTCTACTTCATTGTAGTCAAGTACTGTTTTCTTGTTAGCCAAGATACGGTCATACTCTTCTTTTGATCCAACGATGAGCTTTTCGAACTCGCGCTGTCCGGTACCGGCAGGAATCAAGTGACCACAGATCACATTTTCCTTCATACCTTCCAACTTATCGATCTTACCGTTGATAGCAGCCTCATTCAAGACTTTCGTTGTTTCCTGGAAGGAAGCAGCCGACATAAAGCTTGAAGTCTGCAAAGCAGCACGTGTAATACCCTGAAGGATCTGAGTAGAGGTAGCAGCAACAGCATCACGAACCTCAACCGGTTTCAAGTCACGACGTTTCAACATACTGTTCTCATCACGCAACTTGCGGGCAGTTACAATCTGACCAGCTTGCATATTTTGAGAATCACCAGCATCCACTACGACTTTCTTACCCCAGATACGATCATTTTCTTCCATGAATTCCAGTTTGTCTACGACTTGCTGTTCGAGGAAACGAGTATCTCCCGGTTCATCAATCTGAACCTTGCGCATCATCTGACGAACGATAATCTCGAAGTGCTTATCATTGATCTTCACACCCTGCAAGCGGTATACATCCTGAACTTCATTCACGATATATTCTTGTACAGCTGTAGGACCTTTAATTGCCAAGATGTCTGCTGGAGTAGTAGCACCGTCAGACAACGGAGTACCTGCACGTACATAGTCATTTTCCTGTACCAGAATCTGCTTAGACAGTGCAACCAAATATTTTTTAACCTCACCAGTCTTGGAAGTTACAATGATCTCACGGTTACCACGCTTGATCTTACCCATTGTTACCTCACCGTCGATTTCAGAAACGACAGCCGGATTTGACGGGTTACGAGCTTCAAACAATTCAGTAACACGAGGAAGACCACCCGTGATATCACCCGCTTTACCTACGGCACGCGGAATCTTCACGATTACTTCACCAGCTTTTACCTTCTGACCATTCTCGATGATTACGTGACCACCTACCGGTAAGTTATAAGTACGGATCAAATCACCGTCCTCTGTCAAAATATGAGCTGTAGGAACTTTGGTTTTATCCTTGGATTCAATAATAATAATTTCACGAAGACCTGTTGCTTCATCCGATTCAACCTTATAAGTAACGTTTTCAATTACGCCCTCAAATTCGATCTTACCGGTTGCTTCTGTAATAATAACAGCATTGAACGGGTCCCACCTAGCGATCAGTTTGCCTTTTTCTACCAAGTCGCCGTCACTTACATACAGTGTTGAACCATAAGGTACGTTATGAGTAGAAAGAACAATACCGGTATTTACATCCACAAAACGTACTTCGGCCAAACGACCTACTACCACTTTTGCAGATTCACCCATCTCGTCAACGATATCTACTGTACGCAACTCTTCAAATTCAAGACGTGCATTATTTTTAGCAACGATACTGGCGTTAGCTGCAATATTTGCAGCAGTACCACCGGCGTGGAATGTACGCAATGTCAACTGTGTACCCGGCTCACCAATAGACTGAGCAGCGATTACACCGACAGCTTCACCCTTCTGAACCATGCGGCTCGTTGCCAAGTTACGTCCGTAACATTTAGCACAAACACCCTTCTTAGCTTCACAAGTCAATACCGAACGAATTTCAACACTCTCGATCGGAGACTCCTGAATCTTCTTGGCTACTTCTTCTGTAATTTCTTCACCACCGGCAACAAGCAATTCACCTGTGGTAGGATGAATAATATCATGTACGGAAACACGGCCTAAGATACGTTCGTACAGAGTAGCAATAACCTCATCGTTATTCTTAAGGTCCGTACAAACCAATCCGCGGAGTGTACCGCAGTCTTCTTCTGTAATAATCACATCGTGTGATACGTCCACCAGACGACGGGTCAGATAACCAGCATCGGCAGTCTTCAAAGCGGTATCCGCCAAACCTTTACGAGCACCGTGGGTAGAGATAAAGTACTCCAACACCGAAAGTCCTTCTTTAAAGTTTGACAAAATCGGGTTCTCGATGATCTGACCACCTTCAGCACCTGCTTTCTGCGGTTTTGCCATCAAACCACGCATACCTGACAACTGACGAATCTGTTCTTTAGAACCACGAGCACCAGAGTCAAGCATCATATATACAGAGTTGAATCCCTGATCATCCGAAGAAATTGTCTTCATCAGGATATTAGACAACTCAGAGTTTACATGTGTCCAGATATCGATCACCTGGTTGTAACGTTCGTTGTTGGTAATGAAACCCATGTTATAGTTGTTTACGACTTGTTCTACTTCGTCGTAACCTTTCTGTACCAACGTTTCTTTTTCCTTCGGAATGATAATATCACCCAAGTTGAATGACAAACCACCCTTGAACGCCATCTGATAACCTAAGTTCTTGATTCCGTCCAGGAAGTCGGCAGCCTTAGCCACACCACATACCTTAATTACATCACTAATAATATCACGAAGAGATTTCTTAGAGATAATTGTATTGATATAACCTGCTTCAGGCGGAACAATTTCATTAACAATCACACGTCCTACCGAAGTTTCGCGCATTACGTCTACAATGTTACCATTTTCATCAACGTCTTTCACGATAACTTTCACCGGAGCATGAATATCGACCTTACCTTCATTGTAAGCGATCAACGCCTCTTCCGGTCCGTAGAATGTCAAACCTTCACCTTTCGCACCAGCACGCAACTTAGTAATATAGTACAAACCAAGAACCATATCCTGTGCAGGCACAGTAATAGGCGCACCGTTTGCCGGGTTCAAGATATTATGTGATTGAAGCATCAACATTTGTGCTTCCAGAATTGCTTCATTACTCAAAGGCAAGTGAACAGCCATCTGGTCACCGTCAAAGTCGGCGTTGAATGCCGTACATGCCAACGGGTGCAACTGGATAGCTTTACCTTCGATCATCTTAGGCTGGAAAGCCTGAATACCCAAACGGTGCAATGTCGGAGCACGGTTCAACAGTACCGGATGTCCTTTCATTACATGTTCCAGAATATCCCAGATCACCGGTTCCTTGCGGTCAACGATCTTCTTGGCAGACTTTACAGTCTTAACGATACCACGTTCGATAAGCTTACGAATAATAAACGGCTTGTACAATTCGGCAGCCATCAATTTAGGAATACCGCATTCACCCATCTTCAATTCCGGCCCCACGACGATTACCGAACGAGCAGAGTAGTCAACACGTTTACCCAGCAAGTTCTGACGGAAACGTCCTTGCTTACCTTTCAAGCTATCAGACAATGACTTCAACGGGCGGTTGGCGTCTGTCTTCACAGCACTTGACTTACGTGAGTTATCAAACAAAGAATCGACAGATTCCTGAAGCATACGTTTTTCATTACGCAAGATCACTTCCGGAGCCTTGATTTCAATCAGTCGTTTCAGACGGTTATTACGGATAATTACACGACGATAAAGGTCGTTCAAGTCAGATGTAGCAAAACGGCCACCATCCAACGGAACCAACGGACGAAGTTCGGGCGGGATAACCGGTACGATACGTACAATCATCCATTCCGGTTTGTTGCGTCCACGTGATGCACGGAACGACTCTACTACCTGAAGACGTTTCAAAGCTTCATTCTTACGTTGCTGTGAAGCATCGTTACCTGCACGGTGACGCAATTCGTAAGACAAAGCATCCAGATCCAGACGAGCCAGCAAATCATAGATAGCTTCAGCCCCCATCTTTGCAACAAATTTGTTCGGATCATTATCTTCAAGATATTGATTGTCTTTTGGAAGTGTATCCAAAATATCCAGATATTCTTCTTCAGAGAGCAAATCATATTCAGCTACACCGTCTTCAGCTTTTACACCCGGCTGAATAACAACGTAACGTTCGTAGTATATAATCGAATCCAGTTTCTTCGTCGGCAGTCCGAGCAAATAACCGATTTTATTAGGGAGCGAACGGAAATACCAGATGTGAGCCACCGGCACAACCAACTGGATATGTCCCATACGTTCACGGCGTACTTTCTTTTCAGTAACTTCCACACCACAACGGTCGCAGACGATACCTTTATAACGGATACGCTTGTATTTACCGCAATGACATTCATAATCCTTGATAGGACCAAAAATGCGCTCGCAGAACAAACCATCACGTTCGGGTTTGTACGTACGGTAATTAATGGTTTCAGGCTTCAAAACTTCACCACTCGAATTCTCAAGGATTTCTTCCGGAGAAGCCAGACCAATTGAGATCTTCGAGAAATTACTTTTCGTCTTATTTTCTTTTCTAAAAGCCATACTCTATATAATTGAGATTTGATAATTGAATCATTGGAAATTGAAAAGACACGGATGTCAACAGACCGTCATCGGCTTGTTGACACCACATATTCTTTATTATTTTATTCTAGGTTGATACTCAAACCTAATCCTCTCAACTCGTGCAACAATACGTTCAAGGATTCCGGAATACCAGGTTGCGGCATCGGTTCACCTTTCACAATTGCTTCATAAGCTTTCGAACGTCCTACCACGTCATCAGACTTGATAGTAAGGATTTCCTGCAGGATATGAGCAGCACCAAAACCTTCGAGTGCCCAAACCTCCATTTCTCCGAAACGCTGACCACCGAACTGTGCTTTACCACCAAGAGGTTGCTGAGTAATCAATGAGTACGGACCGATAGAACGAGCGTCCACTGATCCAGATCTTCCATTGTAGCACCGTCAAAAATAGGAGTTGCAAATTTCACACCCAATGTTTTTCCGGCACGCCCTAATACAGCTTCGAAAATCTGACCAATGTTCATACGAGAAGGCACACCCAACGGATTCAATACGATGTCAACCGGAGTACCATCGGACAAGAACGGCATATCTTCCTGACGAACAACACGGGATACAATACCCTTGTTACCGTGGCGACCTGCCATCTTATCACCCACACCAATCTTACGCTTCTTAGCAATATATACTTTTGCCATCTGGATAATACCAGCTGGAAGTTCATCACCAATTGTAATAGCAAACTTCTTACGTTTCAATTCTGCATCCAGCTCTTTGTATTTCTTAATGAAATTCATTACCAGATCACGAATCATACCGTTAATATGATCATCACTAGTCCAGTTGCTCAATTGAATAGAAGTAAAGTCGAGTGAATCAAAATCAGAAACACTGAACTTAGAACCTTTCGCAATTACTTCCGCACCCAGATAATCCTTCACACCTTGAGAAACCTTGCCTTCAGTCAAAGTCATCAGTTTCTTAACCAGAATACGTTTCAGGTCAGCTACCTTAGCTTCAAATTCATCATCAATCTTAGGCAATAATGCTTTATCGGCCAGTTTAGAGCTACGATTCTTAATCACACGTGAGAAAAGTTTCTTATCGATCACAACACCTTTCAAAGAAGGAGAAGCTTTCAAGGAAGCATCTTTCACGTCACCTGCCTTATCACCAAAGATGGCACGAAGCAATTTTTCTTCTGGAGAAGGATCAGATTCACCCTTCGGTGTAATCTTACCAATCATTATATCACCCGGCTCGATACGAGCACCGATTCTAACGATACCATTTTCGTCGAGGTCTTTTGTAGCTTCTTCACTTACATTCGGGATATCAGAAGTCAACTCTTCCATACCACGTTTTGTTTCACGAACTTCCAGAGAATATTCTTCTACGTGAACCGAAGTCAACAAGTCTTCGCGCACCACACGTTCGTTCAATACGATAGCATCCTCATAGTTGTAACCTTTCCAAGGCATGTAAGCAACCAACAAGTTCTTACCCAATGCCAATTCACCCTTTTCTGTAGAATAACCTTCGGTCAAGATGTCACCTTTCTTCACACGCTGGCCTCTGTCACAAATCGGACGCAGGTCAATCGTCATGTTCTGGTTAGTCTTACGGAACTTAGGTATTCTATATTCTTTCAAAGCAGGTTCGAAACTTACGAACTCTTCGTCTTCTGTACGGTCATACAAAATACGGATAGTAGTAGCATCAACGTAGTCAACAACACCATCTCCTTCTGCAGTAATCTGCGTACGAGAGTCTCTTACCAACTGACGTTCGATACCTGTACCTACGATCGGCGCTTCACTTCTCAACAAAGGAACCGCCTGACGCATCATGTTTGATCCCATCAATGCACGGTTAGCATCATCATGTTCCAGGAACGGAATCAATGAAGCAGCAATTGATGCAATCTGCTGAGGAGAAACGTCCATCAAATCAACCTCTGTCGGTTCAACAACCGGGAAATCAGCATCCTGACGAGATTTAACTTTGTTACGCACAAATGTACCGTCATCATTCAACGGAGCATTTCCCTGTGCAATAACCTTTTCTTCCTCTTCTTCAGCAGTCAGATAAATCAGACCGTTATCAGAAAGATCCACTTTCCCGTTTTCGACCTTACGATACGGAGTTTCAATGAATCCCAGATCATTAATCTTAGCAAATACACACAATGAAGAAATCAAACCGATGTTCGGACCTTCAGGAGTTTCAATCGGACAAAGACGACCATAGTGTGTGTAGTGAACGTCACGAACCTCAAATCCGGCACGTTCACGGGAAAGACCACCAGGACCAAGGGCAGACATACGACGCTTGTGCGTAATTTCAGCCAAGGGATTTGTCTGGTCCATGAATTGAGACAATGCATTCGTTCCGAAGAATGAGTTGATTACAGAAGAGATTGTCTTCGCATTAATCAAATCAATCGGAGTAAACACTTCATTGTCACGAACGTTCATACGTTCGCGAATCGTACGAGACATACGAGCCAGACCAACAGCAAACTGATTAGAAAGCTGCTCACCTACCGTACGTACACGACGGTTACTCAAGTGGTCAATATCATCCACATCTGCTTTTGAGTTGATCAACTCAATCAGATATTTGATGATTTCAATGATATCTTCCTTCGTGAGGACACGCACGTCCATATCAGTCGTCAGAT
>PPYE01208806.1_pt1 | contig 11054 bp, 10 predicted proteins | sample 1559881 | NCBI WGS metagenome assembly PPYE01 (sample SAMN08240022, study PRJNA423297) | Human gut metagenome, whole genome shotgun sequencing project.
AAAGAGGCGAAGCATCCTTTGAGGTTTTCAGATAGAGTCGATAAATACATTTGTTAGATAATCCTCTAATCGAATATACTCACTATCCCCACACAAAAAAGGACTGCGGCGAAATGATTTCATTTCATCATAGTCCTTTTCTATTTCATTATTTATTTTCCACGGGTTTTCCTTTTTCCCAGTCCCATGGATTCCTCCGGCAGAGGCCGTCTGCGTAGGGGATGAAGATGGACAGGATGCCGAAGATGGCAAGGAAGAGGCAGTACCACATGTGCGGCACGATATCGAGGGTCGTGATCTTCACGCCGCTCTGCGTGGCAAGGGCAGCCGCGGTGAGGAGCTGCGCGCCGTAGGGGATGATGCCTTGGAAGATGCAGGAGAAAATGTCGAGGAGGGAAGCGCTTCTTCTCGGATCGACCTTGTACTTCTCGCTGATCTGCTTGGCTACGTCGCCGGATACGATGATGGCGACGGTGTTATTCGCTGTCGCACAGTCCACAAGGGAGACGAGGGAAGCGATGCCAAGCTGTGCTGTCTTCGGTCCCCTGATCATGCCGTGGAGCTTGTTGATGAGCCAGGTGATGCCGCCGTAGTAGGAAATCATCTCGGAAATGCCGCCGCAGAAAAGGGCGAGGAAGAAGGCTTCGTTCATGCTGGTAAATCCGTTCCAGACAGCCTGGGCAAGCGATATGATCGTGAGATCCCCGGCCGACAGCCCGATGCCGCCGGCGAGGAAGATGCCGATGACAAGGACGAGGAAGACGTTCGTTCCCATGAGGGCAAGGAGGAGGACGACGATGTAGGGAAGGACCTTCATGAAGTCGAATCCGCCCGATGTGTCAGGAATTGCTGCGCCCGGCGTCCCAAGGATGAGGAGGACGGCAATCGTTGCAATGGCGGCCGGAAGGGCGATGAGGAAGTTCACCTTGAATTTGTCCTTCAGTGCGCAGCCCTGTGTCTTTGTCGCCGCGATCGTCGTGTCAGAAATCATGGAAAGATTGTCGCCGAACATCGCGCCGCCCACGCAGGCCGCGATGATGAGGGGAGCGGAAATGCCGCTCTTCTCGCCGATGCCGGCTGCGATCGGTATGATGGCTGCTACCGTTCCCATGGATGTGCCCGTGGCCGTTCCCATGAAGGCGGAAATGAGGAAGATGCCGGCCGTCAGGTACTGTGCCGGGACCATGCTGATGCCAAGATTCACCGTTGCGTCGCGGCCGCCCATGGCAGCAGCCACAGCGGAGAAGGCACCCGCCAGGATGTAGATCATGAGCATGGTCATGATGTTGTCATTGGCAGCGCCCTTCGAGAAGATGCCGAACTTGAACATGATCGGCTCGCTTCCGAGACAGAAGGCCGAGAGCACGGCAATGAACATCGCCGTCACGGAAGGGAACTGATAGAAAGCCATGTCCACGCCCTGCATCTGGAAGTAGATGCCTGCACCAAGGTAGATGGGAAGATGCCAAGGACGATCATGATGATCGGCTTCACGTTTCTTGCGCTGCCGTTCGCAAAGTAGGAAGCGCCCAGCCAGTTGCCTGCCATGCCGAAGAGCCCTGCAATGATGCCAAGCGGGAAGAGGACCTTCGCATTCAGGAGGAAGACGCAGAGGGCGGCGACATTCGTCGTCAGGTTGATGGCCTTCGTGACGCCGTTGGCCTTATGGATGGAAAGGTGGGCGACTCCCGTCAGGAGGAGCAGCAGGAATGTGCCTGTGCCCGGGCCGTAGAAACCGTCGTAGACGCCGATCAGAAGAGCCATGGCCATGCTGAGAATGGTCGTCTTCTTGAAGGAGAGCGGTTCCTTTTCCACGATGAGGCTCTTCGTCTTCTGCACGTAGACAGCAGTCAGCGGGAGCACGATGATCATGAAGAGCATGAAGATATGGGCATTGACAAGAAGGGCCAGGTTTGCGCCAAGGGTCGAGCCGGCAAAAGCGCAGACGACGCAGGAAAGCGCAATTTTCCAGGGGATGAAGCCTTTCCTTGCAAACTTGAATGTCGCAAGCGCCGTACCCATTGTCGAGCTCATCTTGTTTGTCGCAATCGCATGATGAACGGGAATCCCGGCGATCATGTAAGCCGGCAGGGAAATCAGGCCGCCGCCTCCGGCAATCGCATCGATGAATCCGGCCAGCATGACCAGAGGGCATATGATAAGGTACTGCATCAATAAGTCCATAAGGGTCTCCTTGAAGATTGTAAATTTGTATAGACATTCTTTATCTTAACACGGAAGAAAATATTCGTACACGTATAAATGATTAAATATATATAAGGGAGTTTTTCAGGGGGAGTATAATAAAAGTAAAGGCATAGAGGAAGGATGGATTTATGGAACAAGCGATTCCGGTGATTCTTATCTGCATCAACCTCGCCGTATTTTTCCTTTACGGCGAAGACAAGAGGCGTTCAATCAGGGGGGAGTGGAGGATTTCAGAGAGAAATCTTCTCCTTGCCGCTTTCTGCTTCGGATCTCTTGGCGCATTTCTTGGCATGAAGCATTACCATCACAAGACGAAGCACTGGAAATTCCGCATCCTTGTCCCTGGGATGCTCCTTATCCAGGTTGTCATTCTGGCAGGATTATTTCTTATGGGACGCTTATACTAGGGGCGGCTCCTTACTGAACTTTTAGTCCTGTTTTATGCATACTATCTCTTTTCCCGAGTATAAAATGTGTTATAATAAAGAAAATATGATAGTGTACGGGTATAAGTTAAATTTTTTCTATACTACTCAAGTTTCTGTGAGAGTCATTTGCAGGAACTTTTATTTTCCTGAGAGGGAAATGTGGACGAAGGACTGGGAAGGCTTTTTCGTCTGAAAGAAGGTTTTCAGAGGCAGATTTCAAACATCGAAGGAGGAAAAAATGGCGGAGATAGAGAAGTTTCGCGGCGCAATCATAGGCGCCTCGTGCGGGGATGCATTGGGGTATCCGCTGCAGAATCTCTCCGTGGCCAGAATTAAGCATAGATTTGGTCCATTCGGACTGCGCACCCTCGTGGGCGATCCGAAAAACGGAAAGAAAGCACCTGTTTCTGACAACACACAGACACTCCTGGCAACAATCGACGGGATACTTTGGGCGGATGCCAAGAAGCTCGATATCATAGAAGGTATATACAGAAGCTATATGCGCTGGTACTACAGCCAGACGGGTGAAGAACCCAGAAGAGGCCAGAAGACCTGGATGAGACGCCAGTCCCATGAAAGGGAATTCTGCCTCGTCAGAGAGAAATTCATGCACGCGCGCAGAAATCCGGAAGAAGGGCTTCTGGGAGCCTTTTCCAAGGACGGCCGCGGCTCGACGAAAAATAAAGTGAATGACAGCAAGGGGAGCGCCTCCCTGGCAAGAGCCGTTCCGATCGGCCTCACCTTTGCAGGCGACGGGAAGATGGCCTTTGATACAGCCGTCAAGGCAGCAGCCCTTTCCCATTCCAATCCGATCGCATATTATTCTTCCGGCGCTCTTGCATGCACCATCGCATGCCTGGCAGAAGGCATATCATTCCCGAAATCTTTGGATTATGCGGAATCCATCCTGACGAAGATGCACAAGACCGATCCGATCCTGTCCCTCATGTCGGCAGCCCGCCAGCAGGCAGACAACCGCCCGGCAGGAAAGACAGGCGTATGGGACCACATCGACTCCATCGCATCCTTTGGCGACGGAACGAATGCAGAAGAAGCACTGGCGATTGCCATCTACTGCTCCATTGCCGTAGATGATCCGCTCGAAGCCGTCATCATTTCCGCCAACCATGGAGGAAAGAGCAATACGACAGCTGCCATCACTGGCGCTATCGAAGGCGTACGCTTCGGCGATACCTTCATCCCGGGTTACTGGACAGACGTCCTTGAAGGAAAGGAAGCCATTTCCTTCCTGACAGACAAACTCTTCTACGTCTACGACAAGTACCGTCCGGGCAAAAGATAAAATCTGAATCAAAAGGAGCTGTGACAAAATCATTTAGCCGCAGCCTTTTTTTCGTGGACGAATGGATTCTATTTCCAGATAAAGAATCATCTATATTATGCTATAATATAAGTTGCGTAGATTCGCGCAGGAGAGGCGCGGATCTAAAAACAAAGGCGGAAAGCCTGTTGGCCGCATGGCGGCAGCGGGGGAAGGAGGATGCGCATGACGCCGGGTGAAGTGCTGAAGCAGTATTTTGGCTACGATTCGTTCCGGCCTGTACAGGAGGAAGTCATTTCCACGATCCTGAAGAAGAAGGATATTCTGGCAATCATGCCTACGGGCGCCGGGAAATCCATCTGTTTTCAGATACCTGCCATGATGTTTCCTCACGGGTCCATCATCATCTCGCCCCTGATTTCCCTCATGAAGGATCAGGTGGAGGCGCTGACGGAGCAGGGCATCCTGGCTTCGTACGTGAACAGCACGGTGCCTTATGATGAAGCGATCGAGCGCCTGCGCGACATGTACAGGGGCCGCATCAAGATCCTTTACATGGCACCGGAAAAGCTGGAACCGTCCTACTTCACTGACTGCCTCGCGCAGGTGCCGATTTCCATGGTCGTCATCGATGAGGCGCACTGCGTCTCCCAGTGGGGCCATGATTTCCGCCCGTCGTACAGGAAGATCAAGACCTTCATCGATTCCCTTCCCAAGAAACCGATCGTCACGGCGTTCACAGCGACCGCGACGCCGGCTGTCGAAGAGGATATGAAGAAGAGCCTGGGGCTTTCTCATGCGGAAATCTTCCGCACCGGACTCGACCGGCCGAACCTGTCCTTCCGCGTCATCCGTGATGCGGACAAGGAAGCGCTGCTCCTCCGGTACGTGAAGGCGCACAAGAAGGAAAGCGGCATCATTTACTGTGCGACGAGAAAGGCAGTCGATGAGGTCCATGACCTTCTGAAACGTGCCGGCATCCGCGCAGGAAGATACCATGCAGGAATGGAAGACGAGGAAAGACGAAAGGCGCAGGAGGATTTCTCCTACGACCGTACGCCCGTCATGGCGGCGACGAATGCATTCGGCATGGGCATCGACAAGAGCAATGTGCGCTATGTCATCCATTACCATATGCCGAAGAGCCTCGAGGCGTACTACCAGGAAGCAGGGAGAGCCGGACGAGACGGCGCGAGCGCTGAGTGCATCCTTCTTTACAATGGAAGGGACTCAGGCATCCAGCGCTACCTCATCGATCAGGGCAATCAGGACGAAGAGCAGAAGAAGATGGACTACCACCGCCTGAATGCCATGATCGATTACTGCCAGACGACGGCCTGCCTCCGCAATTTCATCCTGACCTACTTCGGGGAGAAGGCGGACAAGCCCTGCGGCCACTGCGGCAACTGCGAAAGCGGGCAGGCGAAGGTGGACGTGACGGACACGGCCGCCCTCATTTTCAAGACCGTCCGCTCGCTCCACGGGCGCTTCGGCGCATCGACTGTCGCAGACATTCTGGCGGGCAGCCGCGCGAAGGCAGTGCTGGACAGGAAGCTCGACGAGCTCCCGACGTATGGCAAGCTGTCCTTCGTGAAGGCCAGGCATATCAAGAGCGCGCTGAACAGCTACGTCGCTGACGGCTACCTCGTCCGCGAGGGCGAGCCGTACCCCGTGCTGCGCCTCACAAACAAGGCAGAGGACGTCCTTGAAGGGAAAGCCAATGTATTCGGCCTTGCCTTCGGCGCAGAAGACGCCATGGCGGATGCTGCCGTTGAAAGGAAACTGGCCGCCAGAAGCCCGGTCCACGGCAGTCTTTTCGACAAGCTCAGAAGCCTCCGGAAAGAAATCGCATCCGCCGAGCATGTGCCACCCTTTGTCGTATTTTCCGATGCCACGCTGGAAGACATGGCTGTCATTTCTCCAAAGACACTTGAAGAAATGAGTACCGTCAGGGGCGTGGGTGAGTTCAAGCTAAGAAAGTACGGCACTCGTTTCCTGAAGATTTTCCTCGAAGAAGCAGACAAGGACGAAAAGCTCCGCGAGACATGGAGAAAGAATCCGATCTTCAAGGAAACAGAACCGGAAGACACTGCGGAAGAGATGCCGGAAGAGGAGCCATCCTCGGCAGCGCTCTTTGCGCAGCTTAAGTTTTACAGAAATTACCTCGCGTCAAAGAAAGGCGTGCCGGTCAACCGCATCTTTACCGACGACACCCTCTCGGAAATGGCAAGGAAGCGTCCTGAGACAAAGGAAGAGCTCCGGGCCATCCGCGGCATAGGACCGAAGAAGTCCGCCGAATACGGAGACGCGTTCATCAATATTATCAAGTCATCACCGCAGAGTGCGGAGTAAGGAGAGAGACATGAGCCTTGCAGATAAAGAGTACTTAGGCATAGTGAAGAATATCCTCGAAAACGGGGCCCTTGGCGACAACCGCACCGGCATGCCTGCCTACAAGCTGCCCCACCAGATCATGCAGTTTGACCTTGAAAAGGAATTCCCGATCCTGACGACCAAGTTCGTCGCATTCAAGACATCCGTGAAGGAAATCCTCTGGATCTGGCAGAAACAGTCGAACGACGTCCGCGTCCTTCAGGACTGGAACTGCCACGTATGGGATGAATGGATGAGAGAAGACGGCACGATCGGAAAGGCATACGGCTACCAGCTGGGCAAGTACCATCAGGTGGACACGCTCCTTGAAACGCTGAAGAAGGATCCGCAGAGCCGCCGCATGGTCGTCGACCTCTGGAACGTCCAGGATCTGCCGGACATGGCGCTCTATCCCTGCGCCTTCCTCACCATGTGGGACGTCTCCGCTGACGGTCGCCTGAACTGCATGCTCGTGCAGAGAAGCGGCGACATGGGACTCGGCGTGCCTTTCAACATGGCGCAGTACGCAGCCCTCGTCTGCATGATCGCGCAGGTGAGCGGACTCCGTCCGGGCCTTTTCACCCACGTCATCAACAACGCCCATGTTTACGAAAACCATAAGGAACAGCTTCTCCTCCAGCTCTCCCGCCTGCCGCAGGCTTACGATGCGCCGAAGCTCGTCCTGAATTCTGACATCAAGAACTTCTACGACTTCAAGCCGGAAGACATCGTCCTTAAAAACTACAAGCATCACGACAAGATTGCCATGGAGGTGTCCGTATGAGCCTCTCCATCATCGTTGCCAAAGCATCCAATAACGCCATCGGAAAGGACAATGCCCTTCTCTGGCACCTCTCCGACGACCTCAAGCGGTTCAAGAAACTGACGATGGGCCATCCGATTATCATGGGAAGGAAGACCTTCGAAAGCCTCCCGGGCGTCCTTCCCGGCCGCGTTCACTACGTCCTCACAGGAAATAAGGACTACAAAGCGCCCGAAGGCGTTCTCCTCTTCCACGACGTGAAATCCCTCATGGAATCCCTCCCCGAAGGAGAAAACTTCGTCATCGGCGGCGAGCACATGTACAAAGCCCTCCTCCCGTACGCAGGCGCCCTCTACATCACAGAAGTAGAGAAACCCTTCGACGGCGATGCCTTCTTTCCTGAGATCCGTCCCGAAGACTGGGTCGTCACCGAAGAAACAGAAGGCGAAGGAAACATCCCGCACCGCTTCATCACCTACCACAGGAAATAGAAATAGTGGAATAAAATAGAAATAATAAAGCAGCAGAATCAGGGTACCACCAGGCTTGCCTTCCCAGACGGGGAAGGGGGACCGCTTCGCGGTGGATAGGGTTGATTTCCACGGACGAAGTCCGGTTTTATGGTTTTCATCTCCCTCAATCCGCTTATATCAGCTAATTCTCTAATTGGATATACCCACACAAAAGGGGCCGTGCCAAAATGTGTAATCATTTTGATACAGCCCTTTTTTCTATTGCAGAAATCCCCCGTTTTCAGCATCAGAAACCAGGAACTCCCCGCGGAAGGGGAAGCGGAAAGGCCGTTTCTCATGCGGGCGGCGAGTACTTTCTCATGGTATGCAAGCGCGTATTCTAAGGGGATACCTAAACATTTATTGCGGATTTTGGACGCCTGTCCCAAACCGGACGCAGCATCATGGAAGAGAGAAAATATCGGAAATCCCGGGATTTATCCCATCATAAGGCACTTTTGGGAGCCTGACATATTTAGGAAGTTAGATATAAAAAGAACGAATATCGAAAAAATTAAATTAAGTGAGCAAAAATTTAATTATATTAAATATGAAATTTAAAGTTTCAACCTACTTTATTTTCTAATTTCCTTAACAATAAACGGGATACAGAAAAATAATGAAAAGGACGACCTAATAAAAATTATTTTGAGATATTGACTAATTTTGAATACGTGCATTAAGATTATGACATAATCAATGATGGGGTGATTGGCCGGCGCCTTCGCGGAGCCGGAAAGAAATTCCTTTTTAAGAAAGCATCGAGGTGATATAAATGATGCCTCTCATATTTGCCAAGGAAGGCGAGACTGTGACGATACGCCGCATTTCAGCGAAAGACGACGTCCGCCAGCATCTGGCTGAGCTCGGATTTGTGATGGACGCAGAAGTTTTGATTGTCAGCCACATGGCAGGCAACCTGATCGTACAGGTCAAAGGGAGCCGCATTGCTCTCGACAAGTCCATGGCGCAGAGAATTTTCTTTTAAAGGAGGAAGGGAGCAGCTATGAAAACATTGAAGGAAGTGGCAGTCGGGGAGACCGCCAAGGTCAAGAAGATCGGCGGCAACGGACCGACGCGCCGCCGCATCATGGACATGGGCATCACAAAGGGAGTCGATGTCTTTGTCCGTAAGGTAGCACCACTGGGCGATCCGATCGAACTGACCGTCCGCGGCTACGAACTTTCCATCCGCAAGAGTGAAGCGGAAGTCATTGAAGTGGAAGAGTAATTTTCTCATATATTTATTTCCTTAAGGTAGGAAAGGAGTCAGAATGTCAATCAGAATCGCCCTTGCGGGCAATCCGAACTGCGGCAAGACGACACTGTTTAATGAATTGACCGGCAGCAACCAGTATGTGGGAAACTGGGCCGGCGTCACCGTAGAAAAGAAGGACGGCATCCTTAAAGGACACAAGGATGTCATTATCCAGGATCTTCCGGGGATCTATTCTTTGTCCCCGTATACACTGGAAGAAAAGGTAGCAAGAAATTACCTTGTCAACGAACAGCCTGACGTGATTCTGAATATCATCGATGGTACAAATCTGGAAAGAAACCTGTACCTCTCCACACAGCTGATTGAAATCGGACTGCCGGTCGTCATGGCAGTCAACATGATGGACCTCGTCAAGAAGAGCGGGGACAAGATCGACATCAAGAAGATGGGCGAGGAACTGGGCTGCGAAGTCGTGGAAATCTCCGCGCTGCAGGGCAAGGGCTGCAAGGAAGCTGCTGAAAGAGCCATCGAGGCTGCCAAGAGCGGCAGGAAGCACTGCCTGCCTTCCGTATTCACTGGAAGCGTAGAACACGCCATTGCGCACATTGAAGAATCCATCCATGACAAAGTGGACAAGGAATTCGTCCGTTGGTATGCCATCAAGGTATTTGAAAGAGACCATGATGCGACCGATGCACTGCAGCTCGATCCTAAGACTCTCGCTCACCTTGATACGCACATCAAGGACTGCGAAGATGAAATGGACGATGATTTCGAATCCATCATCATCAACCAGCGTTACTCCTATATCGGACGCATCATTTCCAGCGTCCTGACGAAGAAGCATGACTGCCATGCGATGACGGTCTCCGACAAGATCGACCGCGTCGTCACGAACCGTATCCTTGCTCTTCCGATTTTCTTCGCCATCATGACGTTTGTGTACTACATTTCCGTCACGACCATCGGCACATGGGCTACCGACTGGACGAATGACGTATTCTTCGGCGAATATGTCAATGATGCAGCTGCCGGCCTCATGGAAGCCATTGCCGCTCCTGACTGGCTGGAAAGCCTTGTCGTCGACGGCATCATCGGCGGCGTGGGCACCGTCCTTGGCTTCGTGCCGCAGATTGTTCTTATTTTCTTCTTCCTGGCACTCCTGGAAGACTCCGGATACATGGCGCGCGTCGCATTCATCATGGACCGCATTTTCCGCAAATTCGGCCTGTCCGGCAAGTCCTTCATTCCGATCCTGGTCGGAAGCGGCTGCGGCGTGCCGGCTGTCATGGCGACACGTACGATCGAAGATCAGCGTGACCGCCGCATGACCATCATGCTCTGCACCTTCATCCCGTGCTCCGCGAAGGCTGTCATCATTTCCATGATCACGTCCACCTTCTTCCCAGACTCGGTACTCATGGCTCCGGCTATGTACTTCCTGGGCATTGCCGTCATCGTTCTGGCGGGCATTGCTCTGAAGAAGACCTCTGCCTTTGCCGGCGATCCGGCACCTTTCGTCATGGAACTTCCGGCATACCATATTCCGGCTATGAAGGGCGTCATCCGTCATATGTGGGACAGAGCGAAAGGCTTCATCATCAAGGCAGGCACCATCATTTTTGCAGCCTGCGTCATCATCTGGTTCTTCTCCGCATTCAATGCGTCCATGGAAATGGTCGATATTGAAGACTCCATGCTCGCAGCCTTCGGCGGAGCTATTTCCTGGATCTTCGCACCGGTCGGTCTGGGCGACTGGAAAGGCGCCGTCGCTGTCATTTCCGCTGAAATGGCAAAGGAAAACGCTATCGGCACCCTTGCTGTCCTGAACGGCGTCGCTGCTGATGCAGAAGACATGGAACTCATGGCTGGCATTGCCGGCATGTTCACACCGATTGCCGCTTTCTCCTTCATGATCCTGAACCTGTTCGACCCGCCGTGCGTCGTTGCTATGGCTACGATTGCCCGTGAAATGGGCGACAGGAAATGGGCAGCTCTTGCCATCGGATTCCAGATCATGCTCGGATACGGCATGGCATTCGTCGCTTACAACATCGGAAGCTGGCTCTTCTACGGCGCCGCTTTCGGCATTGGACAAGTCCTTGCCATCGTCGTCAGCCTGGCAGCTCTCTGGATGATCGTCCGTCCTGCTCCCAAGAAGAAGGAAGAAATTCTGGAAGGAGCCGGCGTGAAGGCGTAAGCACCATTATTTCAGAAAGGGTGATTTCATTGAGCATTGGCGTTTACTTAGTCATTGCTGCCATCG
>PPYE01662526.1_pt1 | contig 11054 bp, 10 predicted proteins | sample 1559881 | NCBI WGS metagenome assembly PPYE01 (sample SAMN08240022, study PRJNA423297) | Human gut metagenome, whole genome shotgun sequencing project.
GACAGGACGGTGAGGCTTGCGTCGGTCAGCTCTTTCCCGCCGGGAGCCCGGGGTTCGATGCGCCACATACCGGCGGCGGTGACGGCGCACTCCTCGGTGGCCCCGTCCAGGGCGTCCTTTTGGGTGCAGACACACTGGACCAGACCGGTGCGGGTGCGCAGGGTGACGAAGGTGATGCCGCCCATGTCCCGCAGGGCGTGGACCGCGCCGTGGATGGTGACGGGCTGGTTATTCCGGCCCTCCACCGCTTTGTCGATTTGTTTTGCCAGGAATACCATACCGTTCACAACCTTTCTTGTTTGAAAAAAATAAAAAAAGTCCCGAAGTCGATCAAAACGACTTCGGGACGGAAAAACTCCGCGGTACCACCCGTAGTTGCCCCATCACCCTTGATGGAGCCACTTGGAACTCTTAACGCGAGTAATACGGACGAACCTACCTCCCAAACGGGGCTCGGCACGCCAGCTCAAAAGTGTTGCGCCATCCCATCCTGCCGGACCGGGCTTTCAGTCGGTGACCCAGATTCTCTGTCGGCTCTCACGGGCGGCGGTCTTTGTCGCAGCCTTTATGGGCGTAGTATATGCGCTTTTGCGTGGAAAAGCAACTGTGAATTTTGACAAAATCTGCCCTAGGCAAGGAGGGCGGCCCTATGTTACAATGGGAAAAATCCTCGAAGAAAGGGGGCGGAGGACACGAAAAACTGGGATGAGCTCTATGCCGAATGTATGGACTGCCGCAAGTGCTCCCTGGCCGATACCCGGCACAACGTGGTCTTTGGCGAGGGCGCCCGGGACGCGGAGGTCATGTTCATCGGCGAGGGGCCCGGTGAGCAGGAGGACCTGACCGGACGGCCCTTTGTGGGTCGGGCGGGCCAGCTGCTGGACGATATGCTGGAGATGATCGACCTGCGCCGGGACAAGGTGTTTATCGGCAATATGGTCAAGTGCCGTCCGCCGGGAAACCGGGACCCGCTGAACATTGAGCAGGAGGCCTGCATCGGTTACCTGCGCAATCAGGTGGCCCTGATCCGGCCCAAAATCATCGTCTGCCTGGGGCGCATCGCCGCCATTCGGCTGATGAAAGACGACTTCAAGATCACCCGGGAGCACGGACAGTGGATGGAGAAGGCCGGGGTGTGGATGATGGCCATGTTCCACCCTTCCGCTCTGCTGCGAGACCCCTCTAAACGGCCTGAAAGCTTTGTGGATCTAAAGACCCTCCAGGCCAAGATCCGGGAGATCTGCAACCATACCTACGACTGAAGAACGGGACCTGCCTGAGGCAGGTCCCAATTTTTTATTCGTTTTTTATCGCAGAAGGCAAAGGGAGCGTTATGGTTCACTCCGTCTCCGGCACATATTCCAGAATATCCCCGGGCTGGCAGTCCAGGGCCTTGCAGATGGCCTCCAGGGTGGTAAAGCGGACCGCCCGGGCGTGATTGTTTTTCAAAATGGACAGGTTGGCCAGGGTGACATCCACCTTGGCGGACAGCTCATTGAGGCTCATCTTCCGCTTGGCCATCATCACATCCAGATTCACAACGATGGGCATGGGAACACCTCCTCAGATGGTCAGGTCGTTTTCCGCCTTCATTTCCGCCGCCTGGCGGAAGAGAGCGGATATGACCAGACAGAGCAGCCCGGCCAGAAAGAAGAGCGGAACAAAGAGTGTATTATAGCTGAACAGAGGCGCGATGGATTGGGCATAGCAGATCCTCCAGATCACACGCACCAGGGCGGCCCCGGAAATCAGAAAGCAGAGGACCGCCGACCCCAAAAGGCTTTTGGCATTTTCCAGGCAGAAGGGAGTACCTTTAAGGACAGTGCACAGCACCCGGCGGCCCTGCCACAGGATGGCCGCTGTACAGGCGCCGCAGAAGAGCAGAAAACCAGACAAAACATCCGCCTGGACACCGTTGCGCCCCCACATGGACCAGCCGCCGATGAGCAGCATATGCAGGGTATCGTCGATGTCATAGTCCCACCACGCCGCGAGCACCTGCTGTGAGCCGATGTGTACCAGCCCGGGCACCATGATAAGTGCAATGAGGTTGCATACAAAAGTGATGGTAACCAGTATTGTCAGCACATGGGCCAGTTTCTGCACGCCGGTTCTCTCCATAATCACGCCTCCTTTGGCATCACTGTACCACGGAACACATTGCTTGTAAATGCGTTTTTATCGTTTTTCAATATAACGACGGGGCTTGTAACGTTTTGCGGAGCAAAAACGTGTATCCTATAGGAACAGAGAAAGGAGAGTGGGCTATGGATCGGGAGGAAGCCGCCCGGCTGGTGGAGCAGTACAGCCCGGCGGTATACCGGCTGGCCTACGCCCGGACGGGCAGCCGTGAGGATGCGGAGGATATCACCCAGGAGACCTTTCTGCGGTTGGTGCGGGCGGCCCCGGTTTTTCGGGATGGGGAGCATTGCAAGGCCTGGCTGCTGCGGGTAGCCGCCAACTGCGCGGGGGATCTGCACCGCTCCCCCTGGCGCAGGCGTGCGGTGCCATTGGAGGAGGCGGGGCAGATGGCCGCGCCGGAGCCGCCGGAGGAGCAGGGCATGGAGGCCGCCATTCTGACACTGCCGGAGGACTACCGGGTGGTGGTCCATCTCTATTACTACGAGGAGCTGAGTACCGCGGAGATCGCCAAGGTGCTGGGCAAGCGGAAGGGGACCATCCGTACCCGTCTGAGCCGGGCCAGCTCCCTGGTGTGCCATACCAGGCTGTCCCCGGACCATCCGTACCCGCCTGAGCCGGGCGCGGGCCATGCTGCGGGAGGACTTACAGGAGGGGGAAACGCCATGCTGAAGCAGGATTATCAGACCTGGATGGACCAGGTGGAGCCGGATCAGGACTTTCAGGCCCGGCTGACGGAGGCCATGACATCAGAGCCGGTAAAAACCCCTAGACATACGTTCCGGGTGCTTGTGGCGGCGGCGGTGATGTGCGGTGCGCTTGTGGTGTCGGCGTTGGCGCTGTCCCCCGACCTGCGGCAGACCCTCAGCGGGATACTGGAGGGATACACCCCCCACAGCCAGACAGTGGAGGGGGTATCGGTTACTGACCAAGGGGTGAAGGTGGAAATAGTGGCCGCCCTCACCGACGCCGCCGGTGGCACCGCCTATCTGGAGGTCACCGACCTGGAGGGAGACCGGATCGGACCGGATACCACCCTGGCCGGCGGGGAAGAACCCCTGGCCTACGACAGCGAGAGCAGCACTGCCCTGTATGCCTGGGAACTGGACCGGGGGGGCCTTTGGGAGGACGGCACGGTGGAGGTGTCGCTGTCTGGGTTCTGGCCGGGCCAGGTGCGGCAGGGCGGCATTGAGCTGCCATGGGAGGAATTTGCCTCCTTTGAGACGCTGGCTTCCACCGCTGTGACTGGCGCAGACGGGACCGCCCTTACCGCTCTGGTACCCGAGCAGACCCATATGGCCCTGGAGGGCACCGACGATGTGTGGATCTCCTCAGTGGGCTATGATCGGGGCGGGCACTTCCACATCCAGTTCGGCCTGTCGGAAGCTGTGACCCATCTGGAGGAGGCGGAAATCCTGCCCGCCGACCTAACGGACATCCACTATGTGGTGCTGGAGGGTGGACGGTATATCGATTGGTACTGGAAGGAGAGCGGGGAGCTGGCCCTGGAGGAACTGCCGGAGATGATTTCCGCCTCCTACTGGACCGGGACGGCCATTCAGGGTGACTGGACCCTTCGCTTTGAGCCGGAGCTGCTGCCCCAGCGCACGGTGGCCCTGAGCCAAAGACAGGAGGGCCTGCGCCTGGAGCAGGTGGAGCTGACCGCCATGTCCCTCAGCCTGCGGGTGGGCTTTGAACACCCGGAGCTGGGCGTGGATGGCGGGGCCTACTTGGGTACCCGTTCCACGCTGCTCCAGCTGAAGAACGGCGAACAGGTGGCCCTGGCCTTTGACCAGCGGTATCAGCTGTTCCAGAGCGAGGATGGCAGCCTGCACACCATTCTGGATCAGACCAGCCCCGGTGGGGAGCGGTATGGCGCCCTCTATGTCTGGATCTTACCGGAGGCCATCGAACCTGATCTGGTGGAGGGCTTGTGGCTGGGTAAGACGTATCTCCCGCTGCATGAAGCTTGATCGGGACGTAAAAACCATCAGGCCCCGCCGCATTTTGCGGCGGGGCCTGATGGTTTTTCTTGCATTGATGTTGTATTTCAAGTATAATGTCATAGATTATGGAGGCGGCAGAGGCCGCCAGGATATGATATGAGGAAGTGCAGTCAATGAAGTACGATTTTGCTGCCATCGAGCCCAAGTGGCAGAAAAAATGGGCAGAGGAAAAAACCTTCCACTGTGAAAACCACAGTGATAAACCCAAGTTTTACGGCCTGGTGGAGTTCCCCTATCCCTCCGGACAGGGTCTGCACGTAGGCCACACCCGCCCCTATACCGCCATGGACGTGGTGGCCCGCAAGCGCCGTATGGACGGCTACAATGTGCTGTTCCCCATGGGCTATGACGCCTTCGGCCTGCCCACCGAGAACTACGCCATCAAGAACCACATCCACCCCGCCAAGGTGACCCACGATAATATTGAGAACTTCACCAAGCAGCTGCATATGCTGGGTTACTCCTTTGACTGGGACCGGGTCATCAACACCACCGATCCCAGCTATTACAAGTGGACCCAGTGGATCTTCCTGCAGCTCTGGAAGCACGGTCTGGCCTACAAGACCACCATGCCCGTGAACTGGTGTACCTCCTGCAAGTGCGTGCTGGCCAACGAGGAGGTTGTGGACGGCGTGTGTGAGCGCTGCGGCGCTCCCGTGGTCCGCAAGGAGAAGAGCCAGTGGATGCTCAAGATCACCGAGTATGCCCAGCGCCTCATCGATGACCTGGACGACCTGGACTTCATCGAGCGGGTCAAGACCCAGCAGAAGAACTGGATCGGCCGCTCCACCGGCGCCGAGGTCACCTTCAAGGCCACTACTGGCGAGGACATCGTGGTGTTCACCACCCGGCCCGACACCCTGTTCGGCGCCACTTATATGGTTCTCTCTCCCGAGCACGCCCTGGTGAAGGGCTGGCTGGAGAGCGGCAAGCTGGCCAACGCCGACGATGTGCGTGCCTATCAGGCCGCCGCCGCCTCCAAGTCCGATCTGGAGCGCACCGAGCTGAACAAGGAAAAGACCGGTGTTTGCCTGGACGGCGTGAAGGGCATCAACCCGGTCAATGGCAAGGAGATCCCCATCTTTATCTCCGACTATGTGCTCTCCACCTACGGCACCGGCGCCATTATGGCCGTGCCCGCCCACGACGACCGTGACTGGGAGTTTGCCAAGAAGTTCGGCTGTGAGATCATCGAGGTGGTCTCCGGCGGCGAGGACGTGCAGAAGGCTGCCTTCACCGCCAAGGACGAGACCGGCATCCTGGTCAACTCCGAGTTCCTCAATGGCCTGACCGTGAAGGACGCCATCCCCGTCATTACCAAGTGGCTGGAGGAGAAGGGCATCGGCGAGGCCAAGGTCAACTACAAGCTGCGTGACTGGGTGTTCTCCCGTCAGCGTTACTGGGGCGAGCCCATCCCCATGGTGTACTGTGAGAAGTGCGGCTGGCAGCCCATTTCCGAGGATCAGCTGCCCCTGCTGCTTCCCGATGTGGACTCCTACGAGCCCACCGACGACGGCGAGTCCCCCATCTCCAAGATGACCGACTGGGTCAACACCACCTGCCCCCACTGTGGCGGCCCCGCCAAGCGGGAGACCGACACCATGCCCCAGTGGGCAGGCTCCTCCTGGTACTTCCTGCGCTATATGGACCCCCACAACGACAAGGCCCTGGCCTCCAAGGAGGCTCTGGAGTACTGGAGCCCTGTGGACTGGTACAACGGCGGCATGGAGCACACCACCCTGCACCTGCTGTACAGCCGGTTCTGGCATAAGTTCCTCTACGACATCGGCGTGGTGCCCACCAAGGAGCCCTACCAGAAGCGCACCTCTCACGGCATGATCCTGGGCGAGGGCGGCGAGAAGATGTCCAAGAGCCGCGGCAACGTGGTTAACCCCAACGACGTGGTGGCCCAGTACGGCGCCGATACCATGCGCACCTATATCATGTTCATCGGCGACTTTGAGAAGGCCGCCTCCTGGAGTGACAACGCCGTTAAGGGCTGTAAGCGCTTCCTGGACCGTGTGTGGAACCTGTCCGAGAACCTGACCGACTCCATGGAGTACTCTGCCGCCAACGAGAGCGCTATCCACAAGACCATCAAGAAGGTGGCCGACGACATCGAGGCCATGAAGTTCAACACCGCCATTGCCGCCCTGATGGCTCTGGTCAACGACTTCTATGCCAACGGCTGCTCCAAGGGCGAGTACAAGACTCTGCTGCTGCTGCTCTCCCCCTTCGCTCCCCACATGGTGGAGGAGCTGTGGGAGACCCTGGGCTTCAATGCCGGCGGTATGGCCTGCCAGCAGGCCTGGCCCTCCTACGACGAGAGCAAGACCGTGGCCGCCGAGGTGCAGATGGCCGTCCAGGTGTGTGGCAAGCTGCGCGCCACCGTCACCGTCCCCATGGACAGCGACGAGGCCACCGTGGTGGCTGCCGCTCTGGCCGATCCCAAGGTGCAGAAGTTTACTGAGGGCAAGAACCTGGTCAAGACCATCCTGGTGCCAAACAAGCTGGTCAATCTGATCGCAAAGTAAAAATCTACTCTTGACATTTCATTGGATATGGCATACAATGATTCTGTTAAAGCCATATCTATGTGTGGCCCTTTGGCGGTGGAACCCCGCCGCTTCGGAGGGAGGGGAAGTCAATGTCGGAAGTCCATGTGAAGGACGGCGAGTCCTTGGAGAATGCGCTGAAGCGTTTCAAGCGCAGCTGTGCCAAGTCTGGCGTTCTGGCCGAGGTTCGCAAGCGTGAGCACTACGAGAGCCCGAGCGTTAAGCGGCGCAAGAAGTCTGAGGCCGCCCGCAAGAACCGCAAGAAGTATTACTAATCCTACAGATTACAGGACCCCGCGCCTATGGCGCGGGGTCCTGTTGTATCTTTGCCTATCCTGCCAGAATATCCTCCAGCACATCCTCAATTTGTGGATAGGACAGCACCGCCTGCCGGATGCCCAGTCCCCGGGCCACCTGCAATTTTTTGCGGATGGACCCGGCGTCGTCAAAGAGAACGAAATGGGCGCCGTTCTCCCGGGACATATAAGTAAAGTAGTGGGCGCACAGCTCGGTAGAGAAAAAGATGGAGGGACTGCGTTCGTCCATCAGCCGGCGCAGCTCCTCCTGGCTGAGAGGTTGCCCCTGACCGGAGGGGGAGGGGAGGTAGAAGTCCTCTGCCACCCGCTCTATGGCCAGGGCCACCCGGCCCTGGCCGTACCGCTGCGCCGCCTCCGCCAGCCGCTGGGCCAGAGAGCCGCCGGACAGGGCGGAGGAGATGAGCACTTTGGCGCTGTCGGCATAGCCGCCGTAGGTCTCGGTCACATAGAGAGGCCAGCCCCGCTTTTGGGTGAGACCGGCCAGGGTGCGGACGATTTCCGCCAGCAGGGGCATGGGACGGCCCTCAAAGTCACATAAGATGCCGTCATACCCCCGGGCGGAGCACTCCCGCAGAACCTCTTGACAGAAGGGCCCGGCCTCACCCCGGCCGTCAAAGCCCACGCAGTCCAGCGCCATGAGGCCGCCCCGGACGGATATGGGCATATTGGCCCGGAAGAGATGGGGGCCGCCCCCCACCCGATAGGCCGCATGGGCCACGGGAAGGCCAAACCGCAGAGCCGCCCGGCTGTGGGCGGGGGGTGCGGTGAGAATCAATGTGGAATTCAGCTGCATATCAGCTACCCCCTTGTCCAAGTTGTAAGAAGCGTGTATAATCAGCTTGTCGAAAAGGCTTTCCGACAAGCTGAAGCACGTTTTGAAACTTGAGCCAAGTTTCAAAACGTGTTTGATCGAACGCGAAAGACAACCCTGACGGTTTTCTTTCACACTATCTTTCCCTCCGAATCCTTTGCTCTGGAGGTTCTTTTCGATAGCCTGTACCATCCTATGCGGACCAGACTGCAAATAGACGAGGTGAAACCATGCTGACGGCCCACTGGTCAGGAAAAACCATTTACGACATCGATCCCGCCGCGCTGGCCGGGCGGGGTATCCGCCTGCTGCTGGCCGATCTGGACAATACCCTGGTGCCCTATGGGGTGCCGGAACCTACCCAGGCGGTGCGGGACTGGACGGCGGAACTTCAGAATCAGGGAATCACCCTGTTTGTGCTGTCCAACAACCGGCATCCCCAGCGGCCCGAGCGGTTCTGTAAGGCCCTGGGCGTTCCCTACATCGGCCACGCCGGGAAGCCCAAGCCGGGCTCCTTTATCAAGGCCATGGAGCAGATGGGCTGCACCCCGGAGCAGACCGCCATTGTGGGGGATCAGATCTTTACCGATATTCTGGGCGGCAGCCGGGCTGGTGTGACCACGCTGCTGGTGGAGCCTATCCGGCTGGCGGGTAATCCGGGGCGTTACCTGCGGTACGCCGCCGAGTGGCCCTTCCGCGCCCTGACAAAAAGGAGAGCAAAACCATTATGAGCGCTATCTTCGGACCGGCAGGCAATGCCGAGTCCTTTCCCTATAAATCCTCGGTGGACGCTCCCCGCTGGCTGGCGGGGCTGGGACTGGACTGCTACGAGTACCAGTGCGGCAAGGGCGTCAACGTAGGGGAAGCCACGGCCAGAAAGGTGGGGGAGGCGGCCAGGGAGGCGGGCATTGCCCTATCCCTCCACGCTCCCTATTTCATCAATCTGGCCAATCCCGATCCCGACAGCCTGCAAAAGACCATCGGCTATATCACCGCGGCCTGCCAGGCGGCAGATTGGATGGGCGCCACCCGGGTGGTCATCCACTCGGGCGCCCTGATGAAGCGCACCCGGCGGGAGGCCCAGGACATCGCCCTGCACTCCCTGAAAGAGGTGGTGACTGCCTGCGACGCTGCCGGGTTTGGACATATCACCCTCTGCCCCGAAACCATGGGCAAGATCAACCAGCTGGGGGACCTGGACGAGGTGCTGGAGCTGTGTACTCTGGATGAGCGGCTTACCCCCTGCGTGGATTTCGGCCACCTGTACGCCCGTACTCTGGGAGAGCTGGAGGGCCATGAGGCCTGCGTGAAAATGCTGGACCGCATCAAAGAGGTGCTGGGAGAGGAACGGGCCTCCCGTTTCCACAGCCACTTCTCCAAGATCCAGTTCACCCCCAACGGGGGAGAGAAGATGCACCTGACCTTCGATCAGGCGGACTTCGGGCCCGACCCGGAGCCTCTGATGACCGAGGTGGCCCGCCGGGGCTGGAGCCCTACTTTTATCTGCGAAAGTGCGGGTACCCAGGCGGAGGATGCGCTGACTATGAAGAAGCTGTACCAAGGCAGTCTGACCTGAACTTTGGCGCACTTTCGCAGGGGCCCCGCAGAGCGGGGCGGCGCGTTTGCGCCGAGCCAAGCGTTTTGGGCTTTCGGCCCAAAACCTTGATGCCGGGCGAATTCAGTTCGCCCGAGCAGATAAAAAAATATGGGGCCCCCGGCGGACCGTGGTCCGCTGGGGCAAAGTGCTGGGACACAGGCCGAGGACGCTCTAACCATGAAAAAGCTGTACCAAAGCGCCCTTTAGGGCTGCTGCGGCGCGAGATAGAAAGGAAGTCTTTATCATGAATCATCTCAATCAGATCGCGGCCAAGCTGGACGAATACAAGCTGGACGCCATGCTCATCACCAGCGATCCCGGCGAGTACTATGCCATCGGGTTCCACGGCGAGGGCATGGTCATCGTGACCAAGAATGAAAGCCGCTATTTCACCGACTCCCGGTACATTGAGGCCGCCGGCAACCTGGTGACCGGCGCCCACATCACCATGACCGACCGGAACAAGAACTTCATGGTGCTGGCCGAGCAGGCCGTTCAGGAGCTGGGCATTCAGAAGATGGGCTTTGAGGACGGCTATGTGACTGTGGCCTCCTACAACCAGTATTCCAAGCTGCCCTGCGAGCTGGTGCCTGCCCAGAGCCTGGTGAACAACCTGCGGGCGGCCAAGGATGAGGAAGAGATCGCCCTGATGAAGAAGGCCCAGGAGATCACCGACCAGGCCTTTGATGCCATTCTGAAGTTCATCAAGCCCGGCATGACCGAGCAGGAAATCGCTGCCCGCCTTCAGTACGAGATGCTGTGCCGGGGCGCTGAAAAGATGAGCTTTGATCCCATTGTGGTGTCCGGCCCCAACGGCTCCCTGCCCCACGGCATCCCCAGCGAGAAGAAGGTGCAGAAGGGCGAGTTTATCACCATGGATTTCGGCTGCAAGTACGGCGGCTACTGCTCCGACATGACCCGCACCATTGCCCTGGGCGAGCCCACCGAGGAGATGCGCAAGGTGTACGACACTGTGCTGAAGGCCCAGCTGGCCGGTATTGCCGCCGCCAAGGCGGGCGTACCCGGCAAGGAGATCCACAACGCCGCCGCCAAGGTGATTGAGGACGCCGGTTACGGGGCATACTTTGGTCATGGCTTTGGCCACAGCGTAGGCATCGAGATCCATGAGTCCCCCAATGCCAACGGCCGTGACGAGACCCCCATGCCTGTGGGTGCCGCTGTTTCTGCTGAGCCCGGTATCTACCTGCCCGGCAAGTTCGGTGTGCGTATTGAGGATGTGCTCATCTACACCGAGGAGGGCACAGTGAACCTCACCAAATCTCCCAAAGAGCTGATTATTCTGTAAAAAGCCTTGCAATGAGGGGAATAATAAGGTAAAATGACTTAGCTGATGATTTAAAAAACCTTTTGGAGGATGAATTTCAATGCCTACGATTTCTGCCAGTGATTTCCGCAACGGCGTGACCTTTGAGATGGACGGCCAGGTCATGCAGGTCGTCGAGTTCCAGCACGTCAAGCCCGGTAAGGGCGCCGCTTTCGTCCGCACCAAGATGAAGAACGTCATCACCGGCGGCGTGACCGAGACCTCTTTCAACCCCACCGCCAAGTTTGAGCAGGCCTATGTGGAGCGCAAGGACATGGAGTACAGCTACAACGACGGCGATCTGT
>PPYE01740826.1_pt1 | contig 11051 bp, 17 predicted proteins | sample 1559881 | NCBI WGS metagenome assembly PPYE01 (sample SAMN08240022, study PRJNA423297) | Human gut metagenome, whole genome shotgun sequencing project.
AAGCCTGCGAAGACATCCTCGAATACAAAGGTCATTCCTGGAGAGGGAAACATACAAAAATTTTCAAGTTGAAGGAAGGCTGCAAGATCAAAGTGAGTGCCGGTTAAGAGAAATATACATACTTACTGTATCCTACAGGGTGCATGGGTTGAAATAAATGGAGGAACCATATGAGAAAGAAATTACTGTTTGCCGGTCTCTGCACCGCAGCTGTGCTGTTATTTATGGCATGTGCGGGTGCAGAGTCGGACGGGAAAGAAGTGGATACACAAAAAATCGAGGACGTTGTGCGGTCGATGGAGGAGACAGCTACCCAGGAACCGGAGACAGAAGATGAAATCCATTACACGGTGTACGTATATAACGAGGATGGGACGATCAAGAAATCGTACAATGACGTGTTTGATGTTGCGGTCCTGCGCAACGGGGCTGTTCAGATTAGCATGGATAAGGAAGGGAAGGGAACCCGTCTGCTGGTCAACGAGCCTGTGGAAATCGTGCAGAAGAGGGTAACAAACATTGTTCCCAAAACACAACAGGATAAAGAAAACAAAGCGGAAACAGAAAAGAGGTGAGCCAGTATGGATATGTGTTCGAGGGTATGTGCCGTCTGCAGACAGAAAAATTCGTCACGGGAGTTAAACCAGCTGCGGACGATCGTGCAGTTCATCAGACAGAAAAATAAAGCAAGGGAAGGGAAAACAGAAGATGACTGTCCTGCAGAAAAGATGCAGTTCATTCAGACGATGACAATGTATTCGCACGAGAACTGCCAATACGGTCTGTACTGTTCCGTTTTAAGCGACCGGAGGGTTAAGTTCGACCAGCTGGCAGAGGATATCGCAGAAGATGTTCTGTGGTATATCAGAAATACGGACAAAGCTGGACTGCGGGAACTGCTCCGGTATTTCCAGGGATATTTCCCAGCCGGGTACAAGTGGATCGAGCGGTACTGGTATTCCATGGAAAAGAAAAATAAAGGAGATGGTAAGTGAAGCCTCACACGACCGAGGAGCGGTAAAAAACAGCTGGCGAAAATCCAGATCAAATCCTCGTAGGAAGCACTTTTTTGCAGGAGAAAAGCGAGAGACAGAAAACAATCGAGAAAATTATCAAGATGGGGTATCAGTGCAAAATGCAATCCGGCATTCCGATTTTCAAAGTACAGAGTGATGAGGAAGAGGTGCGATACGTACAGAGGTAGACGGACGTTTTCGTTTGGGTATAAGAAGCCTGCACAGGGCTGATCAGGAGGAAAACAGATGGAGAAAAGGGAATGCGGCACCTGCCAGTGGTATGACAGGGAAACGGAGGTCTGCTGCAACGGAAGAAGCGATTACCGGGGGATTTCCGGTCGCACGACGATACGTGCGGAGAGTGGGAGGGAGATCCGCCACCAGAGGCTGTGGCAAAGCCAGAATAAGGCTGCAAATACATAGATACATATTAATGGCATGGAAATACCATGGAAAACAAGAGAAAAAGGAGGAAGAAAAAACATGGTGATCATTAAATGGACAAATAAATTCAGCAGAGAGGTCGGATACGTGAAGCAGCTCCGTTCGAAGGATAAGTGCTTTGAAAATACCTATGAGAAATCCGAGGCGAAACGTTATGTGTCCATGAGCGCCGCAAACGGTGTTCTGACGAAACTGGCTTCCTATGGGGAAGACGAAAACAACAATTTTGAAGTGATCGAGTGTAATTGAGTGAGATTGAGTGCAAATCAAAAACAACAAAAAGAGCTGCCGTCGCAGCTCTTTTTTGCATCGGATCAATACCTTTAATTACATATACAGTCACGTTTTGTTTTGCAATTCGTTTAGGTACTAAAATTAATCTTCCACAACTTTTCATATCGAAAGATTATGGATAAAGTATACCATTATGCCTGTAATCCTGTCAAGAGTTAAGAAGATAGTCATATTCTTCCCTGGTATTCCTTACCTGTATTGTCCAGACATGGCGAGAATAGTTGTAGCCGATGTAGAACTTAATTTCCCGGTTGTATTGCCTGACCGAGCACAGAAAGTTTGCATTCAGTTGCTGGTCGTTCCTTTTGATCACATTAACTTCTGAATACGTTCGGATTTCTCCGGATTCCGGATCTTTGAAGCGGACGCGCATGGGAGTCACACTTCCGTCCGTGTTTGTAATTGAAATGACCTGCGCAGGAATATTAAGTACTGGCATATGGGCCTCCTTATGTTTGCTTGCTACAGAAAGCATAGCAGATCCCGGAGAAAAATGCAAAAAGAAAGCGCCCCGGGTTAAGGGGCGCTTGTTGTCTGTCTGATCTTACAGGCTTGCGATAATTTTCTCAAGTTCTTTCTTTATGGCAGCATTCTGCTTGTCCTTATCTGCATCTTTTAAGCCTTCTTTCTGGATGATGATTTCTGGAATAATGTCTGGTGTATTGCAGACGATGGATGCGTAATACTGTGCTTTTGTCATGACAGGAGAGAACTTTCTTGCATAAGTTTTTACGGTTTTCTCCAGTCCGGTAACTTCAAGGAATCCGTCTGTGGTAAGAGCCTGTACAGTTTTAAAAAGTGTTACACTGTTCCAACCGGCTGGTGCCAGTTTCTCTGCCATTGTATTGGAAGTCATAGGTTCGTTCCCGCTCCATAAAAATTCCATAAGTTCAGTCTGTCTTGGGGTTAATGTTCCTCTTTTTGCTTTCATAAAATATTCCTTCTTTCTTCTTAATGTATTTTGATTTTGTGTAATACCTTATCCACTAATCTCTTACCTTTTCTGTTGCAAATGCATAAGCCGATATGCAGAATCATGTAGGTCTTTAATGTATACCTTCGTAAAACGCGGGGAGGTATCAAACGTTCCCCACACACCGATGAGTGCGAGCACAGCGGCAAATATGATGCACGGTGTCTGCATGGAACCTGTTGCAGAAGTGAGCCCGTATACAACTATTCCAAGAGCGGCTGCCACACAGAGCACGGAAATAAGTGTGTTGTTCTTTCCTTTGTGTTGTTCCATCTGCTTTAAGCACAGAAAATAAATTCTCCGGCTTTCTACTTTTAAATCCTTGGTTTTAAAATTTTCCTTTAAGACTTCATCTGCAAGCGCACCGATTGGCGGCTCGTAATAAGGGATGGAATTTGCATCACACTTTGCGATATGGATCTGGTGGCATAAATTTTCCAGTTCTTCCTTTTCGTCTTTGGTTAATTTATTGTTTTGTTTTTCTGGTTTTGTATCACTTTTTATTAAAGCTTTATTCTCTTTTCTTTCCATAGTATTTCTCCGGTTCTCTGTAAAAGTTGACATTGTTTTTAAATCCTTGTTGTATTGTCGCACCATTTTGCGGAACGTGTCAAGATAGTTTGCAATATTTGTGTAAAAAATACAAGTGATATTTTTTGTAAACAAATCTGAAAGGAGATTCTTGTACGCCGATAGTTTTCACGCCAACGTACGCTGCTGTTAATCTGGCGGTTATCGTTATTTTGGTTCAGCAGGAAAACCCACAGGCCGCATCCGGTCAGTGAAAATGTTAAACGAAACTGCATGCGGCAGTTGAAAGGGATGTCCGGGAGTTGGACCCGGAACAGCTTACGCTGCGTCCTCACTATCCCTTCCGGGTATTACCCGGAAGTGTAAACAAATATCGAAAGGATTTCTGCCAGCCGGTAACCCTGGCAGCTCGGTTTATGACCTTTACATGATACATATTGCGTCATATGGGGATTCGTCAAGGGAATTTTGAAAGTTTTTGAAAATTTTTTGCATTTCATATTAAAGATGTAAAAGTAATTTTCAAAAACGAAAGGAGAAAAAATATGAAAAAGGAAGAAATGAGAAGTCCATACGTGCTGCACGGTAAAGTTGCGGTCCGTGATGCTGCCGGAGACATTCTGGAGATGGTTGAGAACGTGCTTGACCGCTACGGCATTCATGTTCCGGATGAAAACCAGACATTGGATGAAAATAACGCCTGCCTTTACGGTATGACGTATAGTTTGCTGATGGACAGCATTGCGTCCGTTGTGGCGGATATTGTGAAGGATGTCAACCCTGAGTATACCATTGAGGATTGTTTCGCGGGAAAGATGGGAAATCAGGAAGAATATTTCCCGATAGGCAGACTCCAGCTGGTATCAGGGGAATTTACGCAGATGCTTACAATCAGCACCATGCATATTTCTCCGAAAACAGTAGATCTGTTGGATCAGACATGCGACCTCGTTTCGAAAAACCCGTTCCCTCCAAAATGTCTACACTGTGGAAAGGAGATTGAAGTTACAAATAATCTTCCGCCTGTATTCGAGAAGGATGGATACGGATGGTTTATATTTGTTGATCCGGACACGATGAATGATAAGATCCCGGCTGATCTGTATCAGGCAATGGAATATACTGCAGAACAGGGATGTACTTGGCTCTGCCTTGATGCGGATGCGGAACCCGTTCCGGGGCTTCCAACTTACGAGCGTAAGGATGGAGGTGAGGATCATGAGTAATGTTACAATTAAAGATTTCCACGTTGGAGAATCTGCGTGGTCCATTGAACATTTCGGAAATACAAAGGAAATTGTTGAGGGAAAAGTAGTTAAAGTTGGCAGAAAGTATGTCACGATGGATGGATTTGGACGGCAATATGCCGAGCTTCCCGGAGGTGGGGAGTATCTTACAGACCATGCTTCCTGTGGATACACTTCCTGTCTGTTTCCTTCAAAACAGGCTGCACAGGAATTTATCCAGAAAAAAGAGCTGATTTTAAAACTCCGAAGAAAAGTTGACCATATTTCTTCATTTGGTGAGGAATATGCCTTAACGGAGCTCAAAAAGGTTTACGAAATCTTAAATGGTGAAGCTAATCAGGAAAGTGGTGAACCGGAAACAACAAAAATAGTTGATGGCGTCACCGAATGCTGTGGCTACGATTTTGGAACGGACCAGTTCGATGAGGGCATTAAATATTGCCCGATGTGTGGCCGGAAGATTGTGAAGCGCGTTTAAAACAGGAATGAGAAAGAGGAACCTTCGGGTTCTTCTTTTTTTTTGTTTCATATTAGAGATGTAAAACAAATATTTCAAATTCGAAAGGAGAAAAAAGACATGGAAAAATTAAGAGAAAATGAGAAAATCAATGAGAAAGTAAAATCTCAGGGACGTCCACAGTATATCGATGTTAATGTGCCGGGAGGAATTCTCCGTGCAACTGCATGTATTGACCCAAATTACCCAGGGATCGACATCGAATTTATTCCGGATAAGAATGGTAATCCGGAGGCATTGTCTCTTCCGAGAATTCTTTTTGAAAAGTCAGTGGAGGACGAAAAACTTCGTGCGATCATCTGGGGCGATGAGATGCAAGAAGATCCGACCCTTAAGGTTGATTTCTTTCAAAATCAGGATTAATGGGAGGTACATACATGAGAATTGCAAAGAATTTCGATAATTTTGTTTCGGGATGTCCATATTTCAACGGGAACACGGATGTTAACAATGGGTATGGATGTAATCACAAAGCACAAAAAGAAGTCGAAAATGGACAGGGAAAATGCTACTGTTGGTCATGTCCATGCGGTTACCCTGCAGATGAAGACAGCTTACAGGAAAACGATATTACCTGGGAAGATGGAAAGCCGGAAGAGGGGAGTATGGAAGAAGATTCATACATCATTTTGTCCTAATAAATAAGAAAAATCAAAAGAGTTCGTAATACTTGCGGGCTCTTTTTATAATTTTTTTTCAAAAATTTCCCCAGAAATTTTGACGATTTTTCATATGGCGCAATATATACAGTGAAGATATAAAACGACAAATTTTCGAAGAAAGGAAAAGAAAAATATGGAAGAGAAGAAGTATAAATCGGACCTTGAGATGGTCCGTGAAGGTTCTATCTTAAAAGAGTATAACATCAAGAAAAATTTTGTGAATGTTACGCCAGCACCAACGATCGGGAAAGTAAAAATCTCCATTGTTGCCTTAAATTCCGGAGGAAAGGATTATACTGATTTTTATCTGGATATTGAAGAATTCCGGCAGTTCTGTGTGGAGATTGAAAACGGCATTGCGCAGAAGAAAATCATGGCTGACAATAACCAGTACCCATCTGCTTACAAGTGGACAGCAGGTAATAATGGATGCCGTCATTTTAATATTGGCAAGGGGCGTGCGGGAGTTGTTTTCCAGGTACAGGATACATCAAAAAAGCAGAATAAGATGGTCGCTGTTACCCCGCATTCATTAAAAAAGATGGCATTTTTGTTCCGTCTTTTAATGGGGTTGGTTCCGGTGACACCAAAGACGTATTACAGCAACCTTATTTATGAATTCTATGTAAACGAAGCAAAGCGCAGCTCCTATTATAAGAAGGACATCCAGAACGGGGATTTCGATGCAAACGATTCCCTTGATGCTCCGGAGGAGACCCATGCAGAGTCCGGACAGCAGGCGCAGTCTCCATTGCCACAACAGCCCACGGGGCAGGATGATCCGTTTACAGGAAGGAATAACCAGGCACCTGCCCCGGTGCAGCCTGCGGCGCCATCCGGTGGTAATTCGGCAGACGATAAGGATCCATTTGCAATTTTTAATGACGACAGTGAGGAATCAGATCCGTTCATTCCGGGAACAAACGGGCTTGCCGGATGGGGGAAAAACTAGGAAGAGAAAAATAAAACAGGCTGGCGTTTCTGCCAGTCTGATAAAAAAGGAGAATATGACAGATGGCAAAAGAAGTAAAAGAAGAAAAGAACAGTAAGATTGCGGCACTTGAGGCAGCAATCGACCATATAAATAAGCAATATGGTGCAGGCGCCGTCATGAAGCTGGGGGAGAACACCCATATGACAGTTGAAACAATCTCGACCGGTTCCCTGTCCCTTGACCTTGCACTTGGAGTCGGGGGAGTACCAAAGGGACGTATTATTGAGATTTATGGTCCAGAGTCCGGTGGAAAGACAACGATGGCACTGCATATGGTAGCAGAGGTACAGAAAACCGGAGGAGTAGCTGCCTTCATTGATGCGGAGCATGCGCTTGATCCTTCCTATGCAAGAAATATCGGGGTCAACATTGATGATCTTTATGTTTCGCAGCCGGACTGCGGAGAGCAGGCACTGGAAATTACAGAAACAATGGTTCGGTCCGGCGCGGTGGATATTGTGGTTGTTGACTCTGTGGCCGCCCTGACGCCAAAAGCAGAGATTGACGGGGATATGGGGGATTCGCATGTCGGACTGCAGGCGCGTTTGATGAGCCAGGCATTGCGGAAACTGACAAGCGTGATTGCGAATACCAAGTGTACCGTGGTGTTTATCAATCAGTTGAGAGAAAAAGTTGGCATTATGTTTGGAAATCCAGAGACAACGGCAGGCGGGCGTGCACTCAAATTCTATGCTTCCGTCCGTCTGGATGTAAGAAAAACAGAGACGGTAAAGAAAGAGGGGCAGGCGGTTTCTAACCGTGTGAAGGTTAAGGTGGTCAAAAATAAGGTTGCACCGCCATTCAAGGAAGCCATGACGGAGATCGTATTTGGACAGGGCATTGATATTTACGGAGAAATCGTGGACCTCGGAACAGACCGTGAAATCATTTCCAAACGTGGTGCGTGGTTTACCATGCCGGATGGAAAGCAGTGCCAGGGACGTGATGGATCAAATGGAGCAAAACAGTATCTGAAGGAGCATCCGGATATTGCAGAAGCGATTAAGGATGAAATTCTTGGAAAGAATATGGATACAGAAATGGCGGATGACAGTGCTCCGGCAGAAGCGGGTACAGCAGACGGAACCCTTGAATCGGAAGAAATGGAAGCATAAGCGGTGAGCAGTAAGAAGAAAGATCATTTTTTTTGGCCTTTCTTCTTATTTTTTCAATTTTCTCACAAAAACCATTCATCACAAACTTTTTTTCATTTCATATTGATAAATGTACAAAACATTATTTTTTATTATCGAAAGGAGAATGAAATTATGAAGGTATCAGAAGTAAGAATTATACCGGTGAAATCCGGCAATGGATCAACAAAGGCATATGCTTCAATTAACTTAGACGGGGTATTCGCAGTCAATGATATCCGTGTCGTTGAGGGGAAGAAGGGATTATTTATTTCCCTCCCAAACCGTAAAGGTAAAGATAAGGATGGCAATGAGAAATATTATGATATTGCCTTCCCGACAACTGCCGAACTCCGTAAGGAGATTAGTGATGCTGTTATTGCTAAGTACAATGAGACATTGCAGTCTCAGCCACAGTCGAATGCTGACGGAGCTTCGCAGCCTGCAGATGATGATGATCCGTTCTCAGGTGTAGCAGGATGGTAAGAAAGAAAAGGAGGGCTTCGGCTCTTCTTTTTTTATTTCATATTAAAGATGTAAAACAAATATTTCAAATTCGAAAGGAGAAAACAATTATGGTAAACAGAAATGAAAGATATTGGAAGAACAAAGGGGAAAGAGCAGCTGCCGCAAAGAATCATCTGGCTTATGTTTCAGAGAAATATAAAGAAGAGATCAGCGAGCAGGTGGTAAATACTGTCATGTACGATGCCCGAGTGATGCAGAGATCAGATAAGAGTGGGAAACCACGGCAATTTTTTTTGTCAGCAGATACAGTAACAGCTATTTTTACCGCTAAGCGTAGCAAAGATACCGGTAAAGTGGCAGCGCTGAATTTTGCGTCATTCAAAAATCCCGGCGGAATGTTTCTTGCTGGAAGCAAGGCACAGGAAGAATGCCTTTGTATGGATTCAACACTGTATCCGGTACTTAACAGCTTCCGTGGAACATATTACGAACCAAATAAAAAGCTCTTGAATCGGTCATTGTATACAGATCGTGCATTGTATACGCCAGATGTCGTTTTTGAAAACGAGGAGTGTACGGTTAAAGCAGACATCATAACCTGTGCTGCGCCAAATAAGTATGCCGCGCAGAAATACCAGAAGGTCAGCGACGAGGAAAATGAGAAAGTCTTGATAAATCGGCTTCTTTTCATCCGGGATATCGTAGCCGATCAGGGTGTCGATACATTAATTCTCGGTGCTTTTGGCTGTGGTGTGTTTGGACAGGATCCACGGCAGGTTGCAGAACTGATGGATGAGATTTTTGGTGTTGCCTCTGTGGAGAATATTGTGTATGCTGTACCTGGGCAGGATGAAACTGCCATGGTATTTGAGAAACATTTTTCCGAGAAGTAGGGCAGGGGGTATTGGATGAGATATTTTTTGAACAGCAAAGGTGGTATTGTTAAATACTATGATTCGGATCTTGCCCTCGTACAGACTGTTTCCAACCGGGACCTTTTACAGGGGCTTGGTGTAGTTAAGGAAGACTATGAAACCTGCAAGTTAATGGAAGGTTACTATGCTATTCGGTATTTAGGGGGAAGGTCTACACGTTTCTGGGGTGACACCCGGCTTACAGCATCGCTGATCGAAAAATCCTGTGGTATTTCGATTAACCGCATCCGGTTTGCTTCTGTGGCATCCCGGATACAGGAAGGAGCGGCATTGGATGACATTGTTTCTCTTTACGTGGAAATCCCGGCGATTTTGGAGGAAATCAAGGGAAAGACTGTCAAGAAACTGCCGGCTCCATATGTCTGCCACATCCGCCCAATACGGATTGAACGCGCTACTGAAAATAAGGACACAAATACCTTTGATTTTATCCGTCTTGAGTATGTCCTGTATACGGGCGTTAAGAAGGAAGATGTACTTAAGGATGTGCGGGAACATACACGAAAGTATGTTGACTGCGCGACAGAGTACATTGCATCCCAGAAGAAATTCCAGAAATTCGGTGTGCCGGTCAATGTACTCCGGCTGGCGAAAGCAACATTAACACGCGACATGACGCTTGAATTCCTTTTTGAACTCAAGAAGTCATCCATGTAATATCTTAACAAAAAGGGTTCGCAGAAATGTGGGCTCTTTTTTTTGTCTCATATTTTCTTATGGAAACAATTTTTCAGAACCGAAAGGAGAAACAATATGAGGAATGAAAAGAATCCGGATGCCTCGCGTATGGTATTCCCGGGCATGCTTGATGGTGTCGGGATTAATCCGATAGTGGCAAAACGATTTGGCATTCAAAATGAGTCCCAGCTTCTGGATATGGCAAGTACCGGACGGGAATTGCTCCGGGAGTACAACGATGCATTACTATGTGCAGGAATCGCGATGTCTCGCGCAGAGATCAAGACGAAAAACCGGATTGATCTGCGCGGCCTGTGTACCTACGAAAAGTACAAAGGGAAAGCAGATGAGAAGAACCGTATCCCGGATATTGACGGGAAACGCCTTATGAGCGAATTCCTGTATAGCAATTACTGGTACTGCTATATCCCGTGTTTTTCAGAGGGTGTCCTGCAGCTTAATACGGACCGGTACGTGTATTGGAAAGTTGCAAAGGTCGATACAACAGAAAATGCAATGGATGTATTCATCTGCGATTACAACCGGATCGGCGGTGTCTGGCAGATGGGAGTAAGTACAGATGTGCATTACCGGTTCTGGGATGTCGACAAGGTCCGGGAGAGGTATACAGTAGATACCGTCCGCTACGTTACCGTTTCAGGCGGTGTCAACGTGCAGCTGGATAACTGCCGGGAATATTCTAAAATATACCGTCTTTTGCCTATGGACAGTTTTTCGTGGTCAGAGAAAGAAAGAGAGATTTGGAACAAATTCATCGCGAATGCCGAGGCAGACGAAAAGCAGAATCTTTCCTTAAAGGGAAGCAACAGCTGCTATGAGCTTTCGAAGATCTTTACCCACTTTGTCATGCTTTCCAATCAGGAGTTGTGGCTTAATAAGCCAAAAGCTGTCCGGAGCGGACGCAGTACTTCTGAAACGGTAAGAAAAACGAAGGTAGGCGAAAGAAAGGATGTGAAGTCTCACACGACCGAGGTCGCGTGCTTCCATACCTGTTTTTCTGGGGTACGGACTCGCTGACTGAAGATACAGTGATAACACCGTAACTGCACGCTGTTTAAGCGCGCAGCACTGCATTAAGACTAATGAGATCAGACAGTGTGCAGGTACTTCTCTTCGAACACCCTGGAACTTTTGCCAG
>PPYE01031042.1_pt1 | contig 11049 bp, 7 predicted proteins | sample 1559881 | NCBI WGS metagenome assembly PPYE01 (sample SAMN08240022, study PRJNA423297) | Human gut metagenome, whole genome shotgun sequencing project.
CCCTGGAGGTGATAAAGGAACCGCTGGAAGTGACTTCCCTGATATTTAAGGCGGCAAAAAAGCCTGCAGGCTACAGTGAAAGCATAGAAACGTTAAAGGCGGAATATCCGGTTTACAGCGGTGACAGCATCATCTGCCAGGCGGAAAGAAAAGCTGGCGGAACGGATCGGATTATCAAAAGCTCCTCGTCCATTAACATACAAAAGAATTATTCCGACAGCAGCCTGCAGCCATATCATCCGTACCGCATTGTTTATAACACCATAGGCGCACAAAACTGGGCGCAGCCCGGGGATTCCATCACCTGGGAGGTGGAGGCGCCGGCCGAAGGGCTGTACGAATTAACGTTTAAAGGGCGGCAGAATCTGAACCGGGGTGTGACGAGCTACCGCAGGCTTTATGTAAATGGGACGGTTCCTTATGAAGAGGCTAATGCCATTGGATTTTCCTACAGTGCGGAAATGAACAACTATACATTGACGGATGGTGAGGGGGAACCTTATCTGTTTTATTTTAAGGCCGGGAAAAATACGGTTACCCTGGAAAATGTCATGGGACCCATGGGGGATATCATAAGCCGGGTGGAAGAGAGCATGAAGGCTCTCAACCAGATATATCTGGAAGTAATCCGTCTGACCGGGCAGGTGCCGGATAAATTTATAGATTACGAAATTGCTAAGAAAATACCTGATTTCTCAAAGGTGATGGAAATTCAGAGCGCCGGGCTAAATCAGGCGGTAGAAGATATCGTGGCAATCACGGGAGAAAAAGGGGAAAACACAAGCCTTTTGGGGAAAATGGCCCTGGAGGCCGCCGCGCTGGCCGAGGATCCTGAAAGCGTGACAGAGGAATTAAACCAGCTGAAAAATAATATATCGGCGCTGGGAACATGGCTTGTGAATGTTTCCTCCATGCCTCTGGAAATTGATTACCTCGTATTGTCAGGACAGGGAGTGAAGCTTCCGGAGGCCAGGGAGCCATTTACGGCAGGCGTAACAAATGGCATAATCCGCTTCGCTTCCACCTTTTTTGTGAAAGACAGCCAGATTTCGGAAGACAGCCAGGAAAGCGGCAGCGATACCATAAAAGTGTGGATGGCTTCCTTTGGCAAGGAGCAGGCGCAGATCATCCAGAATAAGATTGATGAATCGTTTACTCCGGAGTCGGATATTAAAGTGAACCTGCAGCTGATTCCTGTGGACGTGGTGCTCAGGGCCGCTTTGGCGGGAAATGGCCCGGATGTGGTAATCGGGCTGAATCAGGCAACCATGCAGGACTTCGCCATGCGTGATGCCGTAGTGGATCTTTCCGGCCTGGAGAGCTTCGGGGAAGTGACGCAGCGTTTCTATGACAGCGTCATTGATACGGCCAGATTCGGTGAAGGGGTATACGGCATTCCGGAGCAGGCTACCTTCATGATGATGTTTGTGCGCAATGATATTATGAAGGAGCTGGGGCTGGAAGCGCCGGAAACCTGGGAGGAATTCAGGACAATGCTTCCTGTTCTCCAGAAGAATAATTACAATGCCTATCTCCCCAACGTCCAGCAGACGGAGGCCGGGACAAATTCAACCTCCATCGCCTATAACATGAACCTTTATTTATCCATGGTGGAACAGAACGGCGGGGAAGTATACCTGGGCGGGGACAGTGACTATGGGATTGAAAGCGGTCTGGCACAGGATAATGCCATGACGGCCTTCAAGGAATATACCGACTTCTTTACAAGCTACGGCCTGGATGTACAGGTGGATTTTACCAATCGGTTCCGCGCCGGGGAGATACCAGTGGGGATAACGGGGTATACAACCTTTAACCAGCTGGAAATATTTGCCCCTGAAATCAAAGGCCTTTGGAGCTTCTATCCCGTGCCTGGCACAAGAAAGGACGGAACGGTGGATCACAGCTTTATTGTGGATACGGTCCAGTCCGTAATCATGTCGTCAGGCAGGAAACAGGAGGCTGCATGGGAGTTTGTAAAATGGTGGACGGGTACGGATACGCAGCTGGATTTTGCGAATTCTTTAGAGGCTCTGATGGGAACCTCAGCCAGATATGCCGCGGCCGATCCGGAGGTTCTCAGGCAGCTGCCCTGGAGCAATGAGGAACTGAAAGCCCTTCTTGGACAGTATGAGATGACCACGGGAATCCGTGCCGTGCCGGGCAGTTATATGACCACCCGTATGGTGCAGTATTCCTTTAACGATGTTGTCGCTGAAAATGCCAATCCCAGGGAATCTCTTTATCTGAAGGTTAAGGACATCAATCAGGAGCTGGACAGGAAACGGCTGGAACTGCGGCTGCCTGTTGCCAAACAGGGGGAGTGAACGATATATGAAGAAAAAGAAGGAATCCTTTCAAAGCGTATGGAAAAAACATAAATATAAATATTTAATGATTGCGCCGTTTGCAGTTATATTTATCACCTTTACGCTGCTGCCGGTGCTGATATCCATAATATTGAGTTTTACCTCTTTCAATATGGTATCCGCCCCGGAATTTACAGGTTTGAGTAATTATATTAATTTGATGGTTTATGATCCCATATTCCTGACGGCGATGAAAAACACTTTGTTTTTTGCCATAATAACCGGCCCGCTCAGTTATATTATGTGTTTCCTTTTCGCGTGGCTGGTAAATGATCTTCCCCGGATACCCAGGGCGGTTATGACGCTGGTATTTTACGCGCCCTCCATTTCGGGAAATGCCTATCTGGTATGGAAGCTCCTGTTTTCATCAGACTCCTACGGCTGGGTCAACGCCTGGCTGATGAAGCTTGGGATTACGCAGGAAGCCATATACTGGCTGGTAACAGAAAAATACATTATGCCGATCCTGATTATCGTCCAGCTGTGGCTGAGCCTGGGAGTCAGTTTCCTGACATTTATTGCGGGCCTGCAGAATATGGACAGGTCGCTTTATGAAGCGGCCGCAGTGGAAGGAATTAAGAACCGCTGGCAGGAGCTGTGGTATATCACGCTCCCTTCCATGAAGCCGCAGCTGATGTTCGGCGCGGTAATGCAGATCACAAGCTCACTTTCCGTATCCCAGCTTTCGATTGATCTGGTGGGTTTCCCTTCTGTGAACTATGCCGGGCATACCATATTGACGCATCTGCATGACTACGGCAATGTGCGCTATGAATTGGGCTATGCCTGCACGATAGCGGTGATTCTGTTTTTTATCATGCTGCTGTGTAATATTTTAGTGCAAAAACTGTTGAGAAAACTGGGTTAGGGGGCAGAAAAAAAGTGAAATTGATTCGTTTGATACAACGAAAACTCAGACAAAGGAAAATAAGGCGCAGAAACCGCAGCCTGGGCGGAGACATACTGCTGGTGGTTATCTTGGGCGGCTTTGGCCTGTTCAGCCTTTTCCCTTTGGTTTATACATTTACCAGTGCGTTTAAGCCTTTTTCGGAAATATTTATTTTCCCGCCCAAACTGCTGGTGGAAAATCCCACGCTGGATAATTTCTATGATTTATCCGTTATCGTGGAGGATTTTGCAATTCCGTTGTCCAGATATATTTTCAATACATTGTTTATTACAGGCATGGGCACCTTCGGAACCGTAATGCTGGGTTCCATGGCGGCTTACCCTTTGGCAAAATATGAATTCCCGGGCTCCGGACTGTTAAGCAGCCTGGTGGTATATGCCCTGATGTTTTCCGCATCGGTGACGGCGATTCCCAATTATCTTATTATGAGCGGCCTGCATATTATTGATACCTATTGGGCTGTCATACTTCCTGCGGTAGGGGCGACACTGGGACTGTATCTGATGAAAAATTTCATGGTACAGGTGCCGGATGAAATGCTGGAGGCGGCAAAAATAGACGGGGCATCGGAATTCGGCACCTTTTTCCGTGTGGTGATGCCATTGTGCAAGCCTGCCTGGATTACCCTGATTATTCTTTCCTTTCAGCAGATGTGGGGAACCACCGGCGGCGTATTCATTTACTCGGAGGAGCTTAAACCGCTCAGCTATGTGCTTTCCCAGCTTGTCAGCGGCGGTATCTCAAGGACCGGGGTGGCTTCGGCCGTATCCCTGATTATGATTATTGTACCTATAAGCGTATTTGTTGTGTCCCAGAGCAATGTTATTGAGACAATGGCGACTTCGGGAATCAAAGGATAGGAGGACAAGGTGATAAATTATAAAAAAATATTCCGCGGCCTGTGTGGAATTATGTTGGCCGGTATCATTTTGCTTCCCCTTTCGGCGCAGGCTTCGGACGGAAAAAGCTATGTATATGACGGTTATACCTATGATTATTGGGGCAATCCCAAGGAAAGCCCGGCGGCTTTCCAATTGGAGAGGGAGATAACGCAGGAGAACATGGGGGAAATCAGGCTGTCTTCGGTAGATGATATCTGTACAAGCGAAGACGGCAGGATTTTCCTGGCTGATGCAAAGGAAAGCCGGATCAATGTATTTGACAGCGAAGCCAGCCTTCTCATCTCCCTGAAGCTTATGAAAAATGAGAAGGGAAAGATTGTTATTGATGAGAACGGGCAGCAGGTGATGCTTTCCTCTCCGGAGGGTGTGTTTGTCCATGAGAAAAAGCAGGAGCTGTATATTGCCGATACCGGAGCCGGGAGAATCCTGGTGCTGGATTTAAACAGCTATGCATTGAAACGGATTATCGGAAAACCGGACAACATGACCGGCGTGGCTGATTTTAAACCGTCCAAAGTTGCGGTGGATCTGGCGGACAGGATTTATGTGGTGGTCCAGTCCAGCTATGAGGGAATTCTGGAGCTTACGGGCGATGGCAGCTTCAGCGGCTATTATGGGGTGAATAAGCCGAGAGTGAATGTGATGGATTATTTCTGGAAATCCATAGCCAGCGATGAACAGAAGGCGCAGCTTTCCAAAACCTACGCGCCGGCCTTCAACAATATCGCATTGGACGGGGAAGGCTTTATAATGGCTGTCACCTATGATCAGGCGGCGGACGACATGGTATTCCGGCTTAACTCCAAAGGGGAGAATGTCCTGCGTGAAGAAGGGAATACCAAGGTAATGGGGGATGTCTGGTTTATGAACAGTTCGGATACCGGCTCCCAGTTTGTGGACATTGCCGTAACGGATTACGGCACCTATGCGCTGTTGGATAAAGCAAAGGGCAGGATATTCCTGTACAATTTTGATGGGGAACTGCTGAATGTATTCGGCAGCCTGGGAAATCTGAAGGGTGAATTTAAGGAGCCTGCCGGCATCGCGTGGCTGGGAGATCGGCTGGTGGTGGGTGACAGGGCGCTGCAGTGCACTTATATCCTGGAACCGACGGAATTCGGGAAGGCTGTTTTAGCCGGAAACGAAAACTACTATTTCGGACGCTGGGACGACGCGCTGCTCGCTTTTGAGAGGGCCGTAAGCCTGAATGCCAACTATGACACAGCCTACACGGGAATTGGCAAGAACTATCTGATGAAAGATGAGTACGAAGCGGCGATGCGTTATTTCCGGCTTGGAAATAACAGAACCTATTATTCCAAGGCGTTTAACGGATATCGAAGTGAACAGCTGGAAAAGAATTTCGGATGGGTCATGGGGATTTTCCTTTTCCTGATTGGAGCCATGATTTATACGGAAATCCGTTATCACAGAAAGGAAGGGAAAAAGGCGTGAAAGAGATCTTCAGAGAAAAAATAGGATATCTGAAATATTCCGTATTCCATCCCTTTGACGGGTTTTATGAGATCCGTTTCCGGGGAAAGGGCAGCGGAAGCCTTGCGGCATTTCTTCTTTTCCTGTTTGGGGTTATGACATGTGTAAGCTATCAGTACACAGGATTTATCATGAATGAAAATGATATTAAGTCCATGAACAGTATTTCCCTTTTTGCAACGGCAGTTCTGGGGTTTGTCCTGTTTATTTTCAGTAACTGGTCGGTAACAACGCTTCTGAACGGGAAAGGAAATCTGAAGGATATCCTGATTGTATGCGGTTATTCCCTGCTTCCTATACTCCTTACCATGCTGCTGAAGGTTCTTGTCAGCAATGTGATTATTGAGGAAGAGGTGATGATTTTAAATGTGGCGTCGGGAATAGGAATTGTATGGTTCCTGTTTATGATGATATCCGGGCTGTGTGTTATCCATGAATATACTTTTGGTAAAAATATCGCAGCGCTCCTGCTCACATTTGTTGCAGCCGTTATCATTTTATTCCTGGGAATTCTGTTTTTTACCCTGGTTGAACAAATGGTAAACTTCATAATTTCGGTTGGCCGGGAACTGGTCAGAAGGATGTAGAGGGGGAATAAACGTGACGGAAATACATAAAAGCAATGAGATGAAAATGGTGCGGGCCGTAAAGAGGTTTTATACGGGTCATACGGCCGCCAAAATGATAATGACATTTGTGCTGGCGGTTCTCCTTATTTTTCTGATCCGTATGGTGCCGGTGTGGAGGATACCCAAAAATGAAATCCCGCAGGCTGCGCCCCATGAGACAGCCCGGGGGAATGAGATAGACCGGGAAAAGGGAAAAATAAAGGTGGCGGAAAATGGGGGCAGGCAGCTGTGGCTCCAAACGGATACCATGGTATTTGAGGTAAAGGATACGGATGGCGGTACGATATTTTCCACGGCGGCAGATGGCGGCGCTGATGAAAAAGGGCTGGCGCTTATCAGCCTGAGCTACCTGGGAAAGGACAATAATTTAGCCGAGTGGAATTCTTATGATAATTGTGTGGCTTTTTCTTCTTATACGCTGTATGGGATAGAAAACGGCGTACAAATCGTTATGAATCTCAATGAAGGTGAATCCAACCGTTTTTATGAATATCTGCCGAAAAAAATGTCTGTGGCACGGTATGAAGAGGTGTTCGAGGCAGGCCTTGACAGGCTGGAGGCGGAGGGGACCCTGGAGGAGGAAAAGGCGGTCCGCTACAGGAGGACTCTGTCACTGGTCTATAAAAGAAGCATAATGGAGGACTGCTATGCGGTGGCTTATGCAGGGACGCCTCCGGTAAATGCGGTGAACCAGATGATAGAAATAGCAAAGCTGGTGGGGTATACGCAGGACATGCTTCTTGAGGATGCGCAGCAGTTTGACTTTACCGTGACATTTTCGGAAGCAGCTTCTTTTGATGTGACGGTGGAGGTAACGCTGGAGGACGGGGAACTGGTTGTCTGCGCGCCTGCGGAGGCCATGGAGTCCGGAAATGATTTTTATTCCGTGCAGAATATCAAAGTGCTGCCTAATTTCGGCGCGGTAAGCGCTTCACAGTACGAGGATGGCTTCCTGCTTATCCCTGACGGATCCGGGGCGCTGATGGAATTTAATTCGTATCAGGCCAGTGTCCCGGATTATGAGAGGCCCTTGTTTGATAATGATTTTTATAAGGATTACTGGTATATGCCGGAATATGGGCAGGAGCTGTTCATGCCTGTTTACGGGATGCTTTACGGAGAAGAAAACAGCGCCGAAAAGGGATTTCTGGCAATCGTGGAGGAAGGGGGACGGAACGGTTATATCCATGCGAAGCCCGCGGGAAACGATGGCAACAATTCCAAATATAATCAGATCTATGCTTCCTTCGATATCAATCAGTATACCAGGGTGAAGATTAACGGGAGGTACAGTGAGAGTTCGGGAAATTATCTGGTGGAAACAGGGAAACAGAATATAAACTGTACGGTCAGATACCGCTTTTTCGGAAAAGGCGCAGGCTATTTTGATATGGCAAAAAGTTATCAGGATTATCTGGCGGCGCAAAATGGGCTGACTCCCGCCTTTGATGATGGGCGGGCCAGGCTTTATCTGGAAGCCATAGGAGCCCTGACAATCCAGGAAAGACTGGCCGGGATTCCCTATAATTCCATTTATTCCATGACACGGTATGACGAATTGCTGTCTATAATGCGCGATTTGGAAGGTGTGGATTATATGCTCCAGTATGATGGCGTGTTTAACGGCGGTATGAATAATGTCCTGAATAACGGGGCAGGCCTTGTGGGCTGCAACGGCGGCAGGAAGGAATTCGCAAAGCTGCAGGAATATGCCGGACAGGAGGGGATTCCTCTTTTTCTGTCGGCATCTCTCAGCCAGGTTGGGGAAAAGGGAAATGGCTTCCTGGCATCCAGGCATGCGGTGAGGGATTTTACAAACGAAGAGATGAAGACATACCGCTACATGCCTGCATTGGGCGTAAGGACTGGGGATTTGTACAAAATTCCGGCAGGGAACGGTTTTTATACGCTTTCACCTGTATGGCTGGACGGAGTGACGGATAAATTCCTTGAAAAAAGCAGGGATTATAAATATCTGGCCATAACGGATCTGGCGAAGCTCTATTATGCCGATTACAGGTTCGGCGCAATGATATCCGGAGAGGAAGGAAATCTGGTTTTGGATCGTAATCTGGGTAAGCTGGCAGAGGGAAAGGAACTGGCGCTGGAAAATCCCCATATCGATAAAATCGGTTATGGCAGCGTGGCTGTGGATATCTCGCGGGAAAGCAGTAATTATGTTGCTTTTAAGAGAAATATACCCTTTAAACAGCTGGTAATGAACGGCCTGATTGACTACACCACGGAGGATGTCAATCTGTCCTCCAGAAATCCGGCCTATTACATACTGCAGTCTGCGGAACTGGGCGCTTATCCGAAGTTTACCCTGACAGCCGGGAATACCGATGATATCAAGGACAGTGCGTATGGCTATTTATACTCTGTGGAGTATGGCGTCTGGTCGGATACGCTTAAGTCGGTTTACCGGGAATGTGGGGAAATCCGTTCCCTGATCGGGACTGATGAAATCACAGGACACGTCTGTCTGGGCGATGGGGTGTATGAAACCAGGTATGCTACCGGAGTGCATGTTACCGTAAATTACAATCTTTATCCTGTGACCCTTCCGGATGGAAGGAGCCTCGCAGCAGAGGGTTATATCATAGAGGAGGGCGGAAAATGAGGAGAAAGAAACGACTGTCCTATCAGGAAAAACGCAAATTGAACGGGCTGATATTCGTGCTGCCATTTGTCCTTGGGTTTATTACCTTTTTCCTGGTGCCGCTGCTCAATACTTTTTACTATTCCTTTAATAAGGTGGGAGTCGGGGATCAGGGAGGCATGACCTTTGAGTGGGTGGGCCTTGCCAATTATGTGAGCCTGTTCCAGACGGAAGTGACCACATCCTCCCAGACGATGGCCCGGCTGTTTACGGAGCAGAATGCCACCATGCTTATGAGTGTGCCTTTGATCGTGATTTTCAGCCTTTTTATGGCGCTTCTGGCGAATCAGAAATTCAAAGGCAGAGCCATAGTCCGTCTGCTGTTCTTTTTACCCATTATCCTGGGGCTGGAGGTGGTGACGCAGATGCTGGCCATGACAACCGGCACAGAATCACTGGATACGGGGAGCCAGCTGCTGGCGGGAAGCTATGTCACCATGTTCCTGGTGCGATCCCTTCATGTCCCCATGCGTGTAATATATCCGATTATGTCTTATGTGGAAAATATTTTTGACCTGATATCCCAGGCCGGTGTGCAGACGCTTATTTATCTGACGGCGCTGCAGTCCATCAGTCCCAGCCTGTATGAAGTGGCCAAAATGGAAGGGGCTACGGCATATGAGACTTTTTGGAAGGTGACCATTCCTTCCATCATCCATATTACGCTTTTTGTTGTGGTGTATACCATTGTGGAGCTGTTCCTGGAATCTCCGATAGCGCAAGAGGCCTATGCCTTTGCATTTACGCAGAGCAAAATCGGCGTTGGATCGGCATTGTCCGTAGTTTACATATTTAACGTGATTGTGGTTTTGGGATTGACGCTTCTGCTGCTGGGAAAGGTGGTAAAAAAGAATGAAAAATAAAACAGTAAAAAAGCCTGTGTTAAAACCGGAGGGCACGCGCCCTCCGGGAGGGGAGATTGCGGCGTCCCTGAATTTCTATCTTCTGGCGAATAAGGGCAGAAAGAACATTGTGAAATTCTTCACCATGGTATTGATACTGGGATTGTGCTTTACCATTATTTATCCCATTATCAACCTTGTTCCCATCGTGTTTTCTTCCATAGACGGTCTGGGGAATCCCAATGTGATATGGATACCGCTTGAAAGATCTGTGGTCAGCTTTAAGGCGGCCGCCCGCTTTATCCTGCCTGAGGGATTGCTGACCATGGCAAAATCGGTTTTGTACGCCGCGGGAATCATGGTTATCCAGCTTTTTTTCTCGGCGTTGACCGGCTATGCTTTGGCCAGGGTAGACTTTTGGGGGAGAAAACTGGTTTTTTTCCTGGTGATCCTTGCCTTCCTGCTTCCCAGGCAATCTCTTCTGCTGGCGCAGTATATCTTTTTTAACCATTTTGATGTGATGGGCATAATGGATATATTTACCGCCTCCGGGGAAATCAATCTGATAAATAACCCTGTTGTGCTTGTTTTGCTCGCCGTATTTGGTTTTGGCGTGAATCAGAGCTTATTTATTTTTATTTTCAGCCAGTTCTTTAAAAATATACCGAAGGAGCTGGAGGAGGCGGCGCTTATTGACGGATGCGGTTTCTACAAAACCTATTTCCGGATTATGATTCCCAATGCGGTGCCTGTTATTTCAACGGTATCCATTCTTTCTTTTGTATGGAATTACGGTGATATTTATTATACAAATTATTTTAACCCCAACGGTACTTATCTGAGCACGATTCTTTCCTCCACCTTCAATGCGGCCAATAAGGAATATGTCATGAATGCGGTGCAGACCTGGTATGACATACCGCTGGTTCCCGACATGGCCTTCGATGCGGTCAAACAGGCGGGAGTGCTCATTTATCTGCTGCCGCTTCTTATCGTTTATCTGATAGGCCAGAGGAAGCTTGTGGAGAACATGGAGAATTCGGGCCTGGTGGGCTAAATCGGGACTGAAAATTCCTTCCCGTTCCGGCGGACGGGGGGCTGCAGGGGGGAAAATTAAAATACATATTTACAGGGGGAACTTAAAAATGGGACTTTTTGAAGTGAAGGATACATTTTATCTGGATGGCAGGCCATTTCAGATAATATCCGGAAGTATTCATTACTTCCGGATAGTGCCGGAA
>PPYE01628056.1_pt1 | contig 11046 bp, 7 predicted proteins | sample 1559881 | NCBI WGS metagenome assembly PPYE01 (sample SAMN08240022, study PRJNA423297) | Human gut metagenome, whole genome shotgun sequencing project.
ACCCTCCTCTAATTCTAAGCTTGCATTATGGATGATGATTCATCAAAGCAAGGTTATCATTAGAGAAGAGTAAGTCTGTAAAAGTAAAAAGAGAGAGTTTATATATACAAGAAAATCTGTTCTACTTTTCTATTTTTTTCTATTCTTCGTTTTCCTCAAAGCTATTTATCAGAAGACCGCGTATCAGCATCTTTTCCATAATATCCTTCTTTTATTTTCTGAACGTTGCGCAGCAATGCCGCATAATGCCGGTAATTGAGATCTCCCTCCTTAGAAGCAGCAAGTTGCTCTTTTACTGACTCTTCAATCTTATCTAAATGCTGTTCTACAAAAAGCTGAATATCAGAACGGCTGATTGCCAGATTTGCATTGGCACCATCTTTGCTACTAGGTTTAATCATTCCTTCGACAAACCCCAGATAAGTCCGGTGCAACTGACGGCGGAAATTATTCTCCAGTTCATTGGGATCATTCAACGGTTTCCATATTGCAGTAAATACATCGTTCAAATAATCATCGAGTGCATACGATTCCGAAGAACACAATGAGGTTGAGTAAATATTATACAACATTCCCGGTGCAAGTAGCAAAGCTACAACAGAGCTTTGGCGGTCACGAATCTCATCCACCGGTTTGACTCCGGTACGACTCACCACTTCATCAGGGTAGAGCCAGAGTGGAGCTACAAACAAATTGCGTCCCAACCATTCAACAGCTTCTTTCTGCAAACTGCGTGGCAGATAATCATGCACTTTGAGATCCGGCAAATTATTGGTATAGCGTCCTCCTATGTTCTTCTGCACTTGCAGGGTATACTTCAGATGTTGGGCACGAACCGAATTATAAATGGTGGTTAAGTCAGTGTACTCTCCGTCAGGCTGTGCTGTCCAGGTCAGTATGTTTTCCATCACTCTTTTCAGGTTCTTTATACCGTATTCATTGGCTTTCATATTATTGTCGCCCAAGTCCTCACTCTGGCTACGGGGATCAAATCCCTTTCCTTCATCACCAACAAACCACAAGCGATGATCTCCCCGCAGTTTTTTGGTTACTTCGGCACGTAATACGTCTTTTTCTTTATAAGGATCCTTAAATTCCGGACGATAGCGATATCCCCATTGGATAGCCCATTTGTCATAAACACCGATACGAGGGAACAATCCTTTTTCGGAAATCCGATCTTCCGGTTGGGCTACATAATTGAACCGCGCATAATCCATGATTGATACCGTATGACCATTGGCTTCTACCCAAGCTTTATCACGCAGTTTCTCTACCGGAGTAGCCGAACTGGCTGCCATATTGTGCCGTAAGCCGATACTATGCCCCACTTCATGTGAAGAGACAAACTGAATCAGACTGCCCATTAATTTGTCGTCAAAAGTCATCGTGCGTGCGCGCTTATCCAGTGGCCCGCACTGCACCATATACCACTTTTTGAGTAAGTTCATTACGTTGTGATACCAACAAATATGACTTTCCATAATTTCTCCACTACGCGGATCGACAATACGCGGACCGTAAGCATTCTCCGTTTCGGAGGGTAGATAACGTATCACACTATAACGCGCATCGTCCAAACTCATATTGGGATCGTTCGGCCATTCTTTAGCTATTATAGCGTTCTTGAATCCGGCAGCTTCAAATGCTGTATTCCAGTCTTCGACACCTGCTTTAAGATAAGGTATCCACTTCTTCGGTGTTGCCGGATCAATGTAGTAGATAATGGGATTTTTCGGTTCGGAGAGTTGTCCCCGACGGTAACGTTCCGGATCTTTCGGTTCCAACCGATAGCGCTGGATGATGGCTCCACGATCGGTAGTCTGCTGGTCGTCCGAAAATTCGGTCAACGAGTTTTGGAAAAATCCCACCCGGTCATCGGCAAACCATGGCTGCATCGGTTCTTTGGGTAACATCACGATGCTTGTATTCAGTTTCACAGTCACCGAACCAGTCTGTGCAGCCGGTAGTCTACCAGCACTAATACTATAAGTACGCAAAGTCACTGCCTCCACGTTGATAGGATAGGTTTTTATCGTATCCATAAATGTGCGGTCCTGGGCTAAAGTACCAATGCCAAGAATGGAACGGTCGCTTGAGGTAAAGCCACACAATTTATTATCACCTAAAAAGAGTTTTGATACATCAATGAGCTGTGCCTGAGTCTCCGGATTTCTACCGATTACATCAAATTTATAGATTACAGGATCTACAGTCGATTGTTTCAATGCCTCGGCAATGTTATCACCCGGACGGGCAAACTGTGATTGCACATATTCGCGTAAAAAGAGAGTCTTATCATCATGCTGTTCCCAATAAACAACACTCCGGTTCACCTCTTCTCCGCTAAGCATTTTGAAACCCTGTGGCACTGCTTTAAACCGGGTCACAGCCAACAACAACCGTCCTAAAAGAGTATCCGGCACTTCAAAATACCAGTTATCTTTGATGTGGCGTACCGTAAACATACCCTCACATTCACTTCCTCCATCTTTCAACAGTTTTTCATAAGCCGTTACTTTCTTAACAGTGTCTTTCTTGACCGTATCTTCCTGTGCTACCAGTTTCTTCTTTCCACTTTCCAGAAGAGATATACCACTGGCACGAGCTCCCACACCTTGCAAGGACAGGAACGCCAACACAGCCATCATCAAAATCTTTCGCATAGTTTTCTCTTTATTTTTTTCATTCGTTAGTGTTCATTGTCAGGTTCGGATTTTTTTCACGGGCAGCCAACGGGAATGGAATGATATACAACCGTGAATCCGGCTTCAACGTATATGTCTTTTTCTCGACATCCGTAGATACCAGCGGGAAAGTACGGGTGATTGTCTTTGCGTAATCAGCTTCCGTATTGTATCGTTTCAAATCCCAGAAGCGACTAAATCCGGAGATTAACTCCTTACGGCGCTCATCAATGACTGCCTGCACCATCGCACGTTCGGTAGCAGGTTCCGGCAATACAGCTTCGGCTCTCTTGATTCGTTTTTCACGCAACTGATTCAATGTTTGGACAGCTCCCGGTATATCTTTCAGCCGTGCTTTCGCTTCTGCCAGAATCAGGTAAACTTCGGCAGTACGCATTCCCACAGACATAGGCTGAAACTTAGAATAAGTAATCGAAGTATTCCACAAAGCAGCTCCTGAACCTTCGTCAAAGTCATAAGTAGTAACCTTAGTCGGACCTCCTTTAGCTCCCAAATCAATATAATCAATCAGGGTATTATTCAACTTCAATGATTCTTCGGCAGCTTCTTTCGCTTTTTTCCAATCTCGATGGAACAGATAAACACGGGCAGCCAACGCATATCCAAAAGCTTTTGACGGATGATATACATTCACCGGCTCTTCCTGTAAATAAGGAAGCGCTTCTTCTATATCCTTAATAATAAAATCGTATACTTGAGCAACCGTAGATTTGGTTGGAGTAGCCTCCAAATCATATTTATCAATGATAGCAACTCCACCGTCAGTGGCTGCAGTTTCCGGATTATATGCTTTCGCAAATGTATTTATCAGAATAAAGTGATCCCAGGCACGCATGATCTTTGCTTCCGCTTTTGCCAATTCCTTAACATCTTTATCACCCAGACTAGCATCAACCAATGAAATTACGATATTTGACCGTAGGATATATGTATAACAATTTTCATATAAATTGTTATCACTTAGCTCTTTCCGGTTAGCTGCCTCATTAAAAGTCATGTTAATACCATCCCATGAAATAAATTCATTACCTATGATATTCGATTCTTTCGACCAGACATTATCGCTCAACAAGGCAAAAGCTGCCGGATGGTAGGCCCGGTTGGGCAGGGCTATCAATTCATAATAAGTATCAGTAGAATCCACCGTTTTCTTGCCTGTAGGAGTAATATCCACATAGTTTTCACAGGCTGCAAAACCCAATATGAGAATAACTGGCAATATATAAAGTAATTTACGCATATCTTATATTTTTAAAATGGTTAGAAACTTGTTGATAATCCGATGGAGTAAGTCTTGGGAGAAGCGATGCCACGTGTACCGTCATTCATTCCATAGCTTTCCGGATCAATATCACTTCCTGCCTTACACCAAGTAAACAGATTATTTACCTGCACTTTCACTTTCAGAGAAGAGAGGCGGAGGTGTTGGCAAACCGTAAACGGCAAGTTATATCCTACACTCAAGCTACGCAATTTTACATAACCTGCATCTTTCACATTGATGTCACCGTATTGCCACCAATCTTGGAAAGTGCTGGCATAAGTTTTTACCTGTGCCGGTATATCGAGGTACATACGTACCTGTGCATTCGAATCATCCGCAGTCCAACGGTTGGCAATTCCTTTCAAGGTTTGAGTACCTAACTGGTCATCCATTTTTAATACACTGTTACGCAGCTTATTACCACCAGCATACACAAAGAATGCATTCAAATCAAAATTCTTATAGTTGAATCTTAACCCCACTGACCCGCTGAATTTCGGAGTCAGCGAACCAAGGTTCACCAAGTCATCAGTACCTTTGAGCGAAGAACCAGAAGTGATACTGGCTACCGTGCCGTCTTCATTAAATTTCACCAGATCATTTCCATCTTTATCCACTGCTACCGGATATCCATTCTCGATACGATGTATACGGTAAGCCCATAACGTATTATAACTAGTACCTTCCATAAAATAAACCTGCGGACTTGCGATAAAGACTCTTGCATTATCAGATTCACTATGATCGACTTTCAACATTTTGTTCTTATTATAGTCAAAGTTAAAATCTACAGCGAAGTTCCAGTCTTTCTTACGTATGATATTGGTTGTAAGGGAAAGTTCTACGCCACGATTACGCATCTCACCATTATTCACCACACGTGAACCGGCTCCTAAAGTAGGGTCCATATATCGGCGTACCAGCAAATCAGATGAGTGACGATTGTAATATTCCAGACTACCGCTTATCAGATTCTTGAAAAGACGGAAATCTAATCCTATATTGTAGGTGGCTGTTTTCTCCCAACGAAGCTTCGGATTTGGCAAATCATCATCCTCATAAGTCAGATAGGTCGTTTTAATAGGATTACTTTGCGTTTTTTTCTTTACAACAAAATAGGTAGTTGAGCTTTGATCGACATTACCGTTGATACCGTATGTCATACGTAGTTTAAGGTAATCCAGCCAGGAAATCTCTTTTATGAACGATTCTTCCGATAAAATCCAAGAAGCACCGATTGACCACAAAGGATGGCGCTGATTGCGTATATCGAGCCCGAACAAGTCAGCTTGATCCCAACGTATACTTCCGGAAAGATTATAACGTGACAGATAAGAGTATCCTGCATTTGCATAAAAAGACGCATAACGATGGCGTGACTCGTGCAAAGTAGCAGACAGCCCCGATAAAGTAATTGTTCTGCCAGAAAGAGCACTTGTTCCTACACCGTCACGATAGGTCTGCCAGTTCATAAAATCAGAAGTTAATGTCTGCGGATCGTAGCCATACAACAATTGGCGGGCAGGTGTCGGAATCTTGTTTTCACGAAATTCCAGACCGGCAATGGCAGTTACTGCATGGTCTTTCCAAGTTTTGTCAAAGTCAATCTGGTTTCGTACCGTGTAACGCTTACTTTCTACTTCTGTCTGATTAAAACGTCCCCCTTGCGGCAATTGTGCTTTTCCATTTGTATCAACCATACTGTTATATAGCATACGCATTACATAAGTATTTTCCGACTCAAATAGTTCACTCTTACCTTTATTCCATTCATACTGATACATGAAGTTGTATTTGAACATTTTCAGGAAACGAGCCTGTAAACTTACAAACGGACGAATACTAACATCATGTGACTTTGTTATGCTTTCCTCCAATGCATCAAGTACATTGAAACCAAACGTTCTATAAGGTGAGACACCTTCAGCTTTTCTTACAACACTCCCATTATAGGAAGGAGATGTATCCACATTCACGTAAGGAGAAGTATAATGGTTACCATCGGCATCCAATATCCGTTCATATCGCTGTTGCAGGGTGTAGCTAGTATAACCGCTATTCGGGGTATAACTACGTCCCATACGTACATCCACTCCGGCATTCAGGTTCAGCCAGTTTGTAACCGCATAATTCGATTTATAGTATAAAGAAATTTTATTACTTTTGCCACTGATAACGCGCTGACTATCCTTTTCATAATTGAAAGAAAGGAGATGGTTGCTATTTCCGGCTTTCTGTGATACGGTTACATTATAGCGCTAGGTTATAGCCGTACGCCAAGCGTTATCACGATATTCTTTATAATAATCATTATTGCACCATTGCCTCAACGTAGCATTTACTTCACCACTGGTAATATCCCCATTGGCCTGATCCAGATAAAGCTGAAACAAGGGATTGTAATAATTATACTCAAAAGAAGATAAAAAATTCGCCGCACTTCCTTTTTCCGCTACATTGGCATCAAAAACAGCTGTCTGATAATCAATAATATCACTTGTTGAAGCTAAATTCAAACTCTTGAAATTTGGTTTGGTAGTGATAAACCAGTCTGCATTAATGCTCACGTGCGCACCTTCTTTTTTAGCCCGCATCGTGGCTACCACAATAACGCCATTGGCTGCCAAAGCACCATAAATACTGGCAGCGGCAGCATCTTTCAGTACAGTGATACTCTCTACATTATACGGATTTATCTCGCTCAATCTCAAATTGGTTGGCATATCGTCCACAACAATCAGTGGTTCTGTTCCCACATCATGCGAGAATGTACCTACCCCACGAAGAATAGGACTCATATCACCCGTATTCGAATTGATATTCATACGCAAACCAGCTACTTGCCCTTCCAGAGATGAGGCCAGATCACTGTGCATCTGTCTGTTCAGTTGCTCGGAATCAACGAAACCGAAAGCGGCAGTAGAACGTTCACGGCTAATACGCTGATAACCCGTCACAATAACATCACCCAACTGTTGCTTGTCCTCATGCATTATCACCCTGACGTTGTTACGGTCTTTAACAGAAACCTTTTCCGACTGCATACCAACGAAAGACACTTCCAATGTATGTACATCGACCGGAACTCTACAAGTAAAGTTTCCCTCTGCGTCCGTAATAGCACCAAAGGGACTGTTAAGCACCTTTACATTTGCTCCCGGCAAGGGATCACCACTTTCATCCACTACCTGACCTCCAACATTTCTGAACTTGCCTGAAGCAGTTGTCGAGGTAGCTTTCACTTTACGGACAGTGATGAAATTTTGTTTCACATCATACTCAAAAGGCTTTCCTTCCAGCATCTTCTGAAGTGCTGCAAAAGGAGACATCTGATATATACTCACAGTTACACGATAGGGTGCAACGTCTTCACTGGGAAAATTCACCTTATAACCAGATACATTGCTGAACTGTTTCAAGGCCGAACCGAGCGGTTCGTTTTTCATCTCTAAAGAAATCTGCCTGTTTTCTGCATTCTGCGCCCATCCTTGCAAGGCTGTTGCTGTAAACACCAGCAATAGAAAGGCAGTTCTCATCCACACAAGCTTTTTTTTAGTTCTTTTTTCTAATAATGTAATTTGTTGCTTTTTCATAAGAGTTGTATTTGTATAGTTAAATCTGCTTGATTGTAATGGTCCCGTCCTGATAGTCCACCTGCACTTTCTCCAACTTATTCAGCAGTTCCAATGCTTCATCCAAATGGGTATTTTTATTAGCCCAGAAGTTCAACCTGATATGGTACAGTTCGCACCGCTCAAAATCGATATTCACATTATACCATCTTCCCAAAGCACCCATGATTTCTTCCAACGGCACATCCTCAAAGTAGAACATTCCCTCTGTCCAGGCTGTATATGTAGCGATATTCACTTCTGATACTTTTTCCTCTCCGGTTTCCGTATAGGTCAAATCCTGTCCCGGACGTAATGTTACCGACTTATTGTTAACTGTGTTTGTGACCTGCACCTTACCATTCACCAAAGTTACATGACGATCTTCAACACTATAGGAACGCACGTTGAATTTAGTTCCCAGCACCATGGTATTCATGCCATTAGCACATACAATAAACGGATGTTCGGCATCTTTTGCCACTTCAAAGCAAGCCTCCCCTTCTAGTTCCACACGTCGTTCTTTTCCATGAAATGCCACAGGGTAGCGCAAACGACTTTCAGCATTGAGCCATACCTTAGTCCCATCAGCCAGTACCAGCAGAAAATCTTTTCCACGTGGTGTAGTCAAAGTCTGACAGCATACAGTGTCTGCCGAGACAGTTTTCCAGTCTTTCACATCCATCACACTGTCTGTCAATAACTGCTGTTCACTACGACCATCCATTTGTAGGACCACATGTTCATCATTGTTGTTCGCAGCAAAAAAACGTATCGGCTGTTCTGCAGGTAAAGAAGTGGAAGGAAGCAAAGAAGGAATCAGAAAAGCCAGTATCAAGACAGCTGCAACAGAAGAAGCAATTGCCAAGATACGCATTTTCTTTCTGTACTTGCGTTTCCGTTGCAGATTCTCACGTATCACAGCTTCCTTACAAGCCATTAATTCCAAGAAAAGTTCTTTATTTTCAGGTATACCTATCCACTGAAGAAATTCATCAGTTTCTCTTAATTGTGGATGTTGTATGGCACGAAGTGCATAATCTAATTTTTTATCTGAATGGTCTATCATAGTGTCAATAGTTTCATTAAACACGTAAAGGTTACTGAAACTGATGACACCCCGATAGGATTTTTTTTAAAAAAAGATGGTTAATTGTTTTCGGAGTATCTTTAAAGCTCTGGCAATGTGCGTTCTAACGGTATTATCACTAATACGTAACTTTTCACTGATTTCCGCACATTTCTTTTCATTTAAGAAGAATTCTTCCACTACGGTTCGCATTTGTGGAGCCATCTGGCGAATACTCTCCTGCATCCGGTTTATCTTGTCTTCATACTCACGGTATTCTTTCACAGTCCAGCCACTGTAAAGTTCTTCCAGATATCTTTCCGCATTTTTATGCACCACGTTCTGATGACGTATTTGGTCAATACAACGATTTCGCACCATGACGAAGAATAACGGCAGCAGATCCTCTTCCGTTGTCAACCGTTCGTTGCTCTCAAGCACCGAACAAAAGACATCGTTCACCACATCTTTTGCGCTTTCCTCATCATTCAGCAGATTATATGCATGAATATAGAGTTTTTGCCAATGTTCCCTGTATATAACAGTTATAGCATTTTGACTATTATTCATGTATTTATAGTTACTTTTTGCGTTTCATAGAGCGCAAAGATAACCAATTGGAGCAAAAAACACTCTATTTATTAAAAAAGATTATAATTCATATAAATACATTTGTTGTTATAGACATATTCTATTCCCATCGTCTGACTCTTAATATTTTGACACTATGTTTCTCTCCAGAAAGATACGATTCACAACTATATCCGGCCGTTTCCATTCATCTGGACGTTGATTTAATCTTCGCTTTATCTTTACGCGTACAGAATGCTTCGATTACTTTTTTTACACGAAGATAATTTATTGATACTCTGCTCATATATGCCCATTTTCTTTGTAATACATACTTTCCTTGTGATACAATCATACTATCTTTTACTTTTTTAAGGTGGAATTCAACAAAAATGATTATTTTTACGAGCAAATTATTGTCTAACTACCTGATAATACAGACATACCTTGAAAATAAACGAACAAAACGAAAGCGAATTCCTACAAAAGCTTATGAACAAAGCGAATATAGGATGGTGGGAAGCTGACTTGAAAGCAGAGACTTACAAGTGTTCGGAACTTATCTCCCAACTACTCGGAATAGGAGAAGACGGGCTCATCAGTTTCGAAGATTTCAACAAGCGTATTCTAAAAGAAGATCAGGGATACGCAACTTTTCCGTCTTTTGACATAGTACAATGGAGTCAACATTTTCGAGAATCCTATATTGCCGGAAGAGATAAAACAGAAAATAAAAGACAATGAGAACGCAGATTTTACATTCCGGTATGACTTTTCCAAAATCAACAAATATTATCAGCCTAACAGTACAACCGGTTTCATTGACTTAACAACCAAAGTCACCACTCTATACGATCACAATCACGAACCTATCAACTACCTCTTAATTAATGTAGACAAGACCGAAGATACAATTGCTTATAATAAGATTCAGGAATTCGAGAGTTTTTTCGACCTGGTAGGAGATTATGCCAAAGTAGGTTACGCGCACTTCGATGCTTTGAGTCGGGATGGGTATGCTTTGAGAAGCTGGTACAGGAATGTAGGTGAAGAAGAGGGTACCCCATTGCCGGAAATCATCGGCATTCATTCCCATTTCCATCCAGAAGATCGGGCTGTGATGATCGACTTCCTGGATAAAGTGATAAAAGGAGAAAGTTCCAAGCTATCCCGCGATGTCCGGATTCGCAGAGCAGATGGAAATTACACTTGGACACGGGTTAACGTATTAGTAAGGAATTACCAGCCCCAGGACAATATCATCGAAATGCTGTGTATCAACTTTGATATTACCGAACTGAAAGAGACAGAGCGGATGCTGATTGGCGCCAAAGAGAAAGCTGAAGAAGCCGACCGGCTAAAATCTGCTTTTCTTGCGAATATGAGTCATGAGATACGTACCCCGCTCAATGCGATAGTAGGCTTTTCCAGTTTGCTTGAGGAAGCGGAGGATGCAGAAGAAAAACATCTGTATGCAACGATTATTGAAGAAAACAACAAGCTCTTGTTACAACTGATCTCGGATATTCTTGACTTGTCAAAGATTGAGGCAGGGACTTTCGACATTATCCCGGAACAAGTGGATGCACAACAACTTTGCAACGAACTGCTACAATCTATGCAGGTAAGGGCTACAGAGCAAGTAGAGATTCTCTTAGCACCGGAACTGCCCGAGCTTACTTTTACCAGCGACAAAAACAGGTTGTATCAGGTATTGCTGAATTTTGTAACGAATGCTCTGAAATTTACTTCCGAGGGCAGTATTGTTATTGATTACCGAATCAACGGAAATGAAGTCAGATTCTCGGTTCAAGATACGGGAAT
>PPYE01483733.1_pt1 | contig 11045 bp, 10 predicted proteins | sample 1559881 | NCBI WGS metagenome assembly PPYE01 (sample SAMN08240022, study PRJNA423297) | Human gut metagenome, whole genome shotgun sequencing project.
AAAATTATTCGATTTCAAGCAATTTTTAAAGACACGGTGGAATTTACCTGTGCACTGGAATTTAAAATTTCAAGTCAGCATACTCTTTCATGATATGCCACAAAATGGGCATACCGCCGATTTCGATCATCGGTTTCGGCTTGAACTTGCTTTCTTCCGAAATGCGCGTGCCATAGCCGCCGGCAAGAATTACAACTTTCATATTTTTCACTCCCGTAAGCCTGCAGCGGAACCCTGCTTGCAGTCCCGCAAAAACTGTCCGTCCCACCAGCATTTCAACCGCCGGACAGTTTGGTACACACCCAGCCTATTTTTTATTACTATGATAGTATATCATTTTCACGTATTCAGTGCAACCGTTCCAGGAAACTTATCACACCTAGTAGGCTTGATTTTTATTCCGCATTTTGCTCTTTGTTATCACATTTTAACGCCGCTTTTGTTGCCGCTGTGCAAACAGTATTCTTTACGTTTTTTCGTGCGTATTTTGTCCCTGCCAGGCGGCCCACTTTACATTAGTAGGCAAAACAGGTATAATAGTTTAGTTAATCTGTGATATTGTGCCATTTTGCCATATTGCGGGTGCAGGCGGTCTTATTTTATCCTTGCTGCCTGTGGATTTTTTGCGGCACGCCGCGCGTTGTGCGGTACCGCTCCTATTAGGTCTGGAGGTTGCGCTCATGGGGCTGCAAAGCCTGCAATACTGTGCATTTTTGGTGGTTGTGGCTGCCGTTTACCTGCATTTGCCGGTGCGCATGCAGCCGGTGTTTCTGCTGGGAGCTTCGTGGGTGTTTTATGCGCTGGCCATGCCGGCCATGCTGCCGGTCACCATTGCACTGGCGGTGTTCACCTACCTGTGCGGCCGCGGCCTTGCCTGGCGGGACGGCGCACACAAAACCGCTTTTTTGCGCCTTGGCGTGATCGGTATGCTGGGCATTCTGGCCTTTTTTAAGTATAACGGCCTGTTGGGCGGGGTGCTGCACGGCTGGCGCGCGGTAGCCATGCCGCTGGGCATCAGCTTTACCAGTTTTGCCGCAATCGCCTACCTGATCGACGCCACCCGCGGCGACTGCGAGGTGGAAACCAGCTTTATCCGGCTGGCGCTGTTCCTCAACTTTTTTGCCACCGTCACCCAGGGGCCCATCTGCCGCGCCGGTGCGCTGCTGCCGCAGTTGAGCGCCGAGCACCGCTTTGATGCCGCCCGCACGGCGCGCGCTTTGCGGCTATATGCGCTGGGGCTGTTCAAATACATTGCCGTGGCGGATGTGCTGAACATGGTGGTGGATACGGTTTTCCCCCACTATGCGGATTACAGCGCCCCCATGCTGATTTTGACCGCGGTGATGTACACTTTTTATCTGTATTTCAGCTTTTCCGGCTATTCCGAGATTTCCCGTGCCACCGGCCTTGTGCTGGGGCTGGACCTGCCGGAAAACTTTAAGACCCCGTTTTACGCCACCAACTTTTCCGGCTTCTGGAGCCGCTGGCACATCTCGTTTTCTTCCTGGCTGCAGGATTATCTCTTTATGCCGCTGGCCTGGGCAGATCTTGGCCGCTTTGGCCGCCTGCCCACCGAGCTGTGCGTGTTCTGCGTGTTCTTTGCTTCCGGCTTCTGGCACGGCAGCACCGCGCCATTCATCATCTGGGGTCTGCTGCAGGCGGTTTACCGCGTGGGCGAAGAGCTGCTGCACCGCCGCTTTGGCAAACCCAAAAAGCGCGGCACCCCGGCCCGTGTGCTGTGGGGCAAGCGGGTTGTGGTGTTTGTTTTGTGGACCATCAGCATGGTGTTCTTCCGCGTGGGGTCCGGCAACCTTTCCGGCATGGCCGAAAACCTGGGCGTTGGCGATGCTTTCGTCTACCTGGGCCGCTGCCTGATGAACAGCTGGTCCCCCGCCCGCTTTGCCGGGGAGCTGTACAGCACAGCGTATACCGGCTTTTACGCCAATACCATTATGGTAGCGGCTTATTGGGCGTTCGCTGCGCTGGCGCTGGCGCTTGGCATCTGGCTGGATCACCGGCGCAATTTTGCCTGCAAAAACAAACCGGCTGAGGTTGCCCTGGCAAGCGCCAAGCACCGCAATGCGCTGTATGTTGTTTTGATCGTTTTTATCCTGGTGGGGTACATCATGCAGAGCGGCGGCTTTAACGCCAACGCGTTCGGCCCCTATGCAGGGTTTTAATCTTATGGAAAAAAGGAGATTTCCGGCGTGAAGCATATCATCAAAAAATTGGCGCTGCTGTTCGTGCCGGTCTATCTGTGGTTTGCCTTTTTTGTGGCGTTTGAGCCAAACAATTATTTTGGCATCAAAAAAACAGCCTCTTCCAGCCAGCCGGTGGCCCGTGTGCGCGCCTATGAGCAGAGCCCCGGCACCAACCTGATCATCGGGGACAGCCGCCTGGCCCACTTTGATATGGACCTTGTGGATTCCCTGACCGGGCAAAGCTGGCAGAACCTGGCCTTTGGCGGTGCTTCCCTGAAGGAATGTGTGGACCTTGCCAACTATGTGCTGGATTCCGGCAACCAGGTGGACCGCATTCTGTTTGAGCTTTCGTTCTACACCTTAAACAGCAGCTATAACACCGACCGTTTTTCGGCGCTGGAAGCTACCCTGCGCAACCCGCTGGCCTACTGTCTGAACCTGGAATACAACGTGAACGCCCTGACCGTGTTTATGGACACCGTAAAGGGCACGCCGGACACCATTGAATCCGGCGACTGGACCGCGGCGGATTACCTGGATGATGCCGGGAACACGATTCCGCTGCACAAAAAGCTGTATGAGTACCCGGCGCTGATCACCACCCGCTGCCAGAACTGGACACTGAACGAAACCGAGCTGGCGGAGTTTTTGGCTATGGCCCAGCGCTGCGCAGACCGCGGCGTGGAGCTGACCATTGTGCTGCCCCCCATGGCCGCCAATGTACGCACCGAGGTATGCGATGCCTTTGGCATTACCGCCGTGATGCAGGACGAAGTTCTGCCGCTGTTGGAAAAGCAGAATTTTGCCGTGCTGAATTACGAATGGGGCACCAGTTGCATTACCGATGATGACACCCAGTTTTTTGACGGGTTCCACCTGGACGAAAAATACGGCCTGCCGGACTGGACAGCCGAACTGTTTGATGATATGCAGCGCTGATGCTGCCCCACCCCAAAAAGGAGGTCCCCTGTGGCACTGGACTTTTTGATTTTGTACGAACACACCGTTCGGGAATATGAGAGCGATCTTTTGCTCAAATTGGAGCTGGAGCGCCGCGGCTACACCGTGCGCATCCGCCAGCTGCTGGATGCCAAAGATCTGCGCCTGTTTGGCAAAGACAAGCCGGAAGTTCTGGTTGCCAGCTGCATGTATGACAACGAAGCCATCAACAGCCATGTGTACAACAACATTGGCAAATGCAACAAGATCGTCAACCTGCACTGGGAGCAGATGCTCTCCGACACGCAGGAGGAGGGCGATTGGTTCAACATGAACGGCAACGCCAAGCGCTGCGTGCAGACTTGCTGGGGCCAGCGCACTGCCCAGCGGTTACAGGCCCATGGCATGGATGCCAAAAACACCCCCGTGACCGGCGCTGTGATGATGGACTTTCTGCGGCCGGAGTTCAAGGGCTACTTTAAGGATAAGGAAACCCTGTGCAAGGAATTCGGCCTTGACCCCGCCAAACAGCTGCACCTGTACATTTCCAGCTTTGGCTATGCCAGCATGACCGACCAGGAAGTGGCCGAGCTTTCCAAAATGGCGGGAACGGATTTTTCCGGCTTTGCCCGCACCAACCGCGTTTCGATGGAAAAAACGCTGGCCTGGTTTGACCGCTACCTGGGTGACCACCCGGAGGTGGAACTGGTATACCGCCGCCACCCCAGCGAATGGAAATGCAAAGCCCTGGACGAGCTGGCCGCCAAACGCCCCAACTTCCATGTGATTTTTGCGGATTCCGTCAAGCAGTGGATTGTGGCGGCGGATTCCATCTCCATCTGGATGAGCACCGCTGTGGCCGAAGTATACATGGCGGGCAAAAGCTGCCATATCCTGCGCCCGGTGCCCATCGAGCACGAGTATGACCCCGTCATCTACAAGGATGCTCACTATGTGACTAGCTACCCGGAGTTTGCCGCTGCCATGGCGCAGCCGAACCCGCCGTTCCCAATTGCACGGGATGTGATTGAGGGCTATTTTGACCCCTCCCCTGCCCCGGCCTACAAGCGGATGGCCGACCTGCTGGAGGAAGTGTACAAAAATCCCCCGCGGGATGAACCGATGGGGCCCGGCTTTACGCCGCACTTCAACCTGCTCAAGTTCTGCGCACTGGCGGGGGTACACATGCTGTACCGCCACAAGTGGGAACCCAAACGGGTGTTTGCCTTCTGCCCGCCACTGGCCAACTTTGCCCAGCGCATTTACGGTTATGTGGACAAAGCCTATATCCCGCCGGAAGAGATCCAGCGCATGGAAGCGCGCATCCGGCCATATGTAAAATAAAGTTGTTTTTCCGGCGCGCTGCGGTGCGCCCGCTGCAAATGGGAGCCTGCCATGTCTGAACCGAAAAAAACTGAAAGCTTTGCCGGAAATGTGATGAAATACTCCATTGCCACCTACCTTGGCTTTGGCATTTCCGGCGCAGCGCTTATCATCAAGGGCGTCCTGCCTGCCGAAAGCTACGCCGTTCCTGCTTCCTTCATGGCATACACCATGTCGCTGATGAACGTGGGCATGCTTGGGCTGGACCAAAGCCTGCTGCGCTTTTACCACGAACCGCCTGCCGGTTCCACCGGGCGCAGCATGTTTGCCGCGTGTACCCGGCTTTCGGTGCTGGTCATGCTGCTGGCGGGCGGCATCGGCAGCATCTTTTTCGCCAAGCCGCTGGCGGCGGCCTTTGGCCTTGGGGCCAACGGTGCCGGGCTGGTGCCGTTTTTGTTCCTGAACGCTGCTCTGTACATGCTGGTGCGTTACCTCAACGTGCTGCTCCGGCTGGAAAACAATGTGCGCGCCTACACCACCGAAACGCTGTGGATGCAGGCCTGCCTGAACCTGATCTACCTGCTGCCCGGCTTTGTTACCCAGGACGCCCGCGCTTTTGTGCTGGGTGCGGTGTGCAGCTTTGCGGGGGTCGCAGTGTTCTATTGGCGGCGGGCTTCTAAAGGTCAAACGAAAGAGGCCCCTGTGCGCGGCCTGCGCCCCTATGCCCACATTTACCGGGCGGCACTGCCTTACGGCATTGTGTTGGCACCTGCGGCCATCCTGATCCCGCTGTACCGCGCCATCTGCCTTTCTTTTTTAGGCAATTACGCCCCCGCGGCGGAGCAGGGTTCGTTTGATTTCGCCTACACCCTGGCCCAGCTTGTCACCACCATTCAGGCCGGTTTTTCCACCTACTGGGGCCCCTATGTCTACGCGCATTACCGCACCGAGCAGGAGCGCATTGGCCGCATCCATGATCTGCTGAACCTGCTGATCTTCGGCTTTTTCTGTCTGCTGGTCATGTTTGAGGATATCATCTTCATCATCTTCCCGGCCAAATCGGCCTGCCTGCCCTACTTTCCGCTGATGATGCTGGCCGTGGTGTTCTCCATCCTGTGCGAAGGCACGGTGTACGGCAACACCATTGCCCGCAAGCCGTTCCAGGATACGATTGGAACCGCCGTGGGCGTTGCGGCCAACATTGCCGTGTGCGCCGTGCTGGTTCCGCGTTTTGGCGTAATGGGTGCCGCGGTCGGCCTGGTAGCGGCCAATGCGACGATGTTTTTGTACCGCACTGTGACCGGGCAGTATTACTACCGCACCATCCCCAGCTTCAGCCGGACGCTCTGCGGCTTTTTGCTGGCGGTGGGTGTGGCCGTGATCGGCGTGGTGTTCGCCCACAATTTTATCATCAAGTTTGTTTTGACTGCGGCAATCCTGTTTATTTACTGTAACATTTACCGTGCCCAGCTGTACAAGCTGTGGCAGATCTCTATGGGCTTTGTGCGGCGGTATCTGCTGCACAGCCAAGCATAACTACTGCAAAGGAAAGGTTGTATATCAAGATGAAGCATTGCGGCACACAAGAGTTGACCACCGAGCGGCTGGTCCTGCGTCGTATGACAACCGACGACTGCGAAATGATGTTTGGCAACTGGGCCAATGACCCGGAAGTGACCCGCTACCTGCGCTGGGAGCCCCACCGTGACTGGGTGGTAACGATGGCATATCTGAACGAGATTGTCAAACAATATGACCGCCCGGATTTTTATGATTGGGGCATCTGCGATAAAGTGACCGGTGTGCTGATGGGCAGCATCAGCATTGCCCCCGCCGAATCCTGTGAGCGTGAAAAGCCCTATGCCTGGAAAAACGTGAAAACCGAGCTGCTGGGCGGCATGTATGAGATCGGTTACACCTTGGGCAAAAAGTGGTGGAACCAGGGCTATGCCACCGAAGCCGCCGCTGCCGTGCGCGATTACTGGTTTGGCATGGTAGGTGCGCCCTGGCTGGCCGGGTTCCACGCCAGTCAGAATGTGGCAAGCAGCCGCGTGTTGGCCAAGACCGGCTTCCATTATGACCACGATACCGTTCTGCACCGCTTTGACGGCACCGAGGTGCCCTGCCTGGCCTGGTACCTGCTGAACCCCGGCAGCCAGAAATCCGATGAACCGGCAGCCGCTGCCCCCGCTGTACAGGCAGAACCAACGGAACCAGCGGAGAATGCCGAGACAACCGTCTGACATTCACTCCCCTGCCCCATACTTTTGCTGACCTGGCCGAATACGGCCAGAAAGGACCCCTATGGACGAAATGAAGGACCCCATCACCCTGGACTTTACCGCTACCCAGGCCCCGGCAGAGGACGCCCCTGTTGGGCAGAAGGCTCTGGACAGCGAGCGCCCGCCGGTGCGCGTTGTGCTGCTGGCGCTGGACCAGGGCAAGTTTGACTCCCAGCGCAGCCTGGATGAGCTTGCCGCCCTGGCGGAAGCCAACGGCATGCAGGCCGTTGCTACCGTGTGCCAGAAGCGCAGCACCCCCGAAGCCGCCACCCTTCTGGGGGAGGGCAAAGTGGAGGAAGCGCGCCTGGTATGCCTGAATACCGATGCCGAGGCCGCCATCTTTGACGGCGAGCTGACCGGCAGCCAGATCCGCAACCTGAGCGCGGCTTTGCAGGTGGAAGTGCTGGACCGCACGATGCTGATTTTGGAAATCTTCCGTGCGCGCGCCACCACCAACGAGGGCAAGCTGCAAACTGAGCTGGCCACCCTGAAATACCGCATGCCGCGCCTGCAGGGCCTTGGCGAGGCGCTGAGCCGCCAGGGCGGCGGTGGCGGCGGCGGTGGCGGTGCCCGCCGCGGTGCCGGTGAAACCAAGCTGGAGCTGGACCGCCGCTACCTGCGCAGCCGCATTGAAAAGCTGGAAAGCCGCCTGAAAGAGCTGGAAAAGCGCCGTGGTGAAACCCGCCGCGCCCGCCAGAAAAACGGTGTTCCGGTCATCTCATTGGTGGGCTACACCAACGTGGGCAAAAGCAGCCTGACCAACGCTTTGTGCGGCGCAGAAATTTTTGAAGCCGACATGCTGTTTGCCACGCTGGATCCCACCGCCCGCAAATGCACGCTGCCCAGCGGGTTGCAAGTGATCCTGGTGGATACAGTCGGCTTTGTCAGCCGCCTGCCGCATGATTTGGTGGATGCTTTTAAGAGCACACTGGAAGAAGCTGCCTGCTCTGACATCATCTTGAAAATTGCCGACGCCAGCGACAGCGAAGCCGCTGAGCAGCTGAGTGTGACCGATGAAGTGTTGAACGACCTGGGCTGCGGGGATATCCCGCAGGTGACGGTCTACAACAAGTGCGACCGCACCGGTGTTGCCCCCTATGACCCGGATGTGCTGCTGGTAAGCGCCAAAACCGGCTACGGGCTGGACAGCCTGCTGGCCAAGATTGACGAGATTCTGGCACACCGTGTGCGCACCATTGAGGTACTGTTGCCCTATGACAAGCTGGCCCTGGCCGATGTGTTCCGCACCCGCGGCAGCGTTCTGGCTGAAGAATACCGCGAAAACGGCGTGTATTACAAGGCAACCGTAAAGGTGGATGACCTGCACCGGTTTGAAGCGTACCTGCTGTAAGCGCAACCGTTCGCTTTGTGCAAGATAACAAATACTGATTTTATTGCTGATTGTAGACAAAAAGACCTCCATCCCTGCACGGTTCTGTGCTTGGGATGGAGGTCTTTGGTTTATTTGTGTGTACCCTGCGTTACGGCAAAATTATTCCGCCGTCAGCAGTTTAACAGCGCGGGAGGTGCCCAGGCGGTCTGCGCCCAGGTCCAGGAACTTTTCCATGTCCTCAACGGTGGAAATGCCGCCGGCTGCCTTGATCTTGCAGCGGCCGCGCACGCAGCGGGCAAACAGCTCAATATCATGGAAGGTTGCACCTGCGGTAGAAAAGCCCGTGCTGGTCTTGATGAAGTCGGCACCGGCTTCCACCACGATATCGCACATCTTCTCTTTTTCTTCATCGGTCAGCAGGCAGGTTTCAATAATAACCTTGAGCACCTTATCCCCCACGGCCCGCTTGACGGCGGCGATATCCTCGCGCACAGCGTCATATTCCTTGTTCTTCAGGCGGCCGATATTGATGACCATATCCACTTCCTCGGCGCCGTTTTCCACAGCGGTCTTTGCTTCAAAGCACTTGGAAGCAGTATCCATTGCACCCAGAGGGAAGCCGACCACGCAGCACACCGCAACACGGCCCGCCATATACTGCACAGCCTGCTTGACATAGCAGGTGTTGATGCAGACGGATGCAGTATGATACTTGATGGCATCATCGCACAGGGCCTGAATCTGGGGCCAGGTAGCCTCCGGTTTCAACAGGGTGTGGTCAACTTTGGAAAGGATTTCCTCCTTGGTGTATTTCATTTGAATTCTTCTCCTTTTTTACAGGTCTTGCACAGGTGCGCCTGGTGCAGGCCGATGGTCGAAAATACAATGGCCGTCAGGCTGACCGTTGCGCCCACAATGCCCAGGATCAGGCCGGTCAGACGGAATGCACCGCCGCGGATTTTGTTTGTCATAAGAAAGCCCTCCTTATCATCGTCGGTTTGGTTGTTTCTGGTTTCTATCTGTTCTGTGTTGTTATTTCTTTTTGAAAATAAACAACTTGCTGAACACATAGTTGGATACAATCACGATAACCTGGCTGAACAGTTTAACACCCATGGCCCACAGGTCAGCGTTGGCTGCGGCAAATGCCACATGCGGTGCCAGCACGCTGACGCCCAGCCAGATGATGACCTGGTCCATGACCATGGTGCCAATACGGCAGGCCACAAACTGGCCAAATTCCGCCAGAGCAGCCTGGCCGCTGTTTTTGCTGCGGAACACAAAAGTGCGGTTGGTCCAGTAGGCAAACAGAATGCAGATGATATTATCCAGCACATTGCCAATGCCGGTTGCAAAGCCCGTGCCCAGCACAGCCTGGAACACGGCAAACAGCACCAGGTTCAACAGCGTGGCAAGCCCGCCAAAAAACAGGTAGGCAAGCCCCTCATAATATTTTTTAATAAAAGCCTTTAATTTTTCCATGCAGTTTATCCTTTACCACACAGCGCAGGGAGGTTTGCAGCGCTGCTCGCCAGTGTACGCCAACAGTGCACACTGGCATATAATAAAAGGGGCCCGCCTGTTGCCAGGCAGGCCCCTGCTGCAATTCGGGGATTATTCAGCGTCCTCGGCAGCCTCGTCGAGGCAAGCCTTCATGGACAGGCTGATGCGCTTGCGATCAAAGTCAACATTGATCAGCTTAACCTTGACCATGTCGCCGACCTTCAGAACGTCGGAAACCTTGTTCACGCGCTCGTTGCTGATCTCGCTGATGTGGACCAGACCGTCAATGCCCGGCAGAATGCGGACAAATGCACCGAACTTGGTGATGGAAACGACCGGAGCCTCGAACTCAGAGCCGATGGGATACTCGTTCTTGAGCTTCTCCCAGGGGTTGTCCTCTTCCTTCTTGTAGCCCAGGGAAACCTTCTGGTTCTCGGGGTCATAGCTCTTAACATACACTTCGATGGTATCGCCAACGCTGACGACCTCAGAGGGATGCTTGATGTTGTTCCAGCTCAGTTCGCTGATGTGGCACAGGCCATCCACGCCGCCGATGTCAACAAAGGCACCGTAGGAAGTCAGGCTCTTGACAACGCCAGTGTACTGCTTGTCAACTTCAACGTTCTTCCAGAACTCATCGCGCTTTGCCTTGTTTTCTTCAGCAGTAACCTTGTTGATGCTGCCAACGATCTTGCGGCCTGCGCACTCGGTGATAACCAGCTTAACGTGCTGGCCAACCAGCTTGGTGTAGTCCTCGTCGCGGCGCATGGTAGCCTGAGAACGGGGAACAAACACACGAACGCCCTTGACGTTGACAACAACGCCGCCCTTGTTGGCTTCCATGACGTCGCCTTCCATAACGGTGCCGTTTTCAGCAGCCTCGGAAACATCCTTCATGCCCTTCTGGGCTTCAAAACGGACACGAGAAAGGGTGTCAACACCTTCCTGGTCATTGGTCTTGACAACAACCAAATCCAGCTCGTCGTCCACCTTAACAAGGTCTTCCATCTTGGCGTTGGGGTCATGGCTCATCTCGCTGAGCTTGACGATACCAGTGTGCTTGGAACCATCAATACCGACGACACATTCCGTCGGGGAAACGCTGATGACCTTGGCTTTTACGATCTTACCTGCGTACAGGGGCTTTGCTTCGGATGCAGCGAGCATCTCCTCAAAGCTCATGTCGTCACGGATTTCTTCACTCATACAGTTAAGTACCTCCTCAATTATAGACGAAGGCGTTGAAGCCCCAGCTGTTACGCCCACGATCCTGGCACCGTTAAGCCAATCTTTGTCGAGTTCATCAGCTGTCTCCACATTGATAGCTTTGGTATGCCGGGCCGCGACCTGCAACAGCTTTTGGGTATTGGAAGAATGATGACCACCAATGACGACCATATGATCGCATTTTTGGCTGAGGTCTTCCGCTTCCTGTTGCCTCGCCCACGTTGCATTACATATTGT
>PPYE01599187.1_pt1 | contig 11045 bp, 11 predicted proteins | sample 1559881 | NCBI WGS metagenome assembly PPYE01 (sample SAMN08240022, study PRJNA423297) | Human gut metagenome, whole genome shotgun sequencing project.
GCCGCTGAACGAAGCATTGATGGCCCACCGATATCGATGTTTTCAACTGCGTCAGCATAGGTCACGTCTGGTTTGAGAATAGTCTCCTTGAATGGGTAAAGGTTTACCACAACAAGATCGATAAGTTCGATATTATTGTCCTTAGCCGCTTGAAGGTGGCTATGAAGGTCACGACGAGCGAGGAGACCACCGTGGATATTTGGATGAAGAGTCTTCACACGACCGTCCATCATTTCTGGGAAACCAGTTACATCGTCAATGGCAATGGTGTCAACACCAGCATTGTCAAGGGTAACTTTGGTACCACCTGTTGAGATGATATCCCAACCAAGTTTTTTGAGTTCTTGGGCAAATTCAACAATGCCCGCTTTATCTGAGACACTAATTAGTGCGCGTTTAGTCATTTTATTTTCCTTTTTTAAAGTTCTTTCTCTGCTACAGTCGAAAATTTTCATTCAACTCTAGCACTTCCTCATTTTCTCGCTACTCCCAAACTATCCAAGACTTCTGGATAGAGCTTGTACTCTGTTTCGTGGATGCGAGTCTCGAAAGTATCAAGGGTATCACCTTCAAGGCGTGGGACACGGACTTGTTTGATGACCTTACCGGTATCAACGCCAGAATCCACCCAGTGAATAGTCACGCCAGACTGGTCAACACCTGCATTCCAAGCATCCTCAATGCCATGAGCTCCCGGAAATTCAGGAAGATAAGCCGGGTGAATATTGATGATACGGCCTTCATAAGCTGCTAGCAAGGTTGGACCGACGATTTTCATATAACCGGCCAAACAAACCAAGTCAATCTGGTGTTCATCCAAGAGTTTGACGATGGCTTCTTCATAAGCTTCTTTATTGTCAAATTCCTTGAGTTCAAAGGCATGGCTAGCCACACCTAGATTTTTGGCACGTTCTAAGACATAGGCATCACGGTGATCTGAAAAGACAAATTCTACTGGAAATTGTTCCGCAATCACCTGGAAGTTTGAGCCGTTGCCAGAGGCAAACACAGCAATCCTTTTAGCCATTATTTAATCACCACACTTGCGCCATCCTTCTTCACAATTCGACCGATTTCATAAACAGGTTCGTCAAGAAGTTCTTTGACACGTTCCACATTTTCTGGTTTCACCGCAAACATGAGACCAATACCCATGTTGAAGATTTCAAACATTTCTTCATGTTTGATTTCACCATATTTTTCAAGAGCTTTGAAAATTGGAAGTACTGGGACCTTGCTTTCGTCAATCTCAGCAGCCAAGTCATCTGAGAACATACGTGGTACATTTTCGATGAAACCACCACCTGTGATGTGGGCAATACCGTTAACCAATTCTTCTTTAATCAATGGCAAAGCTGCTTTGACGTAGATACGAGTTGGTTCAAGAAGAACGTCTTTAAGTTTTTGGCCTTCAAGTTCTGGGAGGACTTCTTCACCTGTGTAATCAGCAAAAACACGACGAACGAGTGAGTAACCATTTGAGTGGATACCGCTTGAGGCAAGTCCAAGAAGCACATCACCTTCGGCTACTTTTGAACCGTCGATGATTTGTGATTTTTCAGCGACACCTACTGCGAAACCAGCCAAGTCATAGTCGTCTTCGCCATACATACCAGGCATCTCAGCAGTCTCACCACCAATGAGGGCCACACCAGATTGCACACAACCCTCAGCCACACCAGCAACGACTTGTTCCAATTTAGCTGGTTCATTTTTACCAGTTGCTACGTAGTCAAGGAAGTAAAGGGGTTCAGCACCTGCAGCGATAATATCGTTAACACACATAGCCACACAGTCTTGACCGATAGTATCATGCTTATCATACTTGATAGCAAGCATGAGTTTAGTTCCGACACCATCTGTCCCTGAAATCAAAACGGGCTCTTTGACACCTGTTTTTGAAAGGTCAAACATACCACCAAAGCCACCAAGACCTCCCATGACACCTGCACGCTCTGTACGGGCAACGTGTTTTTTGATACGTTCAACAACTTCATAACCTGCTTCAACGTCTACACCAGACTGCGCGTAAGCATTTTTAGACATAATTTTTCCTCTTTTTCTTCTGCACTGCTCTTAATAGAAAGAAGTGTGTTCTTCCAAACTTTCCAAATAGCTTTTTTCGTAGTCATACAATGGTGTTGAATATTTGCCAGTGAAGTAGTCCACACAAAGGCCACCATTTGGTTCATCTGTGTCAATTCCAATGGAATCAATCAAGCCATCGATAGACAAGTAAGTCAAGCTATCCGCACCAATGATTTCACGGATTTCTTCTACTGTGTGATTGGCAGCAATCAATTCCTTACGTGTTTGAATATCGATACCGTAGAAACATGGGTAAGCAAGGGCTGGACTTCCGATAGCCACGTGAACCTCAGTCGCCCCTGCTTCTTTCAAGAGTTGAACGATACGACGGGACGTTGTTCCACGAACAATGGAATCGTCAATCATGACCACACGTTTTCCTTTAACAACACCTGATACGGCAGAGAGTTTCATACGAACTCCTTGCTCACGCAATTCTTGTGTTGGTTGGATAAAGGTACGTTGGGTGTATTGGTTTTTTATCAAGCCCATTTCATTTGGCAAGCCTGATTCTTCCGCAAATCCCATGGCTGCACTAAGTGATGAATTAGGCACACCAACGACAATATCTGCTTCATGTTTGAACTCACGTGCTAATTGAGCACCCATACGTTTACGAGCTGTATGGACATTGACCCCTCGGATATTTGAATCAGGACGGGCAAAGTAGATATACTCCATTGAGCAAACAGCCAATTGAGTGTCCGTTGTATAGTTATCGTAAGTGATGCCGTTATCATCGATGATAACAACTTCACCTGGATTTACATCGCGAATCCACTCTGCTCCAACTACTTCAAAGGCACAGGTTTCAGATGAAACCACGATAGCTCCATTGGCCATCTTACCAATAGAAAGGGGACGAAAACCATTTGGATCCAACAGTCGCATAACGAACATGACCGATAGCAGCCTTACCAGTCAGCTTGTCTAAGTTGGCTGGATCACGGAAAACTTCTGAGAGAAGCCCCATATCACGATGACGCTTCAATTGACCCGCATCATTTGAGAGAATTCCTGCCCCCTCTTGGCCACGGTGTTGAAGACTATAAAGTCCGAAATAAGTTAATTTGGCAGCATCTGGGTGACCCCAAATTCCAAAAACACCACATTCTTCATTAAGAGATTTAACTTCGTATGTCATTTTATATACCTTTTATTTGTGATATTTTTCTTAGGTAACATGAACGAGTGTAGCTATCTCTAGCGTCTCATTCTTCCAATTTGATCTCGATTTTGCAAAATTCTCCAGTTCTCTAAGAATATCGCTACAGCGAAAAATATCATTACTGAGTGCGCTAAACTCACTCTATTATTTTCCAGTGAAGTATTTAACCGCTGACGCAAATAGGTGCTGTTCTTTATTTCCTGGAATATTTTTGAAGAGACCATCTTCGAAACGTTCTGAGTGTCCCATCTTACCAATAATTTGACCGTTCTTGCTTGTGATACCTTCAATAGCATTGACAGAACCATTTGGATTATATTTAGAATCCATGCTAGGTTTGCCTTCGAAGTCAACATATTGGCTAAAGATTTGACCATTATCGCGAAGCTCCGCAAATTCTTCAGTCGTCACGACAAATTTACCTTCACCGTGTGATACTGGGATGGTATGGATGTCACCAACTTTCACTCCAGCAAGCCAAGGTGAGTTAGTATTGGCAATACGTGTTTCAACCATCTTAGCCACGTGTTGGTTGGCATCATTGTAGAAGAGGGTTGGACTAGTACTGCTTGCATCTTCAAAGTTACCGTATGGAAGGAGACCTGATTTGACAAGAGCTTGGAACCCGTTACAGATACCGATGATTAAACCACCACGTTCGATGAAGCTATCAATAGCTGCACGTACTTTTTCATTGAGCAAGATGTTAACGATAAATTTAGCTGCTCCATCTGGTTCATCCGCTGCTGAGAAGCCACCTGCAAGGAAGATAATGTTAGCTTTTTCAATATTGTCAACCATGGTGTCAACAGACTTGACAATCGCTTCTTCATTCAATGTTACAAATGGTACTAAGTTGACTTTGGCACCTTCTTTTTCAAAGGCCTTAGCAGAGTCATACTCAGAGTTAGTACCTGGGAATACTGGGATGTAAACCACTGGTTTCTCAACTACTTCTTTAGCTTTTATAACAGTATCTGATGTCACAGCAGGTACTTCTTCTAACTCAGTTGCTTGTGCAAATTCAGTTGGGTAAACCTCTTCCAATTTACCTTGAAAGGCACTGTCAAGTTTATATCCATCAAGCGTTACACCGTTGACAGCAAGTGTAAAGTCAGCTACTGTTTGTCCAATCTTGCCAACACTTGCAATCTCTTCCGGAGATGTGAAGATGAATCCTCCCAATTGAGCTGTTAAGGCAGTCTCAAGATTTTCAAGGGTTACAGTCGCCCCGATATGGTTCCCAAACGTTGCAAGTGCAAGAGCTTCAATGACACCACCATATTTGACAGCTGATGCAGCTGTCACTTTGTGATCAGCTTGGATAGCTTCAAACTGAGCAAAGTTAGACTTGATGAGATCAAAATCAATCTCTTGGGCCAAAGCTTGACCTGGGATGTAGTAGATATTTTCACCAGCAGCCTTAAATTCTGGAGAAAGGACCTTACGACTGTCTGCTGTTGTCACCCCAAAAGCAACCAAGGTTGGTGGTACTGTCAATTCTTCAAAGGTGCCTGACATAGAGTCCTTACCACCAATAGATGGCAAACCAAGTTGAATCTGAGCTTCGATTGATCCAAGAAGAGCTGATACTGGTTGACCAAAACGCTCTGCTTTTTTATCCATACGCTCGAAGTATTCTTGATAAGAGAAACGAGCCTTAGACCAATTTGCACCAACAGCAACCAAACGAGCTGTTGCTTCGATGACTGCATATGCAGCACCATGATATGGAGACCATTCTGCGATGTATGGGTTAAATCCTTGGGCTATGACAGAGGCAGTTGTTGTCACGCCATATTGGACTGGCAATTTCTGAACAGAAGCTTCAGTTGGAGTAATTTGGTATCGACCACCAAGTGGGTGATTGACTGTTGAACGACCAACCGAGCTATCAAACATAGTTTGTAAACCTTTTTGACTTGCATGGTTAAGGTCAGCCAAAACTTCAAGCGTATCTGCTTCAAGGGTTTCAGCAGAGGTTTTGCGTTCTTCTGGAAGCTTGACATCCTTGTCAACCACCTTAACATCTACTACTGTACGCACACCATTTGTATCAAGGAAACGACGTTCCAAATCAACAATTGTTTTACCATTCCAGTGCATGACGAGATTTGGTTTTTCAGTCACGGTTGCAACGACAACTGCATCAATATTTTCTTTGTTACATTCAGCAACGAAGATATCTACATCTTCTGGACGAACCACCACAGCCATACGTTCTTGAGATTCAGAGATGGCAATTTCGGTACCGTTCAAACCTTGGTATTTCAATGGCACTTTGTCTAGATCAATTTCAAGACCATCTGCCAATTCACCGATAGCCACACAGACACCACCAGCACCAAAGTCATTGGATTTCTTGATAAGACGTGTTACTTCACCATTGCGGAAAAGACGTTGAATCTTACGTTCTTCGATAGCATTACCTTTTTGAACCTCAGCACCAGCTGTTTCAACTGATTCAACCGTTTGAACTTTTGAAGAACCTGTCGCACCACCGATACCGTCGCGTCCAGTCTTACCACCGAGCAAGATAACCACATCTCCAGCTTCAGGTTTTTCACGGACAACATTCTCCTTAGGAGCTGCACCGACAACTGCACCTAGCTCCATACGCTTGGCAACGAAACCTGGGTGGAAGTATTCACGAACATAAGTTGTTGCAAGACCAATTTGGTTACCATATGAAGAATAACCATGAGCCGCTTTTTTAGAAATGACTTGTTGTGGCAATTTTCCAGCACGTGTTTCAGCGATTGGTGTTGTAATATCACCGGCACCTGAAATACGCATAGCTTGGTAAACGTATGAACGACCTGACAATGGGTCACGAATGGCACCACCGATACAAGTAGCCGCTCCACCAAATGGTTCGATTTCCGTTGGGTGGTTATGAGTTTCGTTCTTGAACATAAGAAGCCATGGTTCTTTGACACCATTGACATCTACTTCAATTTCAACTGAGCAGGCATTGATTTCGTCAGAAACTTCCATGTCATCCAAACGGCCATTGGCACGCTCATAACGACCAAAAATAGTCGCCATATCCATTAAGGTTTGAGGCTTTTCTGCACGTCCCAACTCATCACGCATGGCAATATATTTGTCATAAGTTGCTTGCAATTGTTTTTGGAATTTAGAAGCTGAGAAGTCGATGTTTTTCAACTCAGTCTCGAAAGTTGTGTGGCGGCAGTGGTCAGACCAGTAAGTATCCAAAACCTTAAGTTCAGTCTCAGTTGGCACACGTCCAATTGACTTGAAGTAATCTTGAATGAAGAGCAGGTCATCCACTTCCATGGCCAATCCTTGATCTGCCTTATACTGTGCAAAATCTTCTGCTGTATAAGTTTCAAAGAAATCCAAGTTTGGAATCGTTTTGTCAGACTCAGAGAAATCCTGTTTAGCAATACCAACAGTGATATCTTTGAAACGAGAGTCCACTGGGTTCAATAGATAATTTTTAACAGCTTCCAATTCATTAGCAGCAATGTCCTTGTTAACCAAGTACAATTGAGCAGTATTAACCGTTACATCACTTGAGCTACCAAGCAAAAGCAAAGCTTCTTGTGAAGATGCTGCACGTTGATCAAATTGACCAGGCAAGCTTTCGATAGCAAAGAAAGCATACTTCTCAAGGTCAGTCTTAACTGTAGCTTCATCCAAAACAGTATCGGTCACTTGCTCAGAAAAGATATATTTTTCCGCACGGGCAAACAAATCCTCTGCCAAATTAAAGACATCGTAAACTTGTACAATACGAAGATCATTCAAGGTTTTCAACTGAATATTATGCTGTAATTCTTTTAATAAAGAGCGAGATTTCACACGAAAATCAGCTTTTTTCTCAACGAAAATACGTTTATCCATTTTATTTCCTTTATCTATTTCCACTAAAAGATTGTAGTGACGACCAAGTAAAACTTTACTTCAATCCTTGCAATTTTTCCAATACAACTTCATACACATCTGTCAAGCTACCGAGATCACGACGGAAAACATCCTTATCCATATGGTGCCCTTCCGCATCCCAAAGACGACAGTTATCTGGTGAAAATTCATCTGCCAATAATGGTCTCCTTACGAGCACCATTAAGCATGGTTGCCTGGTCCTTATAGACCGACTTAATCACATTTTCGTCTTCTGTACTATAAATATCTTTAGCTTTCCCAGTATAAATCAGTTGGTTTGACATAGAATCGTTCGCCTTTCAAGTTTGTTCATCTTAATTATATCACACAAAAATCCAAAAACAAACATATATCAAACTTTTTTGTTTTGTTAAACAAATAACGTTCGGATTTTTAGTGTTGGTTAGAGTTTTTTAATAAAAAAGTATAGAAAAAAGGAGTGAGATAGTGCTAAATCAATGTAACTTTTAGCTTTTTATCTCACTCCAATAAAATGAAAACATGCAACAACATATAGTTGCTTCATTATTATATTCCTCTAGAATCTAACAACTAGAGTCTAGTTTTCTTATTTGTTATTCAATTGCTCAGACAAATAGTCTAACAAATCTGATACCTTATCCATATGATCAATGGTATTATCAGAAATCTCTAGGGAAAACTCATCCTCCAAATTAATAATGAACTCCATAAGCTCTATTGAATCTACACCCAAGTCATTTAATTTGGTAGCTTCGGTTAAAACAATGTCCTCTCTATCCAATTGCTCTTGAATAACGAGCTGCATTTCCTGAAGAATTTCTACTCTACTCATCAGTTAACCTCCTCTTTCGGGTCGAAAGCGTCAACTAGTTGCTCCACCACCTTAGTATCGAGCATCTTACGAACCTGCTTAATGGTATAGTAGACTGCTTTAGCATCACTAGATCCATGACATTTTACTACAGGAGCCTTGAGCCCAAAAAGAACAGCTCCACCGGCACTTGAGTAATCCATCGTCTCTTTCATACCTTTAAGTCTATCCTTCAATAGGAAGGCACCTAACTTAGCTTTGAGACCACCATTCATTATGGCTGACTTAAGAGTCTTCATTGTGCCAAGTCCAGTTCCTTCAATTGCCTTAAGAACCGCATTTCCTGTGAAACCATCAGCCACTACCACATCAGCAGCTCCAGACATGATTTCACGCGCCTCGACATTACCAATGAAGTTAATACTTGCTTCCTTGGATAAAAGCTCAAAAGCCTCCTTACGAAGACTATCCCCCTTTGTTTTCTCAGTCCCATTATTAAGGAGGCCTACACGAGGGGTGGCAATTCCACGTACATTTTTAGCATAGAAAGAGCCTAAAATAGCATATTGATGCAAGTGATTAGCTGTATTTTCAGCATTAGCTCCTAGATCAAGCATATCAAAGGGTTGACCAGTAAAACTTGGCATCGTTGACATAAGACCTGGTCTTTCAACTCCCTTAATACGTCCAACAACAAAAAGACCAGCGGCCAAAAGAGCACCTGTATTCCCTGCAGAGATTACAGCATCCGCTGCTTTCTCCTTAACAGCTTGTGCACCCAAAACCATCGAAGCTTTCTTTTTCTTTCGAATTGCTTTGACGGGCTCGTCATCCGAATTTATCTTTTCATCAGTATGTACAATGCTCACACGTTCATTCGCTGTCAAATAGTTTTTGATTTTAGCTTCGTCACCATAAAGCTGGATTTCAATATCTTTGAACTCTGCTAAAGCTTGGTTAACTCCCTCTACGATCGCTTGTGGCGCATTATCGCCACCCATAGCATCCACTGCAATTACATGCATAGCATTCTCCCTCTCATCCTCTGCTCTTAAACAATAGACTCAAATTCTATTAATAAATCACTCTGTATCAAAGATAGACATCCCTCGGTCACTATAAGACCCTGGAAACGATCCAAAAGATAAGGCACATTAGGGTCCAAATGACTACGCCTTTCATCTTCTTCGTAATGATTGGGACAAAGTAAACCTGAGAACTTATACGAGAAATCAAAAGGAAGACCAACACGATGACAAAAGACACATTCATGAAAATTCAATCGTACGCCAAAACGGTCCAAAACTTGAATCTCAAAGATATTAGTCAATATTTCATAATCTAAGCCCTCTTCCATTAACACAAGGGTTTTCTCTAAAAATGCAAATAATTCTGCATCTACCACACCGTCAGCAATAGCAGCATCAGTCAAGGCAGCTAAATAGGTCGCGTAAGACAGTTTAAAAATATCACTTGTAATTTCCTTAAAAGACTCTGCCTGACTATAATCCTCTATGAAAGATAAACCTTCATCATTTACAGTCATCATAAATTCAGCGATGTTTAAAGGTTGAATCACAGCACTCAATTTACCTGACCCACCACCTCTAACAAAAAACATCCGTTTACCAGCTTGTTTAGTAAAAATCTTAACCAGCTTATCATTCTCACGATAATTACGATTGAAGAGGATAACCCCCCTACTCTCAAGCTTCTGCATGTTCTTCCATAAACTCTTTCAAACGAGTCATAGCTGTTTCAATAGTGTCCATGCTAGCTGCATACGACAATCGAACATAACCTTCGCCATATTTCCCAAAAGCAACGCCAGGAATAATAGCAATAGCTTTTTCACGAGCAAAGTCTTGACAGAACTTAAAGGAGTCTTGATTATATCCTTCTGGAATCTTAGCAAAGATATAGAAGGCACCATCAGGTTTAATAATTTTGAAACCAAGTTCAGTCATTTTTTCAAGAATATAATCCCGACGTTTCAAATACTCAACTTTCATTGGTTGTGCATCATCCTTACCAGCAGATAATGCTTCGATAGCTGCAAATTGTGCCATAGTAGCTGCAGCCGTCACCAAATACTGGTGACTCTTAATCAACTGAGCCGTCAAACTTGCTGGTGCAAAAATCAAACCAATACGCCATCCTGTCATCGCATGAGATTTCGACAAGCCGTTGATTAAAATAGTTTGCTCAGGCAAATATTCAGCAATAGAAACATGTTGATCTACATAAGTTAGTTCTGAATATACTTCATCACTAACAACAAAAATATCATATTTTTTCAGAACTTCAGCAATATCTTCAATCTGTTGGCGTGAATAAGTCACACCTGTTGGGTTGGTTGGGTAGTTAAGTAAAACAGCCTTAAGCTTATCACCTTGCTCTAAAATTGCCTTTTCTAACATCTCCGGTGTCAAAACAAAATCATTAGCTGTTGTATCAATTTCAACAATTTTAGCCCCAACTAGATTTGCAATCGGCTCATATCCTGGATAGGCTGGTGCAGGCAAAAGAATCGTATCACCTGGCTCCAAAATAGCTGTTAAAGACGCAGAAAGAGCTTCTGTGGCCCCAATAGTTACCAAAATTTCATTATCGGGATTATAAGTTAGATTGTATTTTTCCTTAACAAAATTCGCAGCAGCTTGGCGCAAATCAGGAAGTCCAGCCATACCTGTATAGTGTGACTGGTTCGCATCAATCGCAGTTTTAGCTGCTTCTTTCACATGATCTGGAGTCGTAAAATCAGGTTCTCCAAGCGTCAACTTTTTAATACCTGGAACATCTGAAATTGATTGGTCAAACTGACGAATCATTGAGACTTCAATCTTATCTAAATTTTTATTAAAACGTTGTGTTAAATCCATCACAGTCACCTCTTTGCAATTATTCCTAACATTATATCAAAAACTCAAACGCATTTAAACACCAAAAAACTGTCCTAGGCTAGCTTTAATGGCTCTATAATTTCTGTAGGGGGTAAAACCACTGTAGAGATTATGGAGCTTTTTAAATGCAGACAAAAAGTTCCATAAGAACTATAATGAAAAGTGACTAAACCATCATTAG
>PPYE01072922.1_pt1 | contig 11044 bp, 9 predicted proteins | sample 1559881 | NCBI WGS metagenome assembly PPYE01 (sample SAMN08240022, study PRJNA423297) | Human gut metagenome, whole genome shotgun sequencing project.
TTCAATAAATCGCTTGATAGCTTCTCTCTCTTCTTCTTTCATTTCAGCATAGGTCTTTCCATTATTGCAAGACTGGAAGACCAGCCCTAAAAGAAACACAGATGCGAACAATATACCTAATTTCTTCATTCTAAGTTCTGTTATTTTCGGGCAAAATTAATAAATAAGCCCCTAACTTTTATATTGTTTGTATGCAATTATACTAAAATAACTATTTTTTTGCCAGAAGCAGTTCCTCGTACTTCACCAAAGCCTGTTTAAACAGGTCGATGGCTTCATCCATTGTTCCATAAAACTCCCCACCGGATGCATTCAGATGACCACCTCCATTAAAAAACTCGGCAGCCACTTTATTACAAGGGAAAGCACCTACAGAACGCAGAGATACCTTTATCATATTCTTTTCCGTATCCTCACGCAAGAATACGGAGAAAATAATATTCTTTATGGAAAGTGGAATATTCACAAACCCTTCCGTATCTCCTTTTACATACTGGAATTTACTTTGCTCCTCTTTTGTCAGCCAAACCAATGCCGAATTGAACTGAGGAAATACTTGCATCTTGTCGTACAGCACATATCCCATCAGGCGTAAACGCCCTTCAGAATACGTATTATAAACTTTACGATAAATCTCATCCTTATCAATGCCTTTCGAAAGCAGTTCGCTGATAATGAAATAAATCTCACGGTCATTAGAATTATAAGTAAAGCCACCTGTATCGGTCATCATCCCCGTATAAATACATTCAGCACCTTCCTTGGTGATATCCTCAAAATACCCCAGACGGCATATCAACCGGAAAACCAATTCCGATGTAGAAGATATTTCAGGATGAGAAATAATGATTCTACAAAAGGCTTCCGGATTAAGGTGATGGTCAATCATCATTTTGCGTGCCGGGACATTCACCGTCTTTTCCTGTGATTCCAAGAAATGCCATAATCCTAACGAGGAGCCAATGGCATCACCATCCGGTGACACATGGGTAACAATAACTATTTTATCAGCTCTTTCAAACCATTTTTCGGCATGGTCTATATTAGCCTGTGCAATTACTTTTGATAACATATTCAATCTTTTTCTTTTGAAATGGCAAATTTACAAATTAATTCTTTATTCACAGAAGAATACGGTAAGAACCTTTCGGAGACATATCAATATAATCCAATCCCAAACCTCTACACTCGTCCTTTAACAAATTCAATCTATACCCACCGAGCGAAGCATCCAGTATGACCGTCCTTATTTTAAATATTTTTTGTAATGGGGCAATTTTTCCTTTAAAACCTTTACACAAGTACATATAATCAATATCCAACAAACTATCAACCGATCTGCTCCGCCAGCGGTTATCCACCAAAACACATATATTCATACCTTTATAATGATAAATGCTATCCTGTTGCCAAACATCTTTTTGAGGGGAAACTTTTACTTGCGAATGGGCCAGGATTAACTGAAAAGACTCCTCTTTCATATAATATAGACAACCTGAAAATCCTATAAAAAGATTGATTCCACACAAAACAGTAATCAACGATTTCCGTGAAGGAGATAACAGATAAGATAATACCACAAACAATAATACATAAAGAATACCAACCTGAAGCAAAGACAAATGTATATCGCCGGAATGTGATACAGGCAAATCCCCCACCCATTGCATACTGTCATTCAGCAACCGCAACACCCCGTTCAATCCTTTTACCACCCATATATGCAATACCGTAAAAGGAGACAAGACAAAACTTGCTACCGATCCATAAATTATAACAAGCACTAAAGGTGCCACTATCAGATTGGCCGGTAAAAAATAAACAGGAAAATAAGCGAATTTATAAATAACCACGGGAGCTGTTCCTAACTGTGCCGCCAGCGAAACTGCCACTATCCCCCAAATATAACGAGGTACAGGGTGACGCACCCGCCAACACCGGGAAATGACAGGATAAATAAACAAAATTGAAAGTACAGCCAGAAATGACAACTGGAACCCGGTATCAAAAAGATAAAAAGGATTGTAAAGCAGCATAAAGAATGCCGCTACAGACAAGGTATTCAATGACAAAGTCCGTTCTCCTGCCGCACGCGCCGCTGTCATTAACATACACATCACCACCGCCCGTATAACCGAGGGAGGCAAGCCCACTAAAAAAGCAAATGTCCATAACAACAACACAATAATGCCACACTTTACCCATCGCAGCAGGCAACTTCTATCCAGCGGACGCAATATCCAACACAATAATCCCCACAAAACAGCTATATGCATTCCTGACAAAGCCAAGATATGGCTCACTCCCGCCACTTGATAAGTTTCACGTAAATCCTCACTCAGTTCCTCTTTATAGCCAACAGTCAAAGCCGACAATACGGCAAATTCATCTCCCGAGAATCCCCACTTCCGATAACTGTCCAGTATTTTCTCTCTCCATACACCTGCCCGCTGTTTCCATGTCAATGCCGATTTCTTGCCTGTCCATTGCCAATACCCCGGAAAGATTACGGCCGTTCCGCTAATTTGCTGTCTGAAAAGATAAGCCGCATAATCAAATTCTCCCGGAATCACCTCTCTTTCAGGAGTCGAGATACGTGTATAAAAGTTCAAATGGTCTCCACATCGTAAATTTACAGAAAGACTATCTTTCATAATATAGACTAGTATCATACGATTAACAGGAACCATCCCCCTCTCAGACATTTCTTTATCTATCCGCAATTTACAGAGATATGTTTTTGCCTTTTCTTGTGGAACATCCACTATCACCCCTTGATACATATTCTTCCCTGATGACCATTCATAGTCCACCCGTTGCCATTTTTGCTGTAGCAACAATGCCCCTACACAAAATAGAAACATAAAAACCATGCCTCCAAATAACCATCGGGAAAGGTAGCCTTGCCATTTCATCAATACAATCAAGCCAATCAAGCACCCCAATATTCCCGTGCCAAAAACAAGCACAGGCAAGGCGCCTTGAAAAAAATGATCGGATACAAAAATTCCGGCGACTAGAGGTATAGTCAACCGGAACATGGAACAAGGCTTTACAGCCGCTATATTTCGCACTTTGTTTTTAAGCTCAAAGAGATTTCAACCGATGTATCATGTCTGACATATCAGGAGCTTTGAACACAGCATTTCCTGCCACCAGCACGTCCGCTCCAGCCTCTACAAGCTGTCTGCCGGTTTCCAGGTTCACTCCCCCGTCAACCTCTATCAATGCCTGCGAACCTGTATTCGTTATCAATTCACGTAATTCCCTCACCTTATCCAGGGTATGTACAATAAATTTCTGACCACCAAAACCGGGATTCACACTCATCAGCAACACCATATCCACGTCACGGATAATATCGGCCAACATAGCTACAGGAGTAGAAGGATTCAATGTGACAGCCGCTTTCATTCCGGCATCCTTTATCTGTTGCACCACTCTATGCAAGTGTACACAGGCTTCATAATGCACATTCATCATCATTGTTCCCAAATCTTTCACTTCTTTAATGAATTTCTCGGGATTAACAATCATCAAATGTACATCCAAAGGTTTTTCAGACAACTCGGCTACATATTTCAATACAGGAAAACCAAAAGAAATATTCGGTACAAACACACCATCCATTATATCAATATGCAGCCAGTCGGCATCACTACGATTTATTTGTTCTATATCTGCCTGTAGATTAGCAAAATTGGCAGACAACAAAGAAGGGGATATCAGAGGTCTATTCATGGTTCACTGTTCTTATTCTTTTTATACAGAACAAAGATAACCATATTTTATATAAGAACAGTGAAAAAGTTCATTTTATTTCGGCAAAGTAAACCGCACACCCAACTGTATATTAAAATTAAAAGGATGTTCCTTGCGAATCGTATTTACATTACTGCCGTCATCAAAGTAATAAACAACTCCCGGCTCCGCATAAATACCCAATTTCTCCGTAATCTTAAACTGCGCACCTGCCGCTGCGGACAAAGACCATTGCAAAGGTTTCACTTTGACATTTTCCTCCCCTCCCGAAAACTGTTCATCTTTTCCTGCATTTGATGTAGAAACACTGCCGATAATGCTCCGCTTTCCAGACACACATTTTTCTACCGCTCCACCTGCCGAGGCATACACTTCAAACCGCTTGTTACTCCATATATTCCGGTTCACTTTCAGAGGAATACCCACATAATGCAGTTTCTCTTCCCAACCATAATTGTTTTTTTCGGTTCCCGAACGTGTTTCGGATGAAAGCTGGGTATAAGTCACCCCGGTTTCTACAGCCCAATCATCACTTAAATCAAAACGAAGGGAAGCTCCAAAAGTAACAGGCATACGATATTTTATATCAGACTGCGCATCCTTTCCTTCCGACAAGTTATTGAACTGAACCAGCTTATCAATTTCAGCCCTTGTTTCCACTCCATAAGCGCTATTCATTGTTGCATTCCTTGTGCCATTAGGCAAAGGCAAATATCCATCCATACTAGTCGAGGATGAAAAGGTTCCATTACCGGTAGAAAGTCCTACCGTCCAGTTTCTGTCCTTCTTTCTATGAGGAGCCACGTAAGCGTAATTCGTTTTGGCAGCCGAATAGGAAGATCTGCCGGCCTGTTTCTGCTGTTTTTGTTCCACTATAACAGATTCCTCTTTCTGCTCTTCAATATAATTTTCCTCTATTTGTATCTCTTCCACCTCTTTATTTAGCAAAACCTCCTGTTCGGCAGCCAATGCCTCTGCCTTAGCAACCCCACCAACTTTTACATGTTGTTTTTTCCCAGAGCGGGCAGCAGGAACTACCAAGGCCATAGGTTGCTCAGGAGTGATTGATCCCGGCGCCAACTCATCGGGTTCGTGCATTACATTCAACTCTGCCGACTGTTTCTCCAAATAGTTTGCAGAAGGTGACTGCCAAAACCATACGGTCAATGAAGACACAACCACTAACAAGGCAACAGCTGCTACAGCCTGCCAGCGACGCCACATCGGAATTACTTTCGGAACCGTATCCAGTTCCTTTTCCAACTGTTCCCAAAGATCAGCAGGAGCCGGTTCCGAATAGCCCTCCATCCGGGTGCGGAAATTTTTTATCCATTTATCTTTTTCTTTCATTCCTATATCCTCTTTCTATAATCATTTATTTTTTTCATCAATAAGGTTTTGGCTCTGTATAATTGAGATGATGAAGTATGTTCTGTAATTCCTAGCATTTCAGCAATCTCCTTATGTCCCTTTTCTTCTAATACATATAAATTAAAGACCGTTCTATATCCATCCGGAAGCTCTTTAATGAATTGCATTAAAACAGATTGGGGTATTTGCTCAAAATCATCCTCATCTCCATCTATCACATCGGGCAACTCTTCGACTATCACTTCCTGATTTGTAGAAGCTTTCTTGCGAAGATAGCCCAGTGCTTCATTTACCATAATACGTGTCAGCCATGCTTTCAATGACCCCTCTCCTTTATAAGTAAACTGACTGAATGAACGAAATATATTCAAAAATCCATCATGTAAGACATCCTGTGCCACTTCCCTATCACCTGTATAACGAACACAAACGGCCATCAATTGCCCGGCATAACGCTCATACAATTGCTTGCGTGCAAGGTTATCACCCTTGCCGCAACGTTCCACCAATTCTGTTTCATTCATTGTTTGTGACACTTCTTTATTGGATAAATGATAAGACTGCAAAAATACTGCATCCGGAAGAATAAAATTTTTGCTTAAGCAGATTTAACATTTTTACAAGCAGTAAACTTACTATCTTCGCATTTAAGCCATAGAAACAATTCTAGAAACAGAGAATATGAGAAAATATAAAGCGACAGTTATTGTTATAATTATGGTAATGCTGATTCCATTTATGCAATCTTGCCTGGATGACTATGATGATGACATCTACGACATGCAGGCAGGAATGCCTTTTAACGCCGCTTTAGCAACCGTAGTGACCCCCAGCGAAATACCCGGTGAAGCAATGATAGAAAGCGATAATGATGGAGTAGCATACGTAGTGAATCCCGATAAATTAACACGTTTTGAAACAAATAATCCGGGGCAACGTATTTTTTATACCTATATAAATGCAGACAATCCGACCGGAGATGCAAGTAAGAAAGGACCTTTTATTTCTATAGATTACTTGCAGAAGATTTTAACCAAACGAATGGATACATTAAAAGAAAATGAGGAAGATATTTACGGACATGATGGAATCAACCTCATCACTCCCATTATGGGTAAGACACACCTGACCCTTATGTTCCAAATATTAGGTTTCAACTCTAATATCAAACATCGGATCAGCCTTGTAGCCACAGAAGGAACTGTTCCTGACGCAAACGGATATATGGCCGTAGAATTACGCCACAATGCCGAAGGTGACAGACAGGAATATCCGAGTTCCGGTTATGTATCCTTCCCTTTATTGGATGTTCCCGGATATAAAGAGGGTAAGCTACAAGGATTTAAAATAAAAATGAATACCATTAACAATGGCGAAGAAACCGTTACAGTAAGTTATAATAAAAGTAAATCTACAAACTTTCCGTTCATACAGAAAGGTATATCCAACACAAAAATTAAATGATTCTTAACAACTCCTTGTCTTATTGTAACGAAAAGGCTGTATCCGAAAATCTTTCGATACAGCCTTTATCATTTATTCCACCTTATTATTATCCGAAGTTCTGTAGCCTCTCAAAAAATCAGCCACATTCATACGTTTCTTTCCTGCCAGCTGCAAAGTAAGCACATTAATAAAACCATCTTTTACAGCCACCTGAAAATAGGTCTTCATATCCGTACGGATATCGCCTATATTCATCTCATGTGAAGCAAAAACTTTCTCCGTTTCATATATTTTTAAAACCTGACGTGTTCCATCAGCCACACACAGTTCGGTCCATGCAGCCGGATAAGGAGACAGCCCGCGAATAAAGTCATAAATCTGCTTCACACCTTTATTCCAGTCTATACGGCAAGTCTCTTTAAATATTTTCGGTGCCGGACGCAACTCCGTTTCCTGCCGGATCAAACTTTCCTGAGGAACAGGTTTCACACTTCCATTCAAAATAGCATCCACGGTTTCCAAAACCAAATCTCCCCCCAAATACATCAGCTTATCATGTACTATTTCCACATTATCCGTATCAGCAATAGGAACGCGCACCTGTTGGATAATCTCACCGGTATCTATCTCATGTTTCAAGAAAAAAGTCGTAATACCAGTTTCCGTATCTCCGTTTATCACCGCCCAATTTATAGGAGCAGCTCCTCTATATTGAGGTAATAAAGATGCATGCAAGTTAAATGTGCCCAAACGCGGCATATTCCATACTATTTCGGGAAGCATACGGAAAGCAACTACAATTTGTAAATCGGCTTGTAAAGACCGGAGTTCCTCTATAAAAGCCTCATCCTTCAATTTCTCCGGCTGAAGTATCCTCAGACCTTGAGAAACAGCATATTCTTTCACCGGACTAGGTTGCAGCACACTGCCATGTCGTCCCATCGGTTTGTCGGGCATAGTTATCACACCTACTACATTGTAGCCTCCTTCAACCAATCTTTTCAGGCTCTCCACCGCAAAATCGGGAGTACCCATATATACGATCCGCAAATCTTTCTTTTCCATATACTTACATTATTTAATCTTCAGAGAAATCAACCAACACCTGCCGGTACGAATTAAATATTTTGGACTTGGAAACAAACCCTTTGTATTTTCCCTCTTCATTAATCACAGGCAGGTTCCAGGCCTTTGTATCATCAAACTTCTTCATCACTTCTTCCATTGAATCAGTAACATTGATCCGTGCCGGAGGAGAAATCATAAATTTTTCCACCTTGAAACGATGGTATAATTCCTGACGGAACATAATATTACGGATATCATCCAATACCACAATGCCCAAAAGTTCTCCATTGACATCCACTACCGGAAACAAATTGCGTTTAGCCTGCGAAATGACTTTAACCATTTCACCTAAATCCATATCAGGACGCACTTTCTCAAAATCAGTTTCAACCACACTGTCAATATTCATCAGAGTCAATACGGCCTTGTCTTTATGATGCGTTATCAATTCACCTTTCTTAGCCAAACGCATAGAATAAATACTATGCGGCTCGAATATCATAATGGTAAGATAAGAGCTGACAGATACCATCATTAGCGGAAGGAACAAATCATACCCGCCAGTCAGTTCTGCAATCAGAAAAATACCAGTCAGCGGAGCATGCATTACTCCCGACATCAATCCCGCCATTCCCAACAAGGCAAAATTTTTCTCCGGGATATAAGGACCTACATGCAGTTCATTACAGAAATGAGCGAAGATGAACCCGGTGATACACCCCAAGAACAAACTGGGAGCAAAAATTCCCCCGCAACCACCACCGCCATTCGTTGCACTGGAAGCAAAGACTTTGAAAAGTACAATCATGGCCAAATAAACGAGTAACAAATTATCGAACCCATAAAAGATAGAGTTATTCATTACTGTATTCCAGTCATGATTGGTTACGCCATTCAGCAATAAATTAATAGTATCATATCCTTCACCATACAATGGAGGAAACAAGAAAATCAATATGCTCAGCATTGCACCGCCTATAGCCAGCTTGATATACGGATTACTATATCGACGAAATATATTCTCCACAGAATTCATAGCCCGCGTAAAATACAAAGAAACCAACCCGCACGCAATGCCTAACAGAATTGCCGAAGGAATGCGCTCCATCAGAAACGGTTCATCCATATGGAACTTGAACATGGCATCGGGACCGGTAAGAATATAAGAAACAGTAGCTGCCGTGACACAGGAAACAAGAAGAGGCAACAATGATGCCATCGTCAGATCAATCATCAAGACTTCCAAAGTAAAAACCAAGCCTGCAATAGGAGCCTTAAAAATACCGGCCACAGCACCTGCCGCACCACACCCCACCAACAGCATCAGGGTCTTATGCTCCATCTTGAATACACTTCCCAAATTAGAACCGATAGCCGATCCGGTCAGCACAATCGGAGCCTCTGCACCTACGGAACCACCAAAACCGATAGTAATGGCACTGGCTATCACAGACGACCATGTATTATGCCGCTTGATGCGGCTTTGGCGACGGGATATGGCATATAATATTTTCGTCACCCCATGACTGATGTCATCTTTCACAATATAACGAATGAACAATCCGGTAAGAAAAATACCAAAAACCGGATACACCAAATACAACCAGTTGACTCCTGTAGAATCAAAATTTTCAGTCAGAAATTCCTTGATCCATTCTACTAGAAACTTCAGAAACCATGCGGCCAATGCCGTAAAAATACCAGCAAGAAAACTTAATATAAGAATAAAGTGTTTCTCTTTTATCTTCTTTTCGCGCCATAAGATAAAGCGCTGTAACCAACTTTTCTTATTTTCGTCTATAATTGCGTCCATTCCTTTTTTTACTCTCTAATAATCTTCACTTCTCCCCCTTTACCCAGTTTGATAATGCTGGATGGTTTGGGATGCCCCACTTCATCTTGTCTATACTCCACAATATAGTCTACAGCTTGTTTTACTTCTTCACTGATTTCACTGAAGTTGGCAGGTGAAGGCTGACCGCTGATATTGGCAGAAGTCGACACAATAGCTTTACGAAATCGGAAACAAAGTTGTTTGGAGAATTCCTCAGCCGTAACACGAATACCTACACTACCGTCCTCAGCCAGCAAATTCTCAGCCAGATTACGTGCCCCATCATAAATAATAGTCAATGGTTTTGTGGTAAACTCAATCAAATCCCAAGCTACCGCAGGTACATCACTAACATAAAAATTTACTTTTACCGTACTGTCCACCAATACAAGCATCGCCTTACTGTCAGCACGCTTCTTTATATCATAAACTCGTTTCACCGCCTCCGGATTAGTTGCATCACAACCTATTCCCCAAATAGTATCAGTAGGATAAAGAATCACTCCTCCCTTCTGCATCACTTCACAGGCTCTCTTCAAATCCTCTCTAAAATCTCCGTTCATATCGTTTTTTATTATTTGGTTCTCATTTTAACAAGTTGCAAATGTAGCAAATCCTCTTGATAATGACGAGTTAAACCCGAAAAAAAGATACCTTGATTGTTTTCCGAAACAGTCAAGGCATCTTGTCCACACAATAAGGATACTAATTCTCCCTTTATCTTCTATTTTAAAACAAAGTATTCGTATCCTCCACCAGCCTGCCCATAGCCCAAGCCGCCCGGATATTCAGTTCTCTATCCAAAATCAACACATCGGCATCCATATCTTTCTGCAATGCCCCCTTCCGGTCATCCACTCCCATAATCCGTGCCGGAGTTTCAGAAGCCATCCGCACGGCATCGGCCAGCGGAATACCAGCTTTTACCATTGTCCGTACCAATACATCCATGGTTGCTATGCTACCTGCCAATGAAGAATGATCAGCCATTTTGCATACACCATCTTCTATAATCACATTAGGATCTGTTATTTCCATTCCATCAGCGGCGGCATATGCCAAAGCATCCGTAACCAAACAAGTTTTTTCCACTCCCTTCAACTTATAAGCCAACCGAAGAATAGTAGCAGGTAAATGGATACCATCGGCAATCAATTCAATGGTCATTCCGTCTGTCAGATAAACACTTTCCACTGTCCCTTCGTATTTATATTCACGACATTTATGGAATCCCGGCATACCGTTATAGAAATGGGCAGTATGAGTAAACCCAGCTTCAAACGCAGCTTTTATCCCCTCGTATTCCGATTCTGTATGTGACACAGCCACTAATATACCTTTTGATTTCAAATAGCGGGCAAATTCCAACGCGCCCGGAAGTTCAGGTGAAGCGTCCCAACGCTTGATGCAGTCAGTACTTTCCAATAAAGAAGTATATTCCTCTTTATCAGGATTCTTCAATTTCCCGGCAAACTGCTCACCTGCTCTTTTCGGATTCAGATAAGGGCCTTCTACATGCAACCCCAACACAGGACTGTCCTTCTCGTTCATCAAGGTTTCGCA
>PPYE01662762.1_pt1 | contig 11043 bp, 16 predicted proteins | sample 1559881 | NCBI WGS metagenome assembly PPYE01 (sample SAMN08240022, study PRJNA423297) | Human gut metagenome, whole genome shotgun sequencing project.
TTTTATTGCAGATTTCCCTAAAAATCAAGGTTTTTATTAGATTTTAGTACAAAAAAACAGGTAGTTTTTGACACTACCGGACTATTTTAGGGGGGTGACGGAATGAAAAAGAAAATGATATCGTTTTTACTTATCCTCATCCTTTGTCTTGGTATGACAATTCCGGCATATGCAGAGGATTCCGAAGGCTTTGCGGATGAATATTACCGGGTGAATGATCTGGCCGATCTTATGACTGACAGTGAGGAAAGCAAATTGCTTGATGTGCTGGATGAAATCAGTATCCGACAGAAGATGGACGTAATCGTTATGACGACAGATACACTCGAAGGATTAACGGTTGAGGAATTTGCAGATGACATGTACGACTACTGTGAATATGGATATGGAGCAGATAAAGATGGTGTGCTCTTATTGATCAGTACAGAAGATAATGACTGTTACATATCAACCTGTGGTTATGGTATCACTGCTTTTACCGATGCGGGGATTAAGTATATTCCGAAACAGATGATGGATGATCTGAAATCGCAGGATTATTTTTCCGCATGTATGACATTTGCTGAGCTGTGTGATGATTTTATTACACAGGCACGAAATGGAAGCCCATATACAGCACGCACACTTCCAAAAGACGCCTTACCATTCTATTGGATCTTTATTTCCATCGGTGTTGGTGTGATTCTGGCATTCGTTATCGTCGGAAGAATGAAGGCACAGCTGAAGACCGTTCGGTTCCAGGCTGCGGCAGGAAATTATGTGAAAGATGGAAGTATGAATATCACAGAAAGCAGAGATTTGTTCTTGTACCATACAGTAACCAAGACGGCAAAAGAAAAGAGTTCTTCAGGCAGCAGCACCCACACATCATCTTCTGGTAGAACGCATGGTGGTGGAGGTACGAAATTCTAGGAAGGGGGTGACAGATGCTTTTGGTATGATTTCTAGTATCTGTTTTTGTTTGCTATGATATATTTTGCTCTGGGAAACCCGCTTTCTATGTATATGACACCAGAAGCAATGGGACGCGAGTGGTTTCAAACTGCGAATATATTCATGATGATGAATTTTGTCTGCAAGAACAACGGTAATAAGTTGTGTGATACCTGCAAGGATCAAATCTGCATGGAGCGTTTTTTCGTTTTGTGTTTTTCGTCCGGCAAGACATAATGATGTGGTATAAAAAAAGTTGACAGCTTGTTCTCAAGGATTTCATAATAAAACCAAGAGAATAAGGAGGTATTCAAAAAGCTGCTAAGGAATTAGGAATCCCCGAAGGAACCATTCATACATGGCTGAAAGCCGTAAGATCCGGCAAACTGGATATCGGAGAAGGCTCCCATACCCCTGCCAGCGCGATGAGCCTGTCAGAAGAGATTACTATGCTACGTAAGCGGGTTAAGCAGCAGGATAAAGAAATCCGACGTCTGAAGGAAGAAAACGAATTTTTGGAGGAAGCCAGCGCTTTTTTCGCCGCCAGCCGTCGGAAGTCAGCAAAAACCAGAGAATGATCTTTCTGGCTTTGAAAACAGAGGACGGCAGGATTACCGGGAAAATCGCATTTTATTGCCGGATGCTTGGGATTAGCCGGCAAGGCTTCTATAAATACCTTGCTAACAAAAAACGTCCCTGGAAGTATCAGGATCTGGCAGATGTCATGAAAGAAATCGTCAGTGAGGACGAATGTAACGATACTTACGGACGGATCCGGATGTATCAGGCACTGCTCTTGAAACAGCCGGAGGGAGTACATATTCCCAGTGAGCGAACCGTATACCGGGTTATGGATCAGATCGGCCTGAGCCATCGGCCAAAGAGAAAGCCGAATGGACTCACAAAGGCAGACCGGGATGCCATGAAATCGGAGGATCTGCTGAAACGGGATTTCCATTCAGATGCCCCATTGGAAAAATGTATTACAGATATCACGGAGATCCCGGCGTCCAACGGGAAACTGTATGTATCTGCAATTTTCGACTGCTTTGATCTTAGCGTTCTTGGTCTGGCAATGGAGACAAGCATGAAAGCGGAGCTGTGTATCCATACACTGGAAAATGCTCTGACTGCTTATCCCACACTGGAAGGAGCTGTCATCCACAGTGACCGTGGAACGCAGTATACCAGCGAGGCCTACCGCCAGACCATCCGTAAACACCACATCCAGCAAAGCATGAACAGTGCCGGAGGACGCTGTCATGATAATGCACGCTGTGAGAGTATGTGGGCCAGAATGAAGACGGAGCGGCATAGTCAGTGATATCTTTGAGAAAAATGTGTCAACTAATCTTGACAATATCAGGATCCGTTTCTACCAATGCACGTATGGCTTCAATGAAATCCTCTTCTGTACGTGTAGGATTTAAATATGGCTTTTCCATATGCCCCGTGGCAACATCAAAGAAGCCGATGAGACTGATTGTCCCATGACGGACATATTCAAATTCCATACGGGCTGCTTTTCCGGGTATTACCGGCTTATCCGGATATTTGTGTTCTAATGCCTGGATACCTGTCATCTCATCTACGGATATAGTATGGCCGTCTTTTTCACGGACTTCTTCTGCCTCATGGTAAACAGTACAGATTTCATTCACTTTTTCTGCAAAGGTTTCCGGAGAATCCACTTTCTCGGAGGAATGAAGCCAGTAACGGATGAGATGTGGGTGGATTTCCCCCATATTTTAAAAAACGGCTTACCGTTTTGGCAGATATGGAATCCACAATCCCTTCCTTGATTACAGCGTCCACAAGCAGATTAAGACTCCAGTGACTGACCTCATATCCAAATTCCTGCGGATCACGGCAGGCAATCTCGAGGATTTTGATGATCTGCTCATCTGTGTAATGTGAGGGCTGTCCTGGACGTGGGCAGTCATTAAGGAAGGAAGAAACAGCTTCTTCCAGAAGGGAAGGGTTTTTTTCGGCAACCTCCTGAAAAAGAGGAAGACTTTTGAGGAAACGTCCCCGCCACTTGCTGACAGAATCCTGTCCAAGGCCTACCTGAGTAGATATCTGCATGTTATTTAGACCATCAGCAGCCAGCAGGATTATCCTGGCACGCTGTACCTGGCGGGCTGGAAATGTCCTGCTTTTTGCAAATTTGGAAAGAATGTGGCGGATGTCTTCTGGTATTTTAACAGGGGCAGCAACAAATGGCATATGAATGATCTCCTTGCGTTTTCTTTTAATTATTCCATATATTAGAAATATTTTCCATAGAAATATTACTCAAAAATTAATGCAATTTTGTACTAGATATTAGGCATGTGCCTTCGCATATTTGAAAGATAGCTCATAGTTGTGTATTGTTCGCTATATCTGAAAATAGTTATTCGAATAAAATCGAGTCGGAACAAACCGAATAAGAATTGAAAAAAACACGAAAACATGTTATAATATATTCGAATGAAACCGAGTCGGAGGTGACCGAATAAAATGAAATTTATTGGAAGAAAGGAACAGCTGAGAAAGCTTAATCGAGCAATTGCCAACACTGATAAAGAGGAAGCGATGCAAACCGTCTTGATCTATGGTCGAAGACGGGTAGGAAAAAGTGAGTTGGTGAAGCAGCTTCTCAAAAGTACAACGTGCCAAAGCATTTATTATGAGTGCAAGCAGGTGGCAGAAGAAAGCAACGCACAGGGAATCTGCAATATTTTATCGGAAGAGTTACATCTTCCAAAACTTGGATATCAATCCATAGAGGAGGTTCTTGAGTACATCTTTCAAAGATCATGCGAAGAGAATATGATTTTTGTTCTGGATGAATATCCTTATCTGAGAGAAAACATCAAGGGAATGGACAGCATTCTGCAGGCGATGATTGATAAATACAGGGACTCTGCAAAACTCACATTTATTATTTTGGGATCATTTGTAGAAATCATGAGAAATCTGATGGAACCTTCTAATCCTTTGTATGGCCGTATTGATCTTACGATCAACCTAAAGCCTATGGATTATTATGAGTCTACAGAGTTTTATCCGGCATTTTCCGAGGAGGACCGAATAAAGATTTATTCTGTATTTGGAGGTATCCCATATTACAATCGTTTAGTGGATGATTCCATTTCTGTTGAAGAGAACCTGCTGGAACTTTTGGTGGCTCCAGAGGCGCGTTTGGAAAATGAGGTTTCCATGTACTTAAACGCAGAAATCTCCAAAATTACAAACGCAAACGAGGTATTTGAAGCTTTGTCCAGGGGATATACCAAATATAAAGATATTCTCGATCAATCTCATGTATCCAGTGGTCCTACATTAGTGGACGTACTTGATAAACTCTCTAAGATGGAGGTGGTCGAGAAAAGAACGCCGATTAATGATGAGAGAAATAAAAGAAAAGCAAGCTACCATATCAGTGATCCACTTTCAGCATTTTATTACCGGTATATTTTCCGGTATGCTTCGCAAAGAAAGATCATGGATCCGTCAATTTTTTATGAGAAATATATCCGCGAGGATTTTGAATCCTTCTACGTTCCGCATTATTTCGAAGAAATCTGTAAGCAGTACTTGATCCGAAAGAACAGGGCAGGAGAGATTTCTCCGGTGATTGAGAAAATTGGAAAGTACTACTATGACCTCCCGTCAGAGAAAAGAAACGGAGAATTTGATGTTGTAACACAGGACGAAAATGGATATGTTTTTTATGAAGTTAAATTCCGAAAAGAAACGATTCCGACGGCAATTGTTCGAGAAGAAATCGAACAGGTAAAGGCAACAGGAATGAATTGCCATAAATATGTGTTTGTTTCAAAATCTCCAGTTGACTTGGAGGGAATAGAAGAAACAGTGGAAGTTATAAGACTAACGAATTTATGGAATTGAAATCTAAGAGTTCTCTATCAAGGTCGTGTCCTCGAATATTCCATCATATTTATTGGTTACTCTATTCCAGATCCTGATGTTCAGCAGATCCTTGGCGATGTAGTAGAATGTCTTTCCTTAGATAAGATAGATTCTATTCAAAAAAAGTTTTGTGCTTTCCCTGAAAATGAGAAGTAAGATGTGTGAGGTGTTGCCATGCGGCGACACCTCCTTTCTTTTTGCAAAAAACATGTTGCAGTAACAGAATATATGTTCTATAATAATCCTATCGAAAACAAATTGTTCGCATTAGAACTTAGAAAGAGAGGATCCTTCTATGAGACATAAGGACCCCGAACTAATGAACAGGATAAAGCAGTATATCAGTGAATATTATCTGGAGAATGCTGGTGCGATGCCGACGATCACACAGATTGCCAATGCGATGGATGTTGTGCGTAGCACCGCTTACACCTATCTCGTAGCTATGGACAGGCAGGGACTGATCCGTTATCAGGATGGAAAGGTATCTGTCCGGGAACTGGATAAGATCCTGGTTGATTCGGAACAGGTAGATGCTGTCGGTGAGATCAACTGTGGTGAGCCCGCTCTGGAAGAAGCAAACCTTCTTTACCGGACATCACTTCCAACAGCCATCTTTGGTAAAGGACCCTTTTATATTTTGAAGGCGAAAGGGGATTCCATGGTGGATGCAGGCATTGAATCCGGTGACACACTTGTCATCAGAAAGAATGAAGAGCCGAAGCTTGGAGATATCGTGGTTGCGCTGGATGAGAACAATGAGAACACGCTGAAGCGTTATGCAGGGATTGATAAGGAATCCAATAAAGTTGTTCTTGAGTATATGAACCAGGAGGTTTATCCGGATAAAAAGATTCTGGTCAGCACACTGATCTGTCAGGGAGTTCTAAGTCATGTGATCAAGACGATGTAACTTTGAGGAGGGTTAGCCGATGAAACAGTATGATGTAAAATGCCCCATATGTGGACACGTGAATCACAACCTCTATCTGGAAGAAACTGACGGCTGGATGGAGTGTGAAAAATGTGGTTCCATGACAAAGTCAAAACAATTCGGTAATACAATCCGAATTCCGGTATTCCGTATGAAGGAGCACTGCAGACCTGCAAAGGCACATGTATGAGAATATCGGAAAGTTATTTGATCTGGAGGGGATGGGTATGGAAAAAGTGTACGTCAGCGTAGAAAGCATCACTTATGCTGATGGGTCTATCGTTCCGTTAAAGATATTCTGGAATGATGGACGAACCTGGGATATAAAAAGAGTCATCCATATGGCTGAGCCGGTCAATGATGAATTTGAAGGAATTCGCTACACCATATTGATAGGTAGTGCGGTAAAAAATATATATCGGCTGGGATCTTCATGGTATGTTTATACGATTGATAATCCGGCCCATACGGAGGCTGATTCATCTTGAAACAATTTATACCAAACAGAGAGCTGGATGAGCTCGGGACAGGGGTAGTTCTGACCTACCTGAAAAAGTCAGGAACTGCAGGTCTTCCAAGGTGTGTAGATATTGAAGGCATTGCAAACTCAATGGGACTTAATGTTGTATATGAAACTTTTGCAGAAGACGATTTTGATAAGATTGGATTTCTGTCAGACGGAATTACACCTTTGAAGATAAAAAGAGGAAACAGGACTGTTCCATTTCTTTTCCCTTTGGGAACAATCGTTGTGGAGGCTGATCTTCGAAAGGAAAGAGAGAGCGGGAAACGCCGCTTTACCATTGCACACGAGGTGGTCCATCATATTCTTGGTCGCCACAATCCGGTGCCACAGTTTCAGCGAACCTTTGACGCGGAACGTGTGTATTCGATGGCCGAGATGAAGTCGCATTTTAACTGGAATGAAGCGCAGGCAGATAAGCTTGCAGCATCACTTCTGATGCCGCACTTCATTGTTGCGGCCGCATTGAAGGATTTTAATCATGGAAACAAGCTTAAGATCTTTGGGGACGAAGTATTCGCTCCAAAAGATCGGATGATTATAAAGAAAATGGCAGCACAGATCGGAGTATCCTTTTCAGCGCTTCTGATCCGAATCAAAGAACTGCAGATGGTGGAGTATCATCCCATCAGTGAATATGTAGAGGCTGCATTGATGACGGAGGTGATCAGTTGAATCAGGTAGCATTAAAATTTAATCCAAGGTATCCGATACCCAGTGAAGAAGTTCAGAGGAAGCTTCTTCTGTCAATGGAAGCGGCTGAAGCGGTTGGTTCCAGGGAGATGAGGTGTCCGATCTGTGGATTTAAGGTAACGGATGTACCACTGACCCAGACCGAGGTTGTCTATGTCAAATGTCGCAAGTGTAAATTTGAGGGACCACTTAGTCCTGCATATTTCCGCAGGATGAAAAGAAAGAATTATGCTTATACCGGTCCGTATCAGAACAGAGGCATGATTCGCTAATAATCAAATAAAAAACAAAATAACAATTAGGAACTTTTAATCGAGCAAGCGGAGCCGGTCATTGATCGGATAATCTACCAAGCGCCGTACGAAGCAAGTCATTGAATAATGGGATAATTATATCCTTTTATTCGACTTATTTCGACGGTGCTTTTCTTTATGCTCAAAAATGCTTGTTTTGCTGCCAGCTCCAATCTCGATTGCTTCGTACGGTCAGTAGAAGTCCTGATCCCGGCAAATGCTTGGGAAAGGACTTTTATGATCTACAAATACGAAAGAATCTGCAGAAACGAGAACTTAACAGAGGAGCACATTAAAAAGATTGAAAACGGGCTCCATGTATTAACCCAGGCGAAATACAGAGAGGAACAGGCAAGAAAAAAATATGGTGTTGAGATACTGTCATCTGACGCAATGATGGGACCGGACGGAGAGGTTGGAAGTTTTGAGATGGCCGATTCTGATATGGATGTCGAGGAGATTGTAATGCACAAGCTGCAGTTGGAACGTCTGTATGAGGTGTTAGCTATGCTTGATGAGGAAGACAGCTGCTTTATCATGGAATACTTTGAAGGAAAAGGAGAAGGGAAATTTCTGGATGCACTCTGTGTCCGTTATGGACTTTCCAAAAAGCAGGCCAATACAAGAATGCACAAAATTGTGGGTTTGCTCCGAGAATTATTCTAAAAAGCAAAAAAAGTTTCAGAAAAGTGGAAATGTAGTCAAAAAAACGTGACCACAGATTATATAGAAGGTTTAACAACCTGGCAAGGATTCCGGAAGTATCGCAGTGTGGATACGAGGCTTCCGGTTCCAGGAACAATAACTGAGAAAGAGGTACATAGAATGGAAAAATTAATTAGCCGAAAAGAGGCTGCAAAAATATTGGGGATCAGTGTTACAGCACTGGAGCAGGCACGTAGCTGTGGTCATATCACCTATGTGCAGTATGGGGAGAATGGTTGTGTGTATTTTACAGAGAGAGCATTACAGGAATACGTTGCTCGCTGCACTCATCGTGCAAGACCTCTGGATCGAAGCGACAGATTGAGGATAAGATCTTCAGGCAGAAGACACCATTGACAGATGAGCAGGTGGAAATGCTTTTAGATGCGATCAAGGGCCTGCCACCCTATGTGTTTGTAATGCTTGGATTATATGCGGGACTCAGGCGAGAAGAAATCCTGGGACTTAAATGGGATTGTGTGTTTCTGGATGAAGAGGTGCCGTATCTTTCTGTGAAAAGAGCCTGGCACACAGAACATAATCGTTCGGTTATTTCAGATCAGCTGAAAACGAAAGCCTCAAGAAGAGATATTCTATTTCTCATAAGGGAATCAGACGTATGAAACGGTAAATATAAAATTTCATAAGGAACTATATAAAACGAACTTTTAATCGAGCAAGCGGAGCCGGTCATTGATCGGATAAACTACCAAGCGCCGTACGAAGCAAGTCTTAAATAACTGGATAGACATATCCTTTTATTGGACTTCTTTTGACGGCGCTTTCTCTATGCATAAAAATGCTTGTTTTGCTGCCATCCGCTTTTCGATTGCTTCGTACGGATCCGTAGAGTCCTGTCCCCGGCTGATGCTTGGGAAAGGACAGGAAAATGCTTTATAAGTATGAAATCGCATGCCGGCAGGCAGGGCTGTCAGAGGAAAAGACAGCAGAAATCAGAAGAATGTTTAACGCACAGTATCAGAGAATGTACAGAGAAAGAGAAGCCCGGAAAAGATCGGTTTATGAATTTTGGTATACAGAAGATCTTTATGGGAGAGACGGCGAGAAAGGTACCTATGAAATTGCGGATCTGTCTGTAAATATTGAAGAGGAACTGATCCATCAGATGGATCTGGAGAAACTGCGGGAGGTACTGAAGGAGCTCTCTCCAGAAGACAGGGAATTTATTCTTGAATATTTTGAGGGGGAGAATAAGTTTTTGGATCGGATGTCAGAAAAATATGGACTGACCAGAAATCAGGTTATTGGAAGAAAGAGAAGAATCCTGAAACAGCTCAAAAGCCGTTTTTTTGAAGATTTTTGAGGATTTCCGATACAAGACAATGCTTTTTTATAAGCACAGATATAGATGAGGAACTTAAAGGACTGGATACCGGCCGGACCTTGCTGTAGTGTGGATGCAGCAGGAAAAGGCTGTTGCAGATTTTGCAGGAGGTATGGATGATACAGGAAAAGAATATCCCGTTCTGGGAAAAATATACGTTAACAGTAAGTGAAGCCTGTGCCTATTTTCATATTGGGGATAAAAAGTTCCGCCAGATCCTGGAAGATTATCCGGATGCAGATTTTCTGCTGATGAACGGAAAAAGGATCATGATCAAGCGGAAAAGATTTGAGCAGTTTCTTGACCGGGCAGAGATGATCTGAATCTGCCACGAAGTGTCGGACGGAAATGACACCATGTTGTAGAATTGGGAGCCCCGATATGGTATAATAACTGTGTCGGGACTCTCTGGAAAGGAGCGTTATGAGCGAAAAAAGACGGGATAAGAAAGGCCGTATTTTGCGTACTGGAGAGAGTCAAAGAATTGATGGCCGTTATGTCTTTAAATATAAAGACTTCAGCGGAAAACACAGGTATTTATACAGCAACCGTTTAGAAAAAACGGATAAAGTACCACCAGGAGGAATCAGAAAACCGGCATTAAGGGAACTGGAAGCGGAGCTTCAGGCAAAGATCAATGCAGGAATCAAGGCTTTCGGAGGAGATCTGACTGTTTATGAACTGGTAGAGAAGTATGTTTCAATGAAAATCGGTGTTCGGGAGAGCACCAGGCAGGGATACAAAACAGTTCTCCGTATTCTGGCGAAGGAGCCATTTGGGAAGCTTCGAATCGATAAGGTGAAGATTTCGGATGCCAAGGTCTGGCTGATCAAACTTCAGCAGGAAGACGGAAGGGGCTACAGCTCCATTCATACCATACGCGGCGTGCTGAGGCCGGCTTTTCAGATGGCAGTGGAGGACGATCTGCTTGCAAAGAATCCATTTTCTTTTGAACTGCACACTGTAGTTGTAAATAACAGTACCACGAGAGATGCTATCACAAGAAAACAGGAGAAAGCGTTTCTGGAATTTGTAAAAAATGATAGTCATTTCAGCAAGTACTATGACGGATTCTTTATTCTGTTCAATACAGGACTTCGAATTTCCGAGTTCTGCGGTCTGACTATGAGTGATATTGACTTTCAGAAAAAGTGTATCCATGTTACCGGTCAGCTGGTTCGCTACAGTAATATGATCACCACCTTCGAACCACCCAAGACATCTGCAGGTGTGAGAGATGTGCCAATGTCTCCGGAAGTGATGGAAGCTTTTCGGAACATCATGGATAATAGAAAGTATCTGAAGGTGGAACCTATTATTGACGGGAAGGCAGGATTTCTTTATCTGGATAAGAATGACCAGCCTATGGTTGCCATGCACTGGCAGCACTACTTCAACCATGTGGTGAAGAAGTATAATGGGATCTACAAGCTGCAGCTTCCCAATATCACGGCGCATGGTCGAGTTATAATAGGGACAAGTTAGAAAACTCCAGTAAATACAAGGGGTTGCACTAATTTAGTCCTTATTTTTAACATCCTGAAAAGGGAAAAATAAGGCAGCGCTGTCATTCCAGAATATGAATTAATGTAAGTCCAGAACACTGGATATGGATTTGCATACCACGAAAGCGGTGATAACTGAATATATTTATTTTTAGGACTGAATTAGCTCGCACGGACATTAGTTCCGGCTGTCT
>PPYE01108054.1_pt1 | contig 11040 bp, 13 predicted proteins | sample 1559881 | NCBI WGS metagenome assembly PPYE01 (sample SAMN08240022, study PRJNA423297) | Human gut metagenome, whole genome shotgun sequencing project.
AATCCACAGCACCTTGTCTATTGTAGCATTTTGTCCTTGGAGAGGGACTCTAATAACTACTACTTTATAATACGAGGAGCACTAGCAATGAACTTCGGAGAAAAACTAAAAGACCTCCGCACGCAGAAGGGGTGGTCTCAGGAGGGACTTGCGAAACAGATGGGCGTAACCCGCCGTACCATTGGCGGTTATGAGGCCGGTACCACCTATCCCCGCACTCGCGATATGTATGCAAAGCTGGCCGAGCTGCTTGAAACGGACGTCAATTATCTGATGACCGAAAATGAGGAGTTCATGACCGAGGTAGGCTCCTTCTATGGGCGGCGCGGTCAGGCTCAGGCCAGCGAGATTCTCAGCCAGACTCGTGAGCTATTCGCCGGCGGTTCTCTTTCGGAGGAAGATCAGAAGGCGTTTGCCATTGAAATGCAGCGGATTTTTATGGATTCCAAGAAGGTGGCACGTGAAAAGTTCACGCCGAAGAAATACCGGAAGAATGCAGAAGATAACGGCACCTGATCTTCTGCCAGAAAGTTGGTGAAAGAATGACACAACTTCAAACCTTTGACGATACTCAAAAACTGATTCAAAAATATGGTACTCGTGACCCTTTTGAATTGATCGATGCGCTGCCCAACACAAAGCTCTGGCCTGCCAGATCACTCGATGCGGATGGTCTGCGTGGCTTCGCTACGATTGTAAATCGTGTCCGATACATAGCAGTCAATCCTCACCTTCCCTACGAAGAGCAGCGTGTCATTGCCGGTCATGAACTTGGGCATATCTTTGAACACTCAAACCACCTGCGGTGTCAGGCCATGCAGGATTTCGACATTTATCAGGCCACCGGCAGACTGGAAAGAGAGGCCAATTTCTTCGCCGCCGATCTGTTACTGGATGATGAGGAAGTGCTGGATCTGATTCACTCCGGCAACACCGACTTTTTCAGCGTTGCCAAAGAGCTCTGCATTCCAGCGCCTTTTTTTGCGTTTAAGATGTACAGCCTGATCCGCCGCGGTGAGCACCTCCAGCTGCCCGTTGATATCGACAGCCGCTTCCTGCGGGCCAAGCACTAAGGATCGGAGGTGACCTACATGGCGATACCCAAACGAATCAAAATCGAGCGTGTCTATGTAAAGGTCGCCTCGGAGTTTGATTCAACCGGCTATATGCAGCCAACATCCATCACCTGGGCGGACGGCAGGACCTTCCCTATCGAAACCGTCCGGGACTTCCGGCCGGCAGGAACCGCAGACAACGACTGCAATGGTGACTGTTTCACTGTCCTGATCCAAGGACAGGAGAAGCACCTGTTCTTTGAACACATCGACCCTCGATTCACCGGACGGCTTGGCCGCTGGTATGTGGAGCGGGCAACCTAATGGAAGGAGAGACACAGGATGCAGAGAACGTATCTGGCAATAGACCTCAAGTCGTATTATGCCTCGGCGGAATGCGCCGCACGGCATCTCGATCCGCTGACCACCAATCTGGTCGTGGCCGATGCCAGCCGCACGGAGAGAACCATCTGCTTGGCTGTGTCCCCATCGCTGAAGTCCTACGGCATTCCCGGTCGGGTTCGACTGTTCGAGGTCGTGCAACGTGTCAAAGAGGTCAACAACGGTCGTCTGCGGGATGCCATCCGGAACAAGACCGCTGTGTACAAAGATGGTGTTCCCTCTCTTGCGGCTGCGTCCTATGATGCGACTGCCCTCGCCGCCGATTCCTCTCTTGAAGTATCCTATCTGGTGGCACCACCCCGGATGGCGTACTATGAGAAGATCTCACGGCAAATCTACGGCATCTATCTCAAGTACATTGCTCCGGAGGACATCGTGGTGTATTCCATCGATGAGGTGTTCATCGATGCCACAGCATACCTTACGCATTATAAAATGTCTGCCCACGACCTCGCCATGACCATGATCCGGGAGGTGCTGTACACCACCGGCATCACCGCCACTGCCGGAATCGGCACCAATCTATACCTGGCAAAGCTGGCAATGGACATCACCGCCAAGCACGCTGCCCCGGACAAGGACAGTGTCCGCATCGCAGAACTAGATGACGAATCCTTCCGGTATCTGCTCTGGGATCATAAGCCTCTCACGGACTTCTGGCAGACTGGCCCCGGCACCGTCCGCAGACTGGAAAAGCATGGCATCCATACGATGGGGGAACTGGCAAGAGCCAGCATTCACTTTCCTGAGATACTTTACAAGGAGTTCGGCATAGACGCTGAGATTCTCATCGACCACGCCTGGGGGCTGGAACCCTGCGGGATGAAGGAAATCAACGCCTATCGCCCGGAAACCAACAGCATGTCCGAAGGTCAAGTTCTCTCCTGCCCTTATCCTTATGACAAGGCTCGAATCATCGTCCAGGAGATGACCGACAGTCTGGTATTCCAGCTCACGGACAAGGGACTGGTCACGGACAGCCTGACACTGGACATCGGCTATGACCGGGGAAACTGTGACAAAGGCATCTATCACGGTCCTGTCCACATCGATCACTACGGCCGCACTGTTCCGAAGGGTGCCCATGGCAGTACACGACTGGACGACCCGACTAATCTCAGCAGCCAACTGATGGCTGCTACCACAGAACTGTTCGACCGCATTGCCAACAGAAATCTGACTGTGCGGAGAATAACAGTCGCAGCAAACCGTGTGGTCAAGGATCAGGGCATCTTGCAAGTGGATCTGTTCACTGACACCAGCAAGCTGGAGCGGGAGAAATCGCTACAGGCGACCATGCTCGGCATTAAGAAGAAGTTCGGAAAAAACGCTGTTCTGAAGGGCACCAACTATCTGGAAGGTGCCACTATGCGAGAGCGTAACGGCCAGATAGGCGGTCATAAGGCAAAATAAAGCAACAAGGAGGATTCTATGGCAGACTTCAAGAATACCAAAGAAGGGCGAAACGTCGCACAGAAGTATGCGGACATCCTCCATCTCAGCCGCCCAGAACCACCCGTAAAGCATCCACGGATGGCACTCTCAAACCGGGCAAAGATATTCAGCCCTTTTGCTGCGCTGCGTGGCTTCGATGATGAAATTTCCAGCGAGGGAGTCAGCAAGCTGCTGGTGAAGAAAGTCGAACTTTCCGATGAGGAGAAGGACGCTCTATCCGACAAGCTCCTACAAGTCAAGAAAGGTATGAAGGTCGTAGTGCGGTACTTTGTCCGAAGCACAGAGAACACCGGAAAATACATTAGTCTGACTGGCACAGTTGTTATGATCGACCCAGTTTATCGAGAACTGAAAGTCATGCAGGACAGTGATAGAAAAGCCATGGGCATTGAGAAAGAGTTGCCAGTCATCATTCCCTTCGATGACATTGCTGATCTTGCCGGTGAGGACATTACTAGTATTGAGGACTACCTCGGAATTGAAAAACATCCTGATGACATATAAACTCCTACATTACAAAGGAAGTGCAAAACGCCTTGAACTACTATTTCTGCGATGTCTGCCACTACTGCTTTGAGGCGGAATCGCTGCCCGACCGTTGCCCAGACTGCGGCAAAACGGACTATCAGAACAGGCCTGCCATCCGCCCGGCAACCGAAAAAGAAATACAGGATCTTCTGCGGGCTAGGGATGAGGAGTGGGAATAAGCCAACTGACTGCCTTCTGTGGTATCCACGGAGGGCAGTTTTATTTCTGTCACAAACTATACCCCCACGCCCTTGTCACTTCGCCATCTTCTCCTTAACCTTTTCTGGCACGTCAATCAAGCCAAATCGGTAGAATATCCCATAAATGTAGGACACACCCCGGATATCCCCCAGCGCCTTGGGTCTGTCCACTACCTCTCCGATTTTACCGATATTGTGATACACCAGCAGCACGGAACTCCAAGCAAGGCTCTTGCTGCCCTCTCTGCGGTCGATCCACAGCTCCTTGGTAAACTCATCTCCCCTGCCCTTCTTCAGCGTATATGTAAAGGGCAAGCTGGACATCGTCTTGAACTTGTATCCCCGAAAAGCCACCACACACTTCCAGAGGTTTTCTTCGCAGGGATTCTTCCTCAGCGCAACCACAGCTCGGTAGTGTCGCTGCCTCTCTGCACCGGCGCTGATATTCTCTGCTTCAGCATCTTCCGGGAAGTACACGCCTTTTGCATACGGCAGATAAGAGGTCACGGAGGGACGGGACAATTGCAAGGCTGCCATGGTGTAGGTGACGGCAGTAGAGTAGTTTTGTGTTTCTCTGAAGGTATTGAAGGTCTGCCGGACAAGTTTTGCCGTGTCCGACTCGTAGACCCCGGCGGTGATAAGTAACTTCCGAACCTTGATGGGGTTGAGGGACAACGCATCCGCGATGGCCTGCAATGACATCTCAGAATTATAAAGCACTACAGCAGCATCCAACTGTTCTTTCAGCGTTTTCCCTGCATCGTACTCCGGCTTCCGCTTTTTCCGACCACCACCTGGATTTCTGGCTTTATATGGTTTTTTCTCGCCCATGATTATTCATGCCACTCCAGCGGCAGGCCATCCGGATCGTGGAAGAAAGTCATCTTTTTGCCGGTATAACTATCCACACGAATCGGCTCGCATTCAATTCCAGCCTCTGCCAGCTCATTCACTGTCTGTTCCACGCTATCAACGCAGAACGCAAGATGGCGTAGACCACAGGCCTCCGGACGATTCACGCGCTTCGGTGGATTCTCTTCAGCAAAAATTTCCAGTTCCGTATGTTCATTGACACGAAGATCCAGCTTCCAATCCTTACGCTCCGGGCGGTAGTTTTCTCTGATGACAGAAAACCGCAGTTTGTTTACATAGAAATTCTTTGCAGCTTCGTAGTCAGATACAATAATCGCAATATGATGAATTTTTGATAAATTCATTTTCGTACACTCCATCTCTTTTATTTCTGTCACAAACTATATACCGCACTCCAAATACACCGTGCGAACTTTCGGAATTCAGTCCACACGGTGTATTGCCTTATTTCAGCTTTTCGAGAATCTCATCTGCCGTCATGCCGGATGCCAGCAGCTTCTTCAGCACAGCTTCAGCCTCAATCTTCTTAGCCGCTTCGGCAGCCTTCGCCTCAGCGGCAGCCTTCTTGGCCTCCAGCTTTGCGATTGCTTTTTCGGTCTGCTTGATCTCTGCCTTCTGCGACTTTAGACCTTCACGCAAGGACTTGATGTCGGTCTTTAGCTCTTCGATATGGGCGACAGTCTTGGAAAGACCTTCTTCGAGCATCGCCTTGTCTTTCTGCAACTTTGCGATCTGTGCATCAAGGTCGGTAGATGCGGTAACACGGTTCTTGCTGCCTTTGGTTCTGGGCATAGGATTGATACCTCCAACAAGATTATGTAAGATTTAGGGTTAGTATAGCACTGGGGATAGTAGATGGCAATATGATGCGTTGTCCTTAGAAATAAACTTTTCGCACTGCTCCAAATACAAGTACCCCTATAATTAGGATCAGGGCAATATTCGCTATCAGAGGATAATAGGCTTAGGCCAGCAGAGCTGTTGCCAAAAGATTAGTGCCCACAGCCTGCAAAATAAACAGAACATCAGCGGTGACTGCGGCAGAACATTTTATCATTTTAGCTTCCATAGACTTTTCCTCCTTGTATTTAACGGCGACACTCGTTAGGTATCTCTGAAAGGGACAAGACAGTACACAGACTATGAACACTAAAAATATAGCAAACAAGCTCAGCGACCCCAGCTCGGCTGGCCTAAACCTATTATTCTCTGCATCTTAGCCACAGCATCCATGCTGTGTTGCCTGCCGCCCACCACGTAGTGGTGTGCAAAGTTTCGAGCGGCAAAGCTGTGAGCATCCGAAGAGGATAACTCTCACAGCTCAAATATATACTATATAGAATTTGTTTTCAAGGATAACGAAGAAAATTAGACATGTATACTTCCTTATGTTCTATTTTTCACGTTCATTTTCCAGCTCAGCCACATCCAAGCCGCCAGCACACCAATCCATCCGCCCATCGTATTACCGAACACATCATCAAACTCTGCAACGCCAAGTCCCGTAATATACTGGGTCGTTTCGATTGCCACAGACATCACTAAGGGGATCAGCAGCACCCATTTCTTCTGAAACCACCTATACAGCCCCGTTCCAAGTGGAATGAACAGCCAGATGTTATTGATGACCCCAACTCTCACAGATTGCTCTTTCAAGAACCTTCCTGCATAGGAAAAGAGAACAAAGTTCGTTCTTGCATTCCCTGACTCGCGAAACATCAGTGTTTCATAAAGGATGAAAGTCACATAAACAATCGTCAGTACTACGCTTAAGCTCTTAGGAAGAACAATCAGCAGCAAACAGACAACGCAGCCAAAAACAACTACCATGCATGGGAAGCCATTCAGAAGGTTGTCCACACACAGCATAATGTTGCCGTTTTTATCAAGCAGAAAATTCACCTTACCACTGCGTTTGATGCCGTACTGCCCTTTAGATAAAGCCTTTGGGTTGCCCTCCGCATCAAAGTACATATCCGTGTCTGCTGTGCCATCTCTATGATAGGTACGTCTGAGGATGGTATAGCCTGCATTGGTAGGGTCGGGGTTGCCATCTGCGTCAAGATAAGTGATCTGACCGATGTGTCCTTGCTCGTTGCGCTGGTATGACTCGCCATACTGACCAAGCGAATACCTCGCAGGATTCCCATCGGCGTCAGCATACTGCTCACCAACAACCGTTCCATTCTCATCACGCTGATATGTCACACCTGCACAGTCAGATGATATACATACCGCATGACCGCTTTTATCAAGAAAGGTCAGGCTGATGATCTGGCCTTCAGCATTATACTCACGATGAAGCCCATAGTATCCACCGGAGCACTGTACCTGCTGTCCGTTCAAATCATAGTAGAAATCATCGGAAGCCCTGCCGCCAACCTGCGTTCTGACAATAGTAGAGTATCCGTCACTACGTTCTACCGGATTTTCCGCTGCATCAAGATATGTGATTACCGTACTCGTTTCATCGTATTCATATGATAAGCCGTAATAATCGCCATACCTTGCCACAGGGTTTCCGCTTGCATCAAGATACTGTTCCTCCACAACTCGACCGTTATCATCACGCATTCTACACACGGTCGCATAGCCTATATCAATAGCTCCTGTGATTACTCCATCAGGATTCACATAGCTTGTGCTGGTCACGCTTCCATCTACGGTTTCTCGGATGCTCAACTCTGAGGCAGTGTATCCCTGCATCGTGGTCAACATCCGCATCAGGCAACAACGCCAAGCTAGACAGAAGAACCACAGATGCAATCAGCAGAATTCCGCATCCTCGTTTCCGGTTTGCGCTCAAACTCCGTAGCCTCTGCTCTTGATAGTCTCCACAACCTGAGACACATACTTCTGGCAGGTATCGTGGTCAGGGGCTTCCACCATCACACGCACGACCGGTTCAGTGCCGGACTCACGGACAAGGATACGGCCAGTGTCACCCAGTGCCTCGGCTACGGCCTTGACTGCTGCCTGCACTGCTTCATCATCCTGTGCAGCTTTCTTGTCGGTGACGCGAACGTTCTCCAGAACCTGCGGGTAGATCTTCAGCGGCTCAGCCAGCTTGCTCATGGGCAGCTTTTTGGCAAGCATTACTTCCATCATTTTCAGACTGGTCAGAATACCATCACCGGTGCTGGCGTACTTGGAGAAAATGATATGACCGCTCTGCTCACCACCGATACGGCAGCCATTTTTTGCCATGTACTCATAGACGTACTTGTCACCCACTGCGGTCTTGGCGTAGCCGATGCCCTTCTCATCAAAGGCCTTATACAGGCCAAAGTTGGACATGACCGTGGTAACGACGGTATTGGTCAGCAGCTTGCCACGCTCCTTCATGTAGCAGCCGTAGATGTACAGGATATGGTCGCCAGTGATGACATTACCCTTCTCGTCTACACACAGGCAACGGTCAGCATCGCCGTCATAGGCGAAACCAATATCCAGACCCTTTTCAACCACGAACTTCTGCAGACCCTCAATGTGGGTAGAACCAGCATTGTTGTTGATGTTCAGACCGTTGGGCTGTGCATTGATGACATAGGTATCAGCTCCCAGAGCATCGAACACAGATTTAGCGATGTTCCAGGAACTGCCGTTGGCGCAGTCCAGACCAACCTTGACACCCTTGAAAGAGTAGATGCCCAGAGAGATCAGATAGCCCATGTAGCGGTTGCGGCCGGACACATAGTCCACAGTACAGCCGATATGCTCACGGTGAGCGAAAGGAAGTTCCGGCCAGTCCTTATCGAACACATGGAGCTTCACATCAATGTAATCCTCGACTAACAGCAAGATTTCCTCCGGCATCTTCTCACCATAGCAGTCGATCAGCTTGATGCCGTTGTCGTAGTAGGGGTTGTGGCTGGCAGAGATCATGATGCCGCAATCGAAGTCATCCACTCGGGCGATGTATGCAACACTTGGCGTAGTAGTGACGTGCAGCAGATAAGCGTCCGCACCGGAAGCGGTCAGGCCTGCAACCAGACTATATTCGAACATATAGGAGCTGCGACGGGTGTCCTTGCCGATTACAATGCGTGCAGGCTCGTTGTTACCGTTGCGCTCGCGCAGAGCGTTGTAGTACCAGCCCAGAAAACGACCAACCTTGTAGGCATGGTCGGCAGTCAGCGTGATTCCAGCTTCGCCACGGAAGCCATCGGTTCCAAAATACTTTCCCATTATAGTTTTTCCTCATCCAAAGAGTGCTTTAACGAATATATGCTTTAGCCGGAAAAATCCGTTGCCTGCTGCTCACCACGGAGAGGTAGCACACTTGAGCAGCACAGCCATGTGGCGGAGCACATGGCTGCAATAAATATTAGTCTCTGCGGAACAAGTCTCGGGTGTAGACCTTGTCCTGCACATCATCCAAGCAGTTATCATAGCGGTTGGCAATGATGGCTTGGCTGCGTTTTTTGAATTCTTCAAGGTCATTCACGACTTCACTGCCAAAGAATGTACTGCCATTCTCCAGAGTCGGCTCATAGATAATGACCGTTGCACCCTTTGCCTTGATGCGTTTCATGACGCCCTGAATGGAGGACTGGCGGAAGTTATCAGAGTTCGACTTCATCGTCAAGCGGTATACGCCAATCACGCAGGGCTTTTCCTGAGATTTATCGTACTCGTTATCTTCACCATAACCATAATAGCCTGCCATCTGCAGAACGCGATCAGCTATGAAGTCTTTGCGGGTGCGGTTGGATTCCACGATAGCTTCAATCAGGTTTTCAGGCACATCAGCGTAGTTGGCCAGAAGCTGCTTGGTGTCCTTGGGCAGGCAGTAACCGCCATAGCCGAAGCTTGGGTTGTTGTACTGATCACCAATGCGAGGATCCAAGCAGACACCCTCGATAATCTGCTGGGTGTTCAGCCCCTTCATCTCCGCATAGGTGTCCAGCTCATTGAAATAGCTAACGCGCAGTGCCAGATAGGTGTTGGCAAACAGCTTAACAGCCTCTGCCTCAGTAAAGCCCATAATCAGGGTTTCGATGTTCTCCTTAATAGCGCCCTCCTGCAACAAACCAGCAAAGGTATTAGCAGCCTTTACCAGACGTGCATTGTCCACATCAGTACCCACAATGATACGGCTCGGGTACAGGTTATCATATAGTGCCTTGCTCTCCCGCAGGAACTCCGGGCTGAAGATGATGTTGTCACAGTGATATTTCTCACGAACAGAAGCCGTGAAACCGACCGGAATTGTGGACTTGATGACCATGATGGCATCGGGATTATACTGAATCACCAGTTTGATGACAGCTTCTACTGCGGAAGTGTCAAAGAAATTCTTCTTGCTGTCATAGTTGGTAGGTGCTGCAATGACAACAAAGTCCGCATCCTTATAGGCCGCCTCTGCGTCCAGTGTAGCCGTCAGGTTCAGGTCTTTTTCTGCCAGATACTTTTCAATGTAATCGTCCTGAATCGGAGACCTCTTGTGGTTGATGAGGTCAACTTTTTTCGGAACAATATCCACGGCCACGACCTCATGATGCTGCGATAGCAGCGTCGCAATGGACAAGCCGACATAGCCGGTACCTGCAACCGCAATTCTCATAGTCTTTCTCCCTTTCTATACATTCTTCCATCCTTAGCAAGACTTATGCCTTGATTCCCTGATACTCCTGCTGAACCTGCTGATAGCTTTCCAGATTGCCAATGTCATACCGCTTGCCCGGCATTTCCATAGCATGCACATCCGTTACTGTGCACAGCCACGCAATGAAGCTTCCCGGCGCATCGGTGCCGCATTTCTTCTGTGCGATCGCATCCTTGACCTTTTGGGCATCCTCTCGGGTATATACATAGAAGGGAGGGCAGCACCAGTGGCTCTTGGGTTGGGCTGGCTTTTCTTCCATAGACAGAATTCTATCCTGGTCGTCGAGTTCCACCACACCGCATTTGGTGAGTTTCTTTTCGCTTGGCTCATAATAGCGCATTATGCAAGAGGTTTTCTTCTCGTTGGCATAGGCAACAAACTTGGAGAGGGAGAAATCCAGCACGTTATCTCCGGCAATCACCAACATATCATCATCCAACCCCAACTGGTCAATGGCAAACTGCACATCACATACAGCACCCAGCCTGGTCTCATTGCTGCTTGTTCCATCGTCCACCACCCGGATATTCTGTTTCTTGGTTGCCGCCCAGTCTTCAAAATGGTGGGCAAACTTGTGATTACTGACGACCACATAGGTGTCCACCAAACCTGCAGTGTCAATGTCATCCACCAGCCAGTCCAAGATGGTCTTATCCCCTACCTTCAGCAAGGGTTTGGGAAAGTTCTCCGTTAAGGGATACAAGCGAGTTGCATATCCCGCTGCCAAAATCAAGCACTTCATATTAGTCCTCCGTCTTATGCCCTACACCGTCCGCACTCTCACACAGATGGAAACTGTACTTACCACGCATCTCCGGGAATGCAGTGAGATATTTTCGTTCCACTTCTTCCCGAATGACATCTGTCTTGCTGGGATCAATCAATGCCATGCAGCACCCCTTAAAGCCAGCACCGCTAA
>PPYE01688046.1_pt1 | contig 11035 bp, 10 predicted proteins | sample 1559881 | NCBI WGS metagenome assembly PPYE01 (sample SAMN08240022, study PRJNA423297) | Human gut metagenome, whole genome shotgun sequencing project.
TTGTGCAGGAGTGTTGGCGGATCAGCGTTTTGCAAAAAATCCGTCAATGGAATTCGTTTTTCGTACCTCTATCTTTTTTATGTTTTTATGAATACTCGATACATTTCCGTTATACAAATTAGAATTTAATACCATCCCCCAGAGAATGTAATAACCTGTCCTGTCATATAAGCAGGGGACGTTGCCACATGATAAACCATCTGTGCCGCTTCTTTTGGACTGGCAATATAGTCCGCAGGGATTTCTTCTTTGATCAAGGCAAGATCTTCTTCATCAAACTCCGCATTCATCTCCGTATCAATCATCCCAAAAGCGATCGCATTTACCTGAATATTGCTTGCAGCAACCTCTTTTGCCAGAGCCTTTGTAAAAGCATTGATACCACCTTTTGTTGTAGAATATAAAACCTCACAGGAAGCGCCGGCATCTCCCCAGATGGAAGAAATATTGATGATCTTTCCCTCATGGTGATGAAGCATATGGGGAACGATATTTTTACAGGTTGTAAAAACAGAAGTTAAATTTGTGTTGATCATCAGATTCCAATCATCTACCGTTGCATCTGTAAATAATCCCACCAGAGAGATTCCGGCATTATTTACAAGACAGTCGATCTTAGAAAAAGTAAGGAGGGACTGTTTGATCATTTCGTCTACAAAAGAAGGATCACTGATATCTCCGCAAAAAGATAAGCAAGACACGTTCTCTTCAAGAATTTCATTTTTTAGGGATTCTAGTTTTTCAGGATGGCGGAAGCCATGGATGATCACGTTCCATCCTTGTTGTGCAAAATATATGGCAGTTTCACGTCCGATTCCTCTGGAACTGCCAGTTATGAGTACTGTTTTCATAGAAAATACCTCGTAAATCTTATAAAATTTCTTAGCACTTGATATGATCGATCTGATCAACGATGAGAAATGTTGCAGATTAAGAAAATATTAAGGCGATTATACAGAATTATAACATAGAGGATTGTTGAAATAAATCGAATAATTTGTTATACTAAACAAAGTTTAGAAACGGAAGGAGCAGGAACATGGCAGAGAAGAAGAAAAATAAATTAGGTGCCAAAGCCATATTTGCCAGGATTCTTGCAGTGATACTGGTGACAGCCATCGGTGGAGTTGCAAGCTTTTTTGGATTTAAGACATATTTTTCAGATAAATTAAAGAAAGACAAGAAAGCAGAAATCGCAAAGCAGTTAAAAGAAGAAAGCAAAGAAAGAGTAGACGTTGGAATGATCCAGACAGGAAATTCCATTGTGATTGAAACTGATGAATCAGGCAGGAGATGTCAAAATAGAATTTGATGAAGCAATGGCTTATACAGATTCTACAGATAAATATGTAACATTAAGTGCTGGGGAGAACAGCCTGAATGGAACAGCAATCTATTCATTATTAAGTGAGAGTGATATTTTTACAGATAAGAACAAGCAGGCAGAAATTACTGGAGAGATCTGCGTGGCAGTTGCATCTGCATTGAATGATAAGACATTATCCGAATATCGTGAATATGCACAGAATTATTTTGATGCGGTGAAGACAGATGCTTCTTATGAAGAAGCAGCGACAAGTCTTGAGAGAATGCATGGAATTAAGGATAAGAACTTAAATTTCAAAGTGTTAGATGGAACAGAATCCAATGGAAAGTTTGAATTAGATACAGAAGAAGCCAAGAGAGTCTTTGATGAGATGTTATCAGAAGAAGGAGACTTAAGTTCGGCATTGAGCACAACAGAAGCAAAGTCAACAACAACCAAATCTGATAGTTCAGCATCTTCTTCAAAGAATATAACGATCGAGATTCAGAATTCAACAAGAATTTCAGGACTTGCAGGAAGATGGAAAGATAAACTGGCAAGTGACGGATACAGTGTAGGATCTGTAAGAACAAACAGACAGGGTGTTTTAACACATACAAAGATCATAGTAGAAAGTAAAGATTTAGGACAGGATCTGAAAAGTTATTTTAAGAATCCAGAATATGAAGTTGGAAGTGTTGACAGCGGTGCAAGAATTTGTATAATTGTTGGATCAGAAGACGAGATTTAAAATACATTCATAAATATTATTATAAAATATCACGAAAAACATCTCAGGAACGATTGAGATGTTTTTCTTTGTTATATGAAGGGGTTACGGCTAAAAAGAGATATTTATGGTCAATGAAATAAAGATTTTCTGCTAGATATTTGTATAAAATAGACAATGATATAAAAAAATCACTAAATTTTTCTTTTTTTTTTGTTTAAAATGCTGTATAGTAAAAGAAAAGGTTGAACGGCAAATATGAAAGGTTGATAAAGGATGATTTCAAATCAGATATTACAAGAGACAATTAATGGAATGAAGGAAGTAACCGGGATCGATCTGTGTATTTTAGATCTGTCAGGACGTATAGTTGTAACAACAATGGAGATAACCGATGCATTAGCACAACATGCGGAAGAATTTGCAGATTCTATGGCAGAGAGCCAGGTAATCGACGGTTTTCAATATTTTAAGATTTTTGATGATCAGAGATTGGAATATATACTTCTGGCTACTGGAATGAGCGAGAATGCATATACGGTCGGAAAGCTTGCAGTGATGCAGATACAGAATCTTTTGACTGCATATAAGGAGAGACTGGATAAAGAGAACTTTGTAAAGAACTTGTTGAGAGATAACTTATTATTGGTTGACATTTATAACCGCTCAAAGAAGCTGCATATTGAAGTGGAACAGAGAAGAGTTGCATTTTTGATTCAGGCAGAATACGAGAAGGATCAGAATTCTTCTATGAGGATGCGAGTGTGATCGCATACAATCAGTTAGGAATTGGACGGCTGATCTATCAACTTCCACTTCCATTATGTAAGATGTTTATCCGTGAAGTGTTTGGAGATTATTCTCCAGACTCCATTGATGAAGAAACACTGGCAACGATTGATAAATTCTTTGAGAATAATCTGAATGTGTCAGAAACATCCAGACAGTTGTTTATTCATAGAAATACACTCGTATACCGTCTGGATAAGATTCAGAAGAATACGAATCTGGATCTGAGGAATTTTGAAGATGCAATCGCATTTAAAATTGCACTGATGGTAGTAAAATATATGAAACATATGGATACAATGGACTAGAATATGATGATCACATTAAAAAATGTAACGAAAGAATATAATAAAGGGAATATAGGACTTGAGGATGTCTCATTAGACATTGCGAAAGGAGAATTTGTTTTCATCGTAGGTAAGAGCGGATCAGGGAAGACAACCCTGATGAAGCTTTTACAGAAAGAACTTGATGTGACAAGTGGACAGATCATAGTAAACGGTCAGGATTATAAGAAACTGACACAGAGGAATCTGCCGAAGTTCCGCAGGCAGATGGGAATGGTATTTCAGGATTTCCGTCTGCTGAAAGACCGGACGATCTTTGAGAATGTAGCATTTGCACAGCAAGTTGTGGAAGTACCACACAGATATATTAAGCGTCAGGTTGAGAATATGCTTGAGATGGTGGGGCTGAAAGACCGCATGAATGCTTTTCCGAATGAATTGTCAGGAGGAGAACAGCAGAGAGTGGCCATCGCAAGAGCTTTGGTAAACCACCCAGTATTATTGCTGGCTGATGAGCCAACTGGGAATCTGGACCCTGTGACAGCCAAAGGGATCATGGAGCTTCTCTCAGAGATCAATAAGAGTGGGACAACAGTTTTAGTTGTTACACACAACAAAGAGTTGGTCAATGAGATGGGAAAACGAGTGATCTTGATCGAAGATGGACATATAGAACAGGATGAGATAAGGGGGTCCTATGATATTTAGAAGATTTTTGTATGGAATCAAAGAGGGCACAAGGAATATTTTCAGGAATAAGATGTTTTCATTAGCATCACTGGGAACGATCATTGCTTGTGTCTTTTTGTTAGGAACATTTTTATCTGTAGCATTGAATGTAAGGTCAACGATGCAGCAGATGGAGCAGTCTGTAGGAATTTCTGTTTTTTTTGAACCGGGTATCTCTACAGAAAGAAAAGATCAGATTGGGGAAGAAATAAAGAAAAAAGAAGATATTGCCACGATGCGGTATGTATCTGCTGAAGAAGCATGGGAAAGCTATAAGAAGGATGTATTTCAAGGAAATGAAGAGCTTCTTGAAGGGTTCGAAGGGAACAATCCGCTAAAAGAATCAGATTCCTATGAGATCACATTAAAAGAAGTAAAATCATACAAACAGGTAGTATCACATTTAGAGACGATTGATGGTGTTAGGAAAGTCCGTTATTCTGAAGGAGCGGCGGAAGGAATGATGAAGATCAATACAATGGGAACGTATCTTGCAGGTGGGATCATTCTGATCTTAATGGCAGTTTCTATTTTCCTCGTGAGCAATACAGTGTCTATTGGAGTTGCAGTCAGAGAAGAGGAAATTTCAATTATGAAGCTGATCGGTGCGGCGAATGGATTTATTAAAGCACCATTTCAGGCAGAAGGAATGATCATAGGAATTTTGGGATCATTGATTCCAACAGCGATTATTTTTGCAGGATATGAAGGGATCATCAACTGGATGAATGATAAGTTTCATGTTGTTACAGTCTTTATGAAATTTGTACCAATCCAGCAGATTATGTTATACTTACTTCCGTTAGCATTGTTGGTAGGAATCGTGATCGGATTGCTTGGAAGTTCTATTACGATCCGCAAGTATTTAAAAGTCTAGGAAGGGGAACTCATGAAAAGAAGATATCAGGCGGGGATCATTATGATGTTAATATCAGCCATGATCGCTTCGAATCTGCCTATGACGACAGTGTTTGCTGCAGCCAAAAAACAACAGGTAAAGCAGGAAACAAAGAAATTAGAAGAACAAAGCCGCAAGATGCAGCAGGAGATTAAAGATCTTGATGAGAAAATGATAAAGAGCAATGATGCGTATGAGGCATGTCAAGAGAAGCTTATTTCTGTACAGAAACAGTTAAAGAAGACACAACAGGAATTAAAAGAGGCAAAGGCATCCAAAGAAGATCAGTCAAGGATCATGAGTAAGCGCATTAAGTTTCTATATGAAAATGGAAATATGGCATATATGGAAGTCATTTTTGAAGCAAATAATTTTCAGGAGTTCTTAAAAAGAACTGATTATGTTTCAAAAATCTCCAAATATGACAGTAACATGTTTCTGCAATTACAGACAACGGAAGATAAGATCCGAATGGCAACGAAGAGTCTGAAACAGGATTATCAAAATACAAAGACTTTGACTGCTAAGGCAAAGACAGAAAAAGAAAAACTGGATCAGGCAGCTGCGAAGAAGAAATCTAAGTTAGCTTCTTACCAGAAACAGTTAGCATCTGATAAAGAGTTACTGGCATGGTTCGAGGCAGAGGAAAAACGACAAGAAGAGATGGATCTTGCATCGGCGAAAGACGGTAATGCAGACAATACGACATCGAAAGCACAGTCAGAAAAGAATATGACAGGAAGTACGGCATCAAAGAATACAACATCAAAGGCTACGACCGAAAGCAAGAAAGAAACTACAACGACAACATCGCCAGCAACAACAGTTTCGTCAGGAAATCTGAGTTGGCCGGTACCGTCTTGTCATAGTATTTCATCAGGGTATGGCTACCGAATTCATCCAGTTACAGGAGTCAGAAAACTGCATGCTGGAATTGATATTCCATGTTCAACTGGAACAACGATCATAGCAGCAGCTTCTGGTACAGTAGTGGATGCTGGATATAATGCATACAATGGCAATTACTTAAAGATCAGCCATGGAAATGGACTGGAAACGATGTATCTGCATTGCTCCAAACTTCTAGTATCCTCAGGGGCAAGAGTGGAAGATTGTACCTACAAAGGTTTAGTTGCAGGACTGGGAGATGTCTATTCCACGTATTATTCAGAGGATGATTTTAAGGAATTAGAACAATCTACAAGTGGTGTTTATTATGGAGTTGGAATATATCTTACACAGGATATAAAGACAGGGATCATAACAGTTGTGAAACCAGTGAAAGGAAGCCCGGCAGACGGAAGTGGACTGAAAAAAGGGGATATTTTAACAAAAGTAGGAAACTATAAATTAAAAACATCGGATGCATTAGATGATATTGTTAAGAAGATCAAAGGTGCAGAAGGAACGAAAGTTAAATTAACATTTACAAGAAACCAGACATCGAAGACTTATACATTTACAAGACAATCGATTGAGAATCCAACAGTTGAAACAAAGATGTTACAAGATAAAGTCGGATATCTTCAGATTACCGAATTTGATGAAGTAACAGTCAGCCAGTTCCGAAGTGGACTGAAAAGTCTTAAGAAACAAGGTGCAAAGAAATTGATCATAGATCTTAGGGATAATCCTGGTGGTTTGCTGACAAGTGTAGTGGATATTGCAGGACAGATTCTTCCAAAAGGAACGATTGTTTATACGGAAGATAAGAATGGTAATAAGAAATATTACAAAGACACAAAGAATGAACAGCTTGATATGCCGCTATGTGTATTAGTTAATGGTAACAGTGCGAGTGCAGCAGAAATCCTTTCTGGTGCGATCAAAGACGACAAAACAGGAACGCTGGTTGGAGAGACGACATTTGGAAAAGGGATCGTACAGGGGTTCTTTGAAGTTGGTGATGGATCTTATGTGAAACTGACTTATTCATCTTATTACACACCAGCAGGACATAACATTCATAAAAAAGGAATCAAGCCAGATATCGAAGTAAAAGATAACACGAAGACAAAATCTGACGAACAATTAAACAAGGCGCTTTCTATCTTACAGAAGAAATAAGAATTGTAAAGATAGATATAAAAAAGAAAGTATAGAACATATTACCAAAAGTTCTATACTTTTTTTGTGCAAATTTACGGATTATGCATTAAATCTTGAAATAGCAGAAAATAATATCTATAATAAAGATAAAATCTGTTTATTAAAGATCATAATATCCGAAACAGAAATAAAAGGAGGAAAACAAAGATGAGCAAGGAAAATTGCGAGAGCAAAGCACGTAAAAAGATCGCTGCATCCATTGGAGCAACACCGGAAGAGATTTATTTCACATCAGGAAGAGCAGATGGACACTTAAAAGCTTTAAAAGCTGTAGTGAAAGCATCAAAAAAAGCACGTCCTCATGTGATCATCACGACGATGGAAGATCCAGAAGTATTGGATGAATGTTCCAGACTAGAACGAAAAGATGCTGTTGTGACATATTTAGATCCGATCACAACCGGCCGTGTAGAAGTAGCAATGATCGAAAATGAACTGAAAGAAAACACAGAACTGATTTCAGTGACAGCAGCAAACTGCCAGACAGGAACTTCTGAGCCATTTACAGGAATCGGAACAATGACATCAGAGAAAGGTGTGATCTTCCACACAGATGCAGCATTTGCATTTGGAAAAATGCCGATCAATGTAGAAAGAAGTCATATTGATCTGCTGACAGCAGATGCATCTTATTTTGGAGGTCCTGAAAATGCAGGATTTTTATATGTAAGAAAGAGCACAGGAGCTGGAGAATATGTGTCAGAAACTGCATTAAGCGAAGAAACATTAACAGTGATGTCAGATATGGCAGAAAGTTTAGCAGCAAAGGCAACAACATTTATGGAAGAAATCCGTCCAGTCAGAAATCATATGTGTGAACGTATTTTTGCTGAGATTGAAGATGTAGAATTGAATGGACACAAAGATCATCATCTCACCAATCATTTAAATATCAGAATCAAAAATGTATCTGCAGCAGTTGTACAGAAAGCTTTGAAAGAAGAAGGAATTGAAGCAGGAATCGGAACAAATTCTAACATTCTTGCAGCAATCGGAAGAAGTAAAGCTGAAAGTGCAGAATCCGTTTCATTCTCATTGAAAGCAGGAACAACGATGGAAGACGCAGACAAGATCGTTGACAGCTTAAAAGAGATCGTGACAGGAGAAAGAACTGTATTATAAAACAATAAAATCACCTAAAAAAGGAGTCAAACAAATGTTAAATTTACCTATGGATCATATCGGACTTCATTGTTCTGATATAGAATTAAACGCAAAATGGTATCAGGAAGAATTAGGATTTAAAGTTGCAGGAAAATTCCCTGGAATGGGCGGAAGAAATGTATATTTCCTTGAAAATCCTCAGGATGGAAAAATGTATGAAATCTCTCAGAGAGACCAGCTTCCAGGAGGTGCAACAACAAGAATCGACCATATCGCATATCGCTCATCTGATCTTGAAAAAGATTATGAATATTGCAAAACAAACGGATATAAGATCGTATCAGACGGAATTGAGACAAGCCTTAACTTCTGGGAAAAAGGATCTCGCTGCTTTAAGATTGAAAGTGCTTGTGGAGAAGTGATTGAAATTTGTCAGAAGATTAAATAGTTTCGATAAGACAAGTTTTAAATAAAGAAACGCTAGTTTAGACAGTTGTTAAAACTAGCGTTTCTTTATTTAATGTGCACCCGGTGGGGAATGTTTCTAAATTTTTTAGGATAAAAAGCGGGAATCCTCGGTAATTCAATTGCCGCAGATGAAAGCGCGTAACCACAGGTTACATTGGAGACTTTAACGTCTCCTCTTTTTTGAATTTTTAAATAGAACACTTGTTCTTTTCTTGGAGATGTGGTACACTATGTGTATGAAGGAAAATTTAATTCATTCCTGATCATAAAAGTAGCTGTGTAACCTCAAAAAGGTAGCAGTAAAGGTGTCATGGACGCACCCAGAATCTGTATGGCGAAGCCATATATATCTGATGCTCGGTAATAAAGCATATTGAAATTATTTTGTTAGATAAGGCAGAACTGATCATAGAAGCAGGACATAACGCACAAAAACAGTTTGCAAAAAATGTTTTAAGTGGATTAACAGAAGAAAAACAGGTCTGTATCAATATATTTGACAAGATCTGTAATAATGCAGAAGAACATTGAAAAGTATCAGTGCAATTGAAATGTTCAAGGCATATCCACAATTAAAACAGTTCTACTCTCGTTGTGGAGTATTATGGTCAAGAGGATATTTTGTATCTACCGTAGGTCATATAAGTGAAGCTACAGTAAAGAAATACATCGAGGAACAGAAAGATCATGAGTGACGAAGAATACAAGAAACTTCTGAAACAATATCATAAACTTTCTGACAGGCATATCTTAGTTGTAGAAACTGATATGCCTTATCCTGATGTTCTGAAAGTCGTGGCTCTTTCTGATAAAATCCGCAAAGCTGGCAACGAGCTTGTTAGTCTTATGAGAAAGAATTACGACCAGCTCATGCGTACCAAGAAATATCGTAAACTACTAAAACTGTACGGCAATACTGAGGATAAGGACAAACGTAAAGCTCTCGCTGATCAGCTCAATGATATGCAGAAATCTTATAATGTTACATGGGATCTCTGCAGGACATCTATGATTCCTATAGGCAAGAAATATAGTATAGATGCGGTGTTTGCTCTTACAAAAGCCGAAGATATATGGCGAGGTATGGAAAAATGCCTTTATGATAACGGTAAGACCACACATTTCTCAAAATACGGAGAATTACCATGTATCAGAGCAAAACAGATAAATCGTGGTATTCCGATGTTTGTTGAGGATGGGAAACTTCGATTCAAACTTAGAAAGATGCAATTCGGGATTCAAGTCAACGACAGGTTTCAGTCTGATGAAGTTAACGCCGTTTTGTCTTATCTTGAGAATCCTGACAAGATGGATGCTGATGCTGTCAATACGCTTATAGAAGAAGCCTGTTGTATAGATACTTACAGACCTTGCTATGCTACTCTTGTTCCAAGGTTGATAAGAGGTAAGTACAGAGTATATCTGCATCTGACAATAGAAGGCAAAGCTAAGCCTAAATATGATAGATCCGGCAATCCAAGACATAAATACGGTAAAGGCATGATAGGTGCTGATATAGGAACGCAGACAGTTGCCTATACTTCTGATACTGAAGTCGGACTGAAGAACCTTTCAGAGCGTGGCAACAGCATACAGACTTCTGAACGCAAGGAACGCTTATATTATCGTGCTATGGACAGGAGTAGACGGGCAACCAATCCACAGAATTACAATCCTGACGGCACGATCAAGAAAGGTAAAAAGACTTGGAAATATTCTGATCGTTACAAGAAGCTGAAAGCCAAACACGCTGAATTATGCCGTATAAATGCAGTAAATAAACAGATTGCAATAAACGAAGATGCTAACTATCTGCGAAGTCTTGGAGATACATTCGTCACAGAACCTAAAAATGCAAGCAAGCTGATGAAACGGGCTAAGAAGACTACTGTTAATAGCAAAGGCAGATTTAATAAGAAAAAGCGCTTTGGAAAATCTATAAAGAATCGTTGCCCGTCTGGATTTCAAACTACTGTTGAAAAGAAATTCAAAGTCACAGGCGGCGCATATATAGAAGTTCCGAATAATTATAGAGCAAGCCAGTACGACCACACGGCAGATGACTATATTAAGAAAAAGCTGTCTGATAGGCTCTACAGACTTCGAGACGGAACATTGGTACAAAGAGATTGGTATTCATCATTTTTGCTCTATTGTTACGACTACAGAACGCAGGATATAGACAAAGATAAATGTATTACAGATTTCGGCAGGTGCTATGACAAAGAAAAAGCCCTAATTGCATGGATTAAGGCTAATCATATCAAAATACTAAACAGTGGAATTAAAGTAGCTTAACAACTAAATGTTAGGGAGATTGACTGTACTTCCTTGTCGTAAGACAGAAATTTACCGCTAATGTGGTCGTAGGACTGCTTGGTAATAAAAGTCCTGATTCAAACAGATTTACACTTGTAACTCCAAAGCCTGAAAATGGTGTACGATTACAAGCTACACTTGGCAATCAGAACCCCACGGGCTTGCCCGTGGGAGCAGTCAGAATCATGCATAGATGAAAAGATAAAAGATATTTCATAAGTCCAGCGGTGTGATGTCAAGAGATAAATAACACAAAAAACATATATTTTTGTATATATCTCATGAAGACAAAAAAC
>PPYE01358539.1_pt1 | contig 11034 bp, 6 predicted proteins | sample 1559881 | NCBI WGS metagenome assembly PPYE01 (sample SAMN08240022, study PRJNA423297) | Human gut metagenome, whole genome shotgun sequencing project.
GGATGGATAACCGACGAATATGAGAAAGTGTTGGGAAATGGGAGGTAAGATGGATCTTAGAATTGAGAAAACAGAGCGGGGAATCAAGAACGCATTTATCGAACTGCGTTCCGGGAAACCTTTGGAAAAGATAACAGTAAAAGAACTATGTGAAAGCGCAAGAATCAATAAGTCTACCTTTTATGCGCATTATAAAGATATCTACGATTTGTCAGATGCGATGGAAGAAGAAGTAGTACAGTCGATTGCGAACAGTATCCAGCATCCGGAATATCTGCTGGAGCATCCGGCAGAGTTTGCACGGGAACTTCTGATGGCTTATGTATCGCAGAATTCCCTGACGGCGATTTTATTTTCCGGCAGTCAGGCGAATCATTTTGCGGATAGTATCGAGCGGAGCATCAAGCAGATGATCTTTGAAAAATATCCGGAATTGAAAGAAGATACAGCAATGAATGTGATGCTCAGCTATTGTATCCAGGGAAGCTACCACGCTTACCAGAAGAATCGGAGCGGAGATATCATGACGGTGATCGATGTGATCGCAGGGATGACGGGAGCGATTCGATCGATGTATGAAGAACGATTGGGGGAAAGCAGATCATGAATCTGGAACAGCCGTGTATCCGTATTTCGGTGCGGAATCTGGTGGAATTTATATTAAGACATGGAGATATTGACAATCGGACCGGAGGGGCAGATAAGGATGCCATGCAGCAAGGCAGCCGCATACACCGGAAAATCCAGAGACAGCAGGGGGCAGAGTACCGTGCAGAAGTTCCGTTAAGATATCAGATCCCGTGTGCTGGATTTATCCTGAGTGTAGAAGGAAGAGCGGACGGAATCATAGAACTTCCGAAGCGTGTGGTGGTCGACGAGATCAAAGGTGTATTTAAAGATCTGAAACGTTTGGAAGAGCCACAGCCTTTGCATCTGGCACAGGCAAAATGCTATGCATATATTTATGCAGAACAAAATAATCTGGAAGAGATCGGAGTGCAGATGACGTATTGTAATCTGGATACCGAAGAGATCCGCAGATTCCGCGAGACATATACTCGGGCAGAACTTAAGAAATGGTTCGAAAAGCTGGTATCTGAATATGAAAAATGGGCAAGATACCAGATGACATGGAGAGCGAAGAGAAATGCTTCCATTAAAACCGTAGAATTCCCATTCGAATACAGAGATGGACAGAAGAAACTGGTTGAGTCTGTATATCGGACCATTTTAAGAAAAAAGAAATTATTCATCCAGGCACCTACCGGAGTCGGCAAGACGATGGCGACCGTATTTCCGGCGGTGAAAGCTGTCGGGGAAGAACTGGGAGAAAAGATTTTTTATCTGACGGCCAGGACGATCACCAGAACGGTGGCAAGTCAGGCATTCGCGATTTTGAGAGAACAGGATCTGAAGATGAAGGTCATCACATTGACGGCAAAAGAAAAAATCTGTTTCTGTGAAGAAACCATCTGTAATCCGGATGTGTGTCCATATGCAAAAGGGCATTTTGACCGTGTAAATGATGCCGTTTATGAACTGCTCACATCGACAGACGAGATGAGCCGGGAAGTATTGGAAGAACAGGCAAGAAAATGGAATGTATGTCCATTTGAAATGGCACTGGATGTATCACAGTGGGTAGACGCAGTTATATGTGATTATAATTATGTTTTTGATCCAAATGCACATCTGAAACGCTTTTTCGGAGACGGCGTCAAAGGAGAATACCTCTTCCTGATCGATGAGGCACACAATCTGGTAGAACGCGGCAGGACAATGTACAGCAGCAGTATTTGCAAGGAGGATTTTCTGAAGATCAAAAAGCTGGTAAAATACGGGGAACCGAAACTTGTCTCGGTGTTGGAGAGCTGCAATAAGCAGCTTCTGGAATTGAAAAGAGAATGTGACGGCTGCCAGATACTGAACAGTGTGTCACATGTGTATATTAAGCTTCTGTCTTTGATGACGAAGCTGGAAGAGTTTATAGAAGACTGTAAAGATGAAGCGATACGGAAAGAGGTGCTGGAGTTTTACTTTGGTATCCGTAATTTCATATATATTCATGACCGGCAGGATGAAAATTATCTGATCTATTCAGAACTTAGTGAAGAAGGAAAGTTTTACCTGCATCTGTTTTGTGTCAATCCGGCAGGATGTCTGCAGGAATATATGGGGAAAGCAAATAGTACGATATTATTTTCGGCAACATTTCTTCCGATCAATTATTATAAAAAACTGTTATCTACAACAAAGGAAGACTATGCAATCTATGCGGAATCTCCATTTGAACCAGGCAAAAGATTATTGCTTCTGGGAAATGATGTCAGCACGAAGTATACCAGGCGAGGACCGGAGATGTACCGGAAGTATGCAGAATACGTGATGCATGTGATAAAAGGAAGAACAGGGAATTATATTGTGTTTTTCCCGTCTTATCGATTCCTGGAAAAAGTCTGGGAAGTATTCATGGAATTGCCACAGGAACAGATTGAAGTTGTAGTACAGTCCCAATATATGACGGAGCAGGAACGGGAAGAATTCCTGAAAAAATTCGAACAGGAAAGAGCACACAGCCTGATCGGTTTCTGTGTGATGGGTGGTGTCTTTTCAGAAGGAATTGATCTGACGGAAGATAAACTAATCGGGGCAATGATCATCGGGACAGGACTTCCGCAAGTGTGCCTGGAACGGGAACTTTTAAAGTATTATTTCGACCGGAAGAATCTGAACGGATTCGATTATGCTTACCTGTATCCGGGCATGAATAAGGTGTTGCAGTCCGCGGGAAGAGTTATCCGGACCGATCAGGACAGAGGTGTGATCACACTGTTGGATGACCGGTTTATGGACAGACAGTGCCAGGAGGTGTTCCCGAGGGAGTGGAATGATTTCCAGATCTGTAACAGTGAAAATATTGAAGAAAAGATTGCAAAATTCTGGAAGGCGGAAGAACAGACAGATACGAAATAAGCAGCATTAAAAAGAAAAATACCATGAGGAACATATGCCCCTATGGTATTTTTCGTCATGCATCCGAAAGATGTATTAAAAATAAGATAAAAATTCCTGCGCGGCTTTGGATATCGGGACTTTCTCGTTATATGCGATGACAAGCTCCCTTTCCGGAAGTACTTCTTTTGTCTCGACAATGAAAAGCGAATCCGAATCGGAGGTCTGGGAAAGGCAGAAATCCGGAATAAATGCAATTCCAAGTCCGATGCGGGCAAGATCAATGAGAAGATCATTACTGCTGAGTTCAATCTCCGGAACCAGATCCAGCTGGTTCTGAAGAAACAGATTGTGCAGATATTCACTGGTCGTACTTTTTCTGTCCAGCATAAGGATCGGATAGTTCAGAAGTTCTTTGAAAGAGAGCTTCTTTCCTTTTAATTCCTCAAATGCCTTGTCTGCGATAAATACATCCTGAAAATCTTTGATTTTTTTTACATTCGGAACATTCCCGAGATAAGCATTCGGTGAATTGACAACGATCAGATCCACCTGTCCGGTCTCAAGGAGTTCTACACAGCGAATGGATGTCGCATTGGTAACTTTGATATGCGCTCCGGGAAATTCCCGGTGGAAACGTTCCAGATAAGGTACCAGAAAATACCGGCAGATCGTGTCACTGGCTCCGATATGAAGCTGTCCTCCGCGTGCTCCGACATCGAGGAGCTGGCTTTCGCCGCGCTTGATCAGGCTGATCGCCGGTTCGATGTGGCGCAGAAGGATCTCGCCTTCGGTAGTAAGACGGACTTTCTTGGTACTCCGGATGAATAAGGTCTGATCCAGCTTCTTCTCCAGTGCCTTGATGGACTGGCTGACAGCCGACTGTGAGATGAACAATTGCTTGGAGGCTTCCGAAAAGCTTAAGGTGGAAGCTACATAGTAAAATACTTTATATAATTCATAGTTAATATCCATGATAAGTCCTCCTAATGAATCTTAACTGTATTATAAGTGAAATGAAAGAAAATTACAACCGTATTTATAAATAGAAGTGTTATAATAATGAAAAGCAGGAGGAAAAAGACTTGAAGAAGCTAACAACGATCATATCTGTTACGGCCATGATGTGTGCAGTGATGGCAGCACTGATATTTAGTATATGGCTGGCCGTATATGGAGACAGTAATTACAGGTTTTATAAAAAAGAATATCAACGCTATGAAGTGACGGAAGATCTGGATATGAGCATAGACCATGTCATGTATGTGACAGAACATATGATGAATTATCTGATCGGGAAAGAGGAGGAGCTGTCGGTTGTGACGACAGTGGAAGGAAGAGAGCAGGATTTCTTTAATGAAAGAGACCGGCTGCATATGCGTGATGTCAGGAATCTGTTCCTGGGAGGAATGAAAGTCGGAGTAATCTGTCTGGCTGTGGCAGCAGTTATACTGGCGGTACTGAGAAAACGGGAAGAAGACTGGAAGAGACTGTATTTCAGAACATATTCGATCGCACTGAGTGCCTGGCTGGTCATAGGCGTACTGCTGGGGATAGCATTCCGTGTAGATTTTACAACGTGTTTTACGATTTTTCATAAGCTGTTTTTTACCAATAATCTGTGGGTATTCGACCCGGAGACGGATTATATGATACGGATGCTGCCGGAAGGATTCTTTTCGGATATGGTGATCCGCATCAGTGAAGTGTTTGGTGGAGTGCTGCTTCTGATATGGATTGTATTGTTTTTTGGAAAAAATAATTGCAAAAAGGAAGAGAAAAAAGTTGATTAATAAGTGTGAATTATAAAAGTGTTTAGATATATTAATTGTATTAAATAATGATTGTTGTGTTATACTAACAATAGAAAATGTGTAAAAATTCATTTGTGGAGGATTACTTATGAGCAATGTAAAAAGAGTGTACGTGGAGAAAAAATCAGGATTTGATGTACAGGCAAAGGAACTTAAGACCGAGATCCGAAGCTATCTTGGAATCAAAGACGTAGACAGCGTCCGTGTACTGATCCGTTACGATGTGGAAAACGTATCGGATGAGACATTTGAGAAAGCATGTAACGGCATCTTTTCTGAACCACCTGTAGATACATTATATAAAGAAGAATTTCAGGCAGAAGAAGGAAGCAAGATCTTTTCCGTAGAATTTCTTCCGGGACAGTTTGATCAAAGAGCAGATTCCGCTGTGCAGTGTATTCAGTTTATCAAAGAAGACGAGCAGCCGGTAATCCGCACTGCGACTACTTACGTGATCCATGGTGGAAACGGAACTGTTTCGGATGAAGAATTCGAAGCAATCAAAGAGCATTGTATTAACCCTGTAGATTCCAGAGAAGCACAGGAAGAAAAACCGGAGACACTGGTTACTGTATTCGATGAGCCGGCAGATGTAAAGATCTTTGACGGATTTAAAGATATGGAAGAAAGTAAACTGAAAGAATTATACGATTCTCTCGGACTTGCCATGACATTTAAGGATTTCCAGCATATCCAGAATTATTTTGCGTCAGAAGAAGACAGAGATCCTTCTATGACAGAGATCCGTGTTCTGGATACCTACTGGTCAGATCACTGCCGTCATACAACATTCTCGACAGAACTTACAGACGTTTCATTCGGCGACGGCGATTACAGAGAGCCGATGGAAGAGACTTACAAACAGTACATCGCTGATCACAGCGAGATCTTCAAAGGAAGAGAAGACAAATTTGTCTGCCTGATGGATCTTGCACTGATGGCAATGAGAAAATTAAAACGTGAAGGAAAATTACAGGATCAGGAAGAATCCGATGAGATCAATGCATGCAGTATCGTTGTGCCAATCGAAGTAGACGGTGTGGAAGAAGAGTGGCTTGTGAACTTCAAGAACGAGACACATAACCATCCGACAGAGATCGAGCCATTCGGTGGAGCTGCTACCTGCCTCGGAGGAGCCATCCGTGACCCACTGTCAGGACGTACATATGTATACCAGGCAATGCGTGTTACAGGAGCCGCTGATCCAACCGTATCTGTAAAAGATACATTAAAAGGAAAGCTTCCACAGAAGAAACTGGTTAGAGAAGCAGCACACGGATACAGCTCTTATGGTAACCAGATCGGACTGGCAACCGGAGCAGTAAAAGAGATCTATCATCCGAATTATGTTGCAAAACGTATGGAGATCGGAGCAGTACTCGGGGCAGCACCAAGACGTGCAGTCATCAGAGAAACTTCAGATCCTGGAGATATCATTATCCTTCTCGGCGGACGTACCGGACGTGACGGATGCGGTGGAGCAACCGGATCTTCCAAAGTACATACAGAAGAGTCTATCGAGACCTGTGGAGCAGAAGTACAGAAAGGTAATGCACCTACAGAAAGAAAGATCCAGAGATTATTCAGAAGAGAAGAAGTCAGCAAGCTGATCAAAAAATGTAACGACTTCGGAGCAGGCGGAGTATCTGTTGCTATCGGAGAACTTGCAGACGGACTTCAGATCGACCTTGATAAAGTACCTAAGAAATATGCCGGCCTTGACGGAACAGAGATTGCAATCTCTGAATCACAGGAACGTATGGCAGTTGTTGTAGATCCAAAAGATGTAGATGAATTTATGAAATATGCATCCGAAGAGAACCTGGAAGCAACAAAGGTGGCTGTCGTAACAGAAGATCCAAGACTGGTCCTTTCATGGAGAGGAAAAGAGATCGTAAATCTTTCACGTGCATTCCTTGATACCAACGGAGCACACCAGGAGACAACCGTAGCGGTTGATATCCCGAACAGAAAAGACAGCATCCTCGTAAGAGAAGAAGTAAAAGACGTAAGAGAAAAATGGCTTGATATGTTAAAAGACCTGAATGTATGCTCACAGAAAGGTCTGGTAGAAATGTTCGACGGATCTATCGGAGCAGCTTCTGTATTCATGCCGCATGGTGGAAAATATCAGAAGACAGAGACGCAGGCAATGGTTGCCAAGCTTCCGGTATTAACAGGAGACTGCGATACCGTAAGTATGATGAGTTACGGATTTGATCCATATCTGTCAACATGGAGCCCATATCACGGAGCAATCTATGCAGTGACAGAGTCTATCGCAAAGATCGTTGCAGCAGGTGGCGATTACAGCAAGATCCGTTTCACATTCCAGGAATATTTCCGTCGTATGACAGAAGATCCACACAGATGGAGTCAGCCGTTTGCAGCTCTTCTCGGAGCTTACAGTGCACAGCTTGGATACGGACTTCCATCCATCGGTGGAAAGGACAGTATGTCAGGAACATTCGAAGACATCGATGTACCACCGACACTGGTATCTTTCGCAGTGGACATTGCAAAAGAAAAAGACATTATCACACCGGAACTTAAGAAAGCCGGAGATAAACTGGTATGGCTTCGTATTGAGACAGATAATTACGACATTCCTGTATACGAGAAAGTTATGGATCAGTACAGTAAATTTACAGAAGATATCCACAGCGGTAAGATCGTAGCAGCTTATGCACTGGACAGACATGGTATTGCGGCAGCAGTCAGCAAGATGGCATTCGGTAACGGCATGGGTGTGAAGATCGAGCACGATGTAGACGCAAGAGACTTATTTGCACCGGCATTCGGAGATATCATCGCAGAAGTACCGGCTGATAAGGTATCTGAACTTGGAATTACTTATACTGTAATTGGTGAAGTAACAGACAGCGCAGCTATTGAATATAACGATGTGAAGATTGCGTTAGACGAAGCAGTATCTGCATGGGAAGAAACACTGGAAAAAGTATTCCCGACCAATTCCGGAGCGGAAGGACAGGATGCGAAGGTGGAGACAGGATTATATGATACATCTGATATTTATATCTGTGACCACAAGATCGCTCAGCCGACCGTATTTATCCCGGTAATGCCTGGAACAAACTGTGAATATGACAGTGCGAAAGCATTCGAAAGAGCAGGAGCAAAGGTGATCACAAAAGTATTCAGAAATATGAGTGCATCTGATATCGTTGATTCTGTAGAAGTATTTGAAAAAGCGATCGAACAGTCACAGATCATCATGTTCCCAGGTGGATTCAGTGCAGGTGACGAACCGGACGGATCAGCAAAATTCTTCGCAACAGCATTTAAGAATGCGAAGATGAAAGAAGCGGTAGAAAAATTATTGAATGAGCGTGACGGACTGGCACTTGGTATCTGTAACGGATTCCAGGCTCTGATCAAGCTTGGTCTGGTACCAAGCGGAGAGATTACAGGACAGCAGCCGGATTCACCGACACTTACATACAACACGATCGGCCGCCATATCTCCAAGATGGTCTATACAAAAGTAGTAACGAACAAATCTCCATGGCTCAGAGAAGCAGAACTTGGCGGAGTATACACCAACCCTGCATCTCATGGTGAAGGAAGATTTGTTGCAAATAAAGAATGGCTGGACAAGTTATTCGCAAATGGCCAGGTTGCAACACAGTACTGTGATCCGGAAGGAAATATCACAATGAACGAAGAATGGAATGTCAACGGTTCTTACTGTGCGATCGAAGGTATTACAAGCCCAGACGGACGTGTACTTGGTAAGATGGCGCATTCAGAAAGAAGAAACAGAAGTGTGGCAATGAACATTTACGGAGAACAGGATATGAAGATTTTCGAATCAGGAGTAAAATACTTCAAATAATGAATGTTCAGGTGTCTGAGACTTCCGGTAATGAGATGAAAATTGGCATCCTTGTATTATAATAAATGCAATTTAGAGCGCAATCTGTTTCATAAAAATGAATATAACATGAGAAAAAGCACAAAACCCTTGCAAAATCTGCAAGGGTTTTGTAAAAAGTTGCAAAAAATAATAAAAACTGTAAAAAATATCTTGCCAGATACACTTGTTTGCTTTACAATAGTAAAGGACAAAGGCGTCAGGGAAAAACAGATGGCGTAAGTCATCTGCTTTTTTTATTCCAAAGCGTGTAGAAAAAACAGCCGGCGGCTGGATCGCAGTATTTGGACAAATTGTTGGACAGGGACGCTTTTGAAAAGGATACGTATATTATTTTAGGAGGTAGAAAGCTATGTCATATGTTGATGAAGTACTGGAGAAAGTAGTAGCTAAGAATCCTGCAGAGCCAGAATTCCACCAGGCAGTAAAAGAGGTATTAGAGTCATTAAGAGTTGTTGTAGAGGCTAACGAGGAGAAATTCAGAAAAGACGCTCTTCTTGAAAGACTTGTTGAACCTGAAAGACAGATTAAATTCCGTGTTCCATGGGTAGACGATAAAGGACAGGTTCAGGTTAATACAGGATACCGTGTACAGTTTAACAGCGCAATCGGACCATACAAAGGAGGATTACGTCTGCACCCATCTGTAAACCTTGGTATCATCAAATTCCTTGGATTTGAGCAGATCTTCAAGAACTCACTGACAGGACTTCCAATCGGCGGAGGTAAAGGTGGTTCTGACTTCGATCCTAAGGGAAAATCAGACAGAGAAGTAATGGCATTCTGCCAGAGCTTTATGACAGAACTTTGCAAATATATCGGAGCTGACACAGATGTTCCTGCAGGAGACATCGGAACAGGTGCAAGAGAGATTGGTTACATGTTCGGTCAGTACAAGAGAATCAGAGGCCTGTATGAAGGTGTTCTGACAGGAAAAGGATTAAGCTACGGCGGATCTTTAGCAAGAACAGAAGCTACAGGATATGGACTTCTCTACTTCACAGAAGAATTATTAAAGATCAACGGAAAAGACATCAAGGGAATGACAGTTGCAGTTTCCGGAGCTGGTAACGTTGCAATTTATGCAATCCAGAAAGCTCAGCAGCTTGGAGCGAAAGTTGTAACAGCAAGTGATTCTACAGGATGGGTATATGATCCGGACGGAATCGACGTTGCAGCATTAAAAGAAATCAAAGAAGTAAAACGTGCAAGACTGACAGAGTACAAGAACTACCGTCCTAATTCAGAATATCATGAAGGACGCGGTGTATGGTCTGTTAAGGTTGACCTTGCTCTTCCATGTGCTACACAGAACGAACTTCACCTTGAAGATGCAAAACAGTTAGTCGCTAACGGATGCGTAGCTGTATGCGAAGGTGCTAACATGCCTACTACATTAGAAGCAACACAGTATCTGCAGGAGAATGGTGTGATCTTTGCACCTGGTAAAGCTGCAAACGCTGGTGGTGTTGCTACATCTGCACTTGAAATGTCACAGAACAGCGAGAGACTTAGCTGGACATTTGAAGAAGTAGATGCAAAACTGAAGAACATCATGGTAAACATCTGCCACAACATGGACGATGCTGCAAAACGTTACGGAATGGAAGGTAACTATGTTGCCGGAGCTAACATTGCAGGATTTGAAAAAGTTGTAGATGCTATGACAGCTCAGGGAATCGTATAGAATTGGTATTTAATTTATCAGGCGACGGCTACTCGGACCGGAATAAAAGTTAGGAATCCTTTCCTGTTCAGGTTCCGTCGGCGGGTAATACTAAAGGGGCAAAATTCTGCTAAAAGCAGGCATTCAAAATTTGAAACTCGGCATACGCCTCAAACAGTCAAATTTTGAATACCTAACGCAGAATTTTGCCCCTTAAGTATTACCAACACCTTCTCCACATTCACTGGAAAGGATACCCGACTTTTATTCCGTGGGTATCGGATGCCTGAAGAATTAAGTGCCTTATACTGCGTTCTTCAAGGACCGAGAGGTCAACCCAGTTAATAAATTAAATATCAATTGTAGAAATTATTTAAAAAATTTGAAAAAAGGTGTTGACTTTCCACGAAACCAATGCTATACTAACGAAGTCGGTTCGAGAGAGACGACAAAATATATGGGATCATAGCTCAGCTGGGAGAGCATCTGCCTTACAAGCAGAGGGTCATAGGTTCGAGCCCTATTGGTCCCATACATTTTCTAAATTGATTGTGGCGGGATAGCTCAGTTGGCTAGAGCACACGGTTCATACCCGTGGTGTCGCTGGTTCAAATCCAGTTCCCGCTACTTATATGGGATCTTAGCTCAGCTGGGAGAGCATCTGCCTTACAAGCAGAGGGTCACAGGTTCGAGCCCTGTAGGTCCCA
>PPYE01414753.1_pt1 | contig 11032 bp, 9 predicted proteins | sample 1559881 | NCBI WGS metagenome assembly PPYE01 (sample SAMN08240022, study PRJNA423297) | Human gut metagenome, whole genome shotgun sequencing project.
CCGACAAGTTGACCCAGCTCATACAGCTACCTGTATGTATCGAGAACGATACCCGGAGCATGGCTTTCGCTGAGTTGATTAAGGGACAGTGCAAAGGCCTGAAAGACGCCATCTTCGTGAACGTATGCTGGGGCATCGGAATCGGAATCATCATCGACGGCAAACTCTATTACGGCAAGTCGGGATATTCTGGCGAATTCGGTCACATGACTGCCTACAACAACAACAACATCTGCCACTGCGGCAAGATTGGTTGCATAGAAACAGAAGTTTCGGGCAGAGCACTCAAAAGGAAACTCATCGAGAAGATAAAGGAAGGAAAGACTTCCATCCTCTCTGAAAGAGTTCTGAAAAAGAATGAAGACCTATCACTCCAGGATATCCTGGACGCCATAGCAAAGGAAGATGTACTGAGCCTTGCCACACTGCAACGCATAGCAGATGAACTTGGCAAGCAGCTGGCAGGAGTCATCAACATCTTCAACCCAGAAATGCTGGTCATCGGAGGTGAAATGTCGGTTACAGGCGACTACCTCACGCTACCGGTAAAGATGGGTATCAAGAAATTCTCTCTCAACATCATGAATGAGGATTCTAAAATCGTTACCTCAAGTCTGAAAGGTCTTGCAGGAATCACGGGAGCCTGTCTGATGGCAAGATACCGGCTTCTGAATGAGAACATCGACAAATAAGGAATTTAAACAACCAATACAAAACCTATTTTAAGTATGAAGAAGTCTCTTCTTGTTGCACTATGCCTGGGGCTGGCAGCCATAACAGCTGCTGCCCAGCGCACCTACAGCCAGGTAGACCCCATCCAACCTGTGCCAACCGCCAAGCAGATGGCATGGCAGAAACTGGAAACCTATGCTTTTATCCATTTCGGCCTCAACACCTTCAATGATAAGGAATGGGGATACGGAAATTCGGATGTAAAGACCTTCAATCCTAAGAAACTGGATTGCGAACAATGGGCAAGAACCCTGGTTGCTGCGGGCATGAAAGGAGTCATCATTACAGCCAAGCATCACGACGGCTTCTGCCTCTGGCCTACACGCACCACAGATTACTGCATCCGCAACACACCTTATAAGAATGGTGAAGGTGATGTGGTAGGAGAACTCTCCCAAGCATGTAAGAAATACGGTTTGAAATTCGGAGTTTACCTCTCGCCTTGGGACAGACACCAGGCAAGCTACGGTTCTCCCTACTACCTGAAGCTCTACCAGCGCCAGCTCAAGGAACTTTTGAGCAACTACGGCGAACTTTTCGAAGTATGGTTTGACGGAGCCAACGGAGGAGACGGCTGGTACGGAGGTGCCGAAGAAAGCAGAACCATCGACAGAAGGAACTACTACAATTTTCCTAGGATTTTCGAAATTGTTGACAGTTTACAACCCAATGCCATTCTTTTCGGTGATGGCGGACCGGGATGTCGATGGGTAGGAAATGAAAATGGATTTGCAGGCGAGACCTGCTGGTCTACAATACCATCCAACACCGTCTATCCAGGCTTCAAGGACTACAAACAGTTGCAGTTTGGATGGGAAGACGGCGACCAGTGGACACCAGCTGAGTGCGATGTTTCTATCCGCCCGGGATGGTTCTACCATGAGAAAGAAGACAGTAAGGTAAAAACCGTTGAAGACCTGTGCAATCTCTACTACAAGAGTGTAGGACACAACGCTACCATGTTACTCAACTTCCCGGTAGACAAGGATGGACTCATCCACCCTATCGACTCTGCAAATGCAGTAAACTTCCACAGGAAAATCCGACAAGAATTATCTGTCAATCTACTGAAAGGCATCACACCTAAAGTAGACAGCCAGCAAGGCAAGCACATTGGCAAGAATATCACAGACGGCCAGTATGACACCTTCTGGGCTTCTAAAAAGAAAAAAGATGCCTATATCGAGTTTCAACTCGGAAAGCCAAAATCTATCACACGCCTCATGCTCCAGGAATACATACCTCTGGGGCAGCGCGTAAAAGCCTTCTCAATCTATTACCAACAAGGCAAGAACTGGGTAAGGCTCGACCCTAAGGAAGAGACTACCACTATCGGCTACAAGCGAATACTTCGCTTCGATAAGATTACTACAAGTGGCATCCGCATCGTAATCGACGATGCAAAGGGATGCCCTTGTATAAACTCTGTTTCAGCATACTAATAATTAGAAAGAAGTACGAAAAATTTTATAACTAACAATAAATAATAGCCCTATGAACAAAAGAGCAAATTTGTATTTTGCAGCGCTTTTAGGTGCGATGTCACCTCTTTGCACTGTTTCTGCATTGGCTGCTCAAAGCAATTCTACCATTGCTACAGCTACCCAGCAGCAAAACTCATGTACAGGTACTGTTAAAGACGCTACCGGAGAACCTATCATCGGCGCTACCATCAGAATCGAAGGTAAGACCGGTGGAACCGTAACTGACCTGGATGGTAACTTCACCCTCAGCAACATCGAAAAGGGTGCCAAACTTACCATCACTTATGTGGGTTACAAATCACAGACCCTCACATGGAGCGGTAGTCCGCTCAACATCATTTTGCAGGATGATGCCAACATGCTTGAAGAGACCGTAGTCATCGGTTACGGTACAGTAAAGAAGGCAGACTTGGCTGGTTCTGTAGCAGTTTTAGACAGCAAGAGTTTCAAGGACCAGCCTGTTGCACGTGTTGAGGATGCCCTCAACGGACGTATGTCTGGTGTACAGGTAATGTCAAGCGGTGTTCCTGGTGGATCCATGAAGATTCGTGTACGTGGTACCAGTTCCGTAAACAAGAGCAACGACCCTCTCTACGTAGTAGATGGTATTACTCCAGACAGGTATTACTCAGAACTATAAGGTAGCTATTTCACAGGGTAACGCGAAGACTCAGACCTATTTCTCTGCCAACTATATGGACCAGAAGGGTGTTATTACAGACACAAGTTCTAAGCGTTATGCTCTCAAGGCAAATATCCACAATAAGGTATTCGACTGGTTGGAATTGACTGCCGACCTCAATCTTTCTCAGACAAACAATTCTGGTGTAGGTTTCGGTCAGAACCAGTCTAACCCAATCTGGGTAGGTTTGAACTACTCTCCTACTATGGAGATGATGGATGCAAACGGTAAGTATAAAACCAGTCTGGTAATTCAATGGGCAACAACGATGCTACCGTTACCGCATTGCAATCAACCAACAACTTGACCTACAGCAACAAGTGGGGCGATCATGGTTTGACAGCAACAGGAGTATGGGAAGTTACCTCAAACGAGGTTCGCAGCATGGGTATTTCCGGTACAGGCCTTGCTCACGAGCAGTTGGGTTACTGGAACGTAGCAGATGCAGCTTCCAAGAGTCCTAGCAACGGCTACAGCAAGTGGACTATGCTCTCTGGTGTAGCTCGCGTTATGTACAACTATGCAGACCGTTATATGTTGACCGGCACCTTCCGTGCGGATGGTTCCAGTCGCTTTACCAACAAGAAGTGAGGTTACTTCCCATCTGTAGCTGCAGCCTGGACTATCTCAAATGAGAAATTCTGGGAGCCAATCAAGGATGCTGTAGAGTACATGAAGATCCGTGCCAGCTATGGTATCATCGGTAACCAGGATATCGCTCCATATTCTACACTTGGTGCATTGGGAACTACAGGTTTCACATACGGTACCAATCAGTCTTACACAGGTTACTGGGCAAATGGCCTTGCAACACCAGACCTGACATGGGAGAAGGTTCACCAGTTTGACCTAGGTGTTGACTTCGGTTTCTTCGGCAACCGTTTGAACGTCAGCTTAGACTACTTCGACAAGAAGACCAAGGATGCACTCTTGCAGACCTCATCTCCAGGCTACCTGGGCGGAACCAGATATTGGGTAAATGCCGGTGAGGTAAGCAACAAGGGTTTTGATGCAACCATCAATGCACAGATTATCCAGACCAAGGATTGGTCATGGTCATCTACATTAAATGCCAGCTACATCAAGAACAAGGTAACCAAGATGACAGCAGAGGATCCTATCATTTATGGTCAGACTCCTTCTCCTGGTACTGTTGAGCCATGTACCATCATCAAGGAAGGTGAGGCTATCGGTACATTCTACGGCTTCAAGTGGGCTGGTGTAGAAAAGAATGCAGATGGTAAGTTTGTTGACATGTATTACGCTGCAGACGGAAGCAAGACCGCTAATCCAGATGCATCAAAGGACCGCTTCATATTGGGTCGTTCAAACCCAGACGTTACATTTGGTTGGAACAACACCGTTACCTACAAGAACTGGGACTTCAACGTATTCTGCAATGCAGCCTTCGGTGCTAAGCGTCTGAATATGGTACGCTTCGCCATGAACTCAATGGTAGGAGCTTCAATGTTCGTAACCGACAAGGATTACTTCAGCAACATTGGTGTTACAATGCCTTCTATCGATGCAGAGAACAAGACATACGGTAACTCAGACAAGTGGTTGGAGAATGCAGACTATTTCCGTTGTGAGAATATCAGCATCGCTTACACATTCCCACGTAGTATGACCAAGATTGCAGACATCCGCCTTTCACTCTCAGCTCAGAACGTCTTCACTATCACAGGCTATAAGGGTATTGACCCAGCAGGTGCATCATTCGGAGATTCTGTAGACCGTGATAATGGTTTGGATATGGGTGCTTATCCTAATCCTCGTACCATCACAATGGGTGTTCGTGTAACCTTCTAATTTCAACAATCTAAAAACTGTAATAATTATGAAAACTAGAAAATTATTATATATGGGTTGTCTCATGGCAACATCCTTGCTTACATTCTCATCTTGTGGCGATTTCCTGGATGAGGAGCCTAAGGGACAGTTAACTCCAGAAAACTTCTTCAATAGCGAAGATGACCTCATTCAAAGCTGCAATGCTTTGTACGATAGAATCAACCAGACCCAGAGCTGGACTAACCCTATGTACCCACAGTGGCAGGGCGACGATATCACAGCTAACCCTGGTTCAAACAAGCAGGCTTGTGCAGCCCTCGATGCTTTTGCATCCGATGGTGCCAACAAGGGTGTAACAGATGCCTGGAACCAGCACTATTCTGCTATCAAAGCTGCTAACCTGATAGTAGAAGGTGCAGGTAATGCAGGTGTAGCACAGGAAAAAATCAATGTAGCTTTGGGTAACGCTCACTTCTGGCGTGCATACGCTTACTACTATCTGGTACGTGTTTTCGGTCCTGTTCCATTGATTACTGGTACCGATATTACCCAGTTGGATGTTGCTCCATCAAGTGTAGCTGACGTATATGACTTGATTGTTTCAGACTTGAAGGCAGCTGTCAACGAGCTTCCTACCAAGTACGAGAAGGAGCCTAGCCGCTTGTTCGGAGTTGATGTTTGGACTACCAAGCAGGCTGCACAATCTACATTGGCTGCTGTTTATATGTCTATGGCTGGTTACCCTCTTAACAAGGGTACAGAGTACTACAAGCTCGCTGCAGAGCAGGCTAAGTCTGTCATCGACAACAATAGCAACTATGGTTTCATCCTGAATCCAGACTGGAAGGACGTTTACTCTATGGGCAACAACTACAACATGGAAACCGTGCTCGGTATCAACAACGACGCCAAGGGTTGGTGGGATCATGATTCTCAGCTTTCTTCTTGCTGCCGTTTCGAAAGTCTCGGTGATAGTGGTTGGGGTGACGCCTGGGGTGAGATCGCTTTCTGGAAGAGATATCCAGCCGGTCCACGTAAGGACGCCATCTACGCTCCAAAGATTACCTTCCAGGATGGTACTGTAATTACTGCAGATTGTGATTGGTGGGAAATTCCTTCAGAAGATAAATGGGTTCCTGTTACAATGAAGACTAACCCTGAAGATCTCGCAAAACAGATCAAGGATTTGGATGAAAAAATCAAAGAAGAGAAGGATAGTCCTAAGAAGACTATTAGAAAGGTCGATGGCAAATACGAAAAGCTCTTGTTCGAAAAGGGCAAGAAATGTGTTAAGGAGTATCACCCTATGTTCACTATCTTCACTGTAAACAGTGATGCTGAAGGTAACATGCTTCGCGCGCCTTACGATTATACTGCTCCTAACTGGGGTGGTATGGTTAACGACCGCCGTCACAACCTTATCCGCTATTCAGAGGTACTCCTCTGGTATGCTGAGAGTGCAGCCCGTGCTGGTCTCTCTGACTTGACAGAAGCTAAGAAATGCTTGAAGCAGGTTCGTCAGCGTGCCGTAAATTCTGCAGACGTAGATAACGTTACTCTTAGTGATGGTTCTATCGTGAACATCGACAACATGAGCGCAGCTCAGCTTGCTGAGGCTTGCTACATCGAGCACGGATGGGAAGTTGCTGGTAACTGGGTATCAATGGTTACACGTCGTTCTGACGAGCTTCGTATGGACGAGTTGAAGAAGAACTTCGACTACCGCGTAACCAATGCTCCTCTCGTAGTAGCAGAGCAGGATGGCAAGACCTATACTGCTAAGGAAAGTGTAACTGTTTCAGGTTCTTGGTCTGAGGATAGAATTTACTGTCCTTACCCAACAACAGACGTTGAGAAGAACCCAAACTTGAAGAGGTAAACTTTTCAAGTAATCAATTCATAAGAAATCAACTATTCTATGTTATGTCAACACATCATGTACGAGAATAGACTAGGTTGTGTGCCCTTTCTGTTGTTAAACAGGAAGGGCACTGTTTCTTTATGAAGAATAAGAGAAATACTCTTAAGAAATATCCCGAAATATTTGGTAATTACGAATATTCAGCGTACCTTTGCAAGATATAACTTAATACAAAACATTATGGCTAATAATTATCAACCTTTCAACCGATCTTTGCTGGCGATGGCTGCCCTGCAAGCCTTGCCGCTATCTCTCTTCGCCCAAAACACCCCACCCAACATTCTCTTCATACTGTGTGACGACATGGGATATGGCGATCTGGCTTGTTACGGCCAACCTTATATCCACACGCCTAATATAGACCGGATGGCACAGGAGGGAATGAGATTCACCCAGGCTTATGCCGGTTCTCCCGTCTCGGTTCCGTCGAGAGCTACCCTCATGACTGGTCAGCATACGGGACATACACATGTGCGTGGAAACAAGGAATACTGGAGAGGTGTGCCAATGGTAAAATATGGCAACAACGAGGAGTATTCTGTCGTAGGACAGGAACCTTACGACCCGCAGCATAAGATTCTGCCCGAAATCATGAAGAACGAAGGATATAGAACCGGCGTATTCGGGAAATGGGCTGGCGGATATGAAGGTTCGGCTTCTACTCCCGACAAGCGTGGCGTGGACGAATTCTATGGCTATATCTGCCAGTTTCAGGCTCATCTCTATTATCCTAACTTCCTGAACCGCTACAGTCGTGCAATGGGAGATACAGCGGTGGTAAGAGAGGTAATGGAACAGAACATCCAGCATTCGATGTTCGGCAAGGATTATTTCAAGCGCAAACAGTATTCTGCCCGCATCATCCACGACAAGGCACTGGAATGGATTGACAGACAGGATAAGGAACATCCTTTCGTAGGATTCCTTACCTATACCCTGCCGCATGCCGAACTGGCCCAGCCGGAAGACTCTATTCTAGAGAATTACCAGAAACAGTTCTTTACCGATAAAACCTGGGGCGGATGGGAAGATTCGAGATACAACGCTGCGGTTCATACCCATGCACAGTTTGCCGGAATGATTACCCGACTGGACCAGTATGTGGGCGAAATCTTCGCCAAGCTGAAGGAGAAGGGACTCGACAGGAATACCGTTGTCATCTTTACTTCAGATAACGGGCCGCATGAAGAAGGTGGTGCTGATCCAGAGTTCTTCGGTCGCGACGGTAAGTTGAAAGGTCTGAAGCGCCAGTGCTATGAAGGCGGCATCCGCATACCATTTATCGCCTGGTGGCCTGAGCACATCAAGGCAGGAGCGGTGAACGATACCCAGTTTGCCTTTTACGACCTGCTGCCTACTTTCTGCGATTTGGCTGGCATCAGAAACTTTGCCAAGCGTTATACCAACAGAAAGTTGGCTGGTGATGGTTTCGACGGAATCTCTATCGCTCCTACCCTTCTGGGCAAGGATGCAGAGCAGAAACATCACGATTACCTGTACTGGGAATTTCACGAAACCGACCAGATTGGCGTGAGAAAGGGCGACTGGAAACTGGTGGTAGTAAAAGGCGAGCCGCGGCTCTATAATCTGGCTTCCGATATCCACGAAGACCATAATGTGGCGGCAGAACATCCTAAGATTCTTACCGAACTCCTGGCTGCCATCAGAAAGGAGCATCGAGACAGCAAGGATTTCGAAATTACGCTGCCAAAGTTCTGATTTTCTCTCCCGGTTACAGAGAGATAGAGATTACAACTAGATTCAAGAAAAAATGATGAACGACAACATAGCAAATCCCTTTGCCAAGCCACTGTATGTAATGCTGAAGCCTGCGGGTGCCCATTGCAACCTGGCATGCAAATACTGTTATTATCTGGAGAAGAACAAGCTCTATCCCACTGCTCAGCGACATCTGATGAGCGATGAGATGCTGGAACAGTTTACCCGAGAATATATTGAGGCGCAAACCATGAACCAGGTGCTCTTCACCTGGCATGGTGGCGAGCCTCTGCTGCGCTCCATCGACTTCTACCGCAAGGCTTTATCCCTACAGCAAAAGTATGCTGGAGGCAGGCGTATCGACAACGTAATTCAGACCAACGGCACGTTGCTGACCGATGAATGGTGCGAGTTTTTCGCCCAGAACCATTGGCTGGCAGGCATCTCTATCGATGGTCCGCAGCCTGATCATGACCATTACCGGCTGACGGCTGCGGGAAAGCCATCGTGGAAGAAGGTGATGCAAGGCATCAAACTGCTGAAGAAACACGGGGTAGAATGGAATGCGATGGCGGTGGTGAATGCCTATAATGCCAATCATCCGCTGGAGTTCTACCGCTTCTTCAAGGAAAACGGCTGTCAGTTTCTGCAGTTCACACCTATCGTTGAGCGACTGACCCGACATGAGGATGGCCGTACCCTGGCAAGTCTTGCCGACAAGGATGAGATTTCTCTGAGCGAGGCATCGGTTGCGCCGGAGCAGTGGGGCTACTTTCTCTGTGCAATTTTCGATGAATGGGTTCGGAAGGATGTGGGCAAAATCTTCGTTGAGATTTTCGACTGCACACTGGCAAACTGGATGGGCATTTCTCCCGGCATCTGTGCTTATTCCAAGGAATGCGGTCATGCGGGAGTGATGGAGCACAATGGCGATGTTTATTCCTGCGACCACTTTGTTTTTCCGGAGTATAAGTTGGGCAATATCCGTGATCATTCGCTCATCGACATGCTTTATGGTGAGCAGCAACAGGAGTTCAGCCGTCTGAAACACAGTTCTCTTCCCCGCCAGTGCAAGGAGTGTGACATGGAGTTTGCCTGTCATGGAGAATGCCCAAAGAACCGCTTCATGAAAGATAAGTATGGCGATTCCGGTCTCAACTATCTCTGTCCGGGTTATTACCATTATTATCAGCATGTAGCGCCCTACATGGATTACATGAAGCAGGAACTCATGTCGCAGCGCCCACCTTCGAACATCATGAAAGTTGTACAGTAAGCATGACAGATTCTAAAAAAACAGCAAAATACTTGGAAAAAAGTCAGAAATATCGTACCTTTGCAGGCAAAAAGCAATTTTACGAATATGAAAAGAATCAAAATGCCACTATTGGCAAGAATCATCATTGCCATCCTGTTGGGTGTAATCTTCGGCAATTTCTTCAATGAAGCGGTCGTCAGAGCGTTTCTCACCTTCAACGGCATCTTCAGCCAGTTTCTGGGCTTTATGATACCGCTCATCATCATCGGTCTCGTAACACCAGCCATTGCCGACATCGGTCACGGAGCCGGAAAACTCCTCCTTGCCACCGTGGGCATCGCCTTTGCCGACACCATCCTGGCGGGTCTGCTTGCCTATGGTACAGGTTCGGCACTCTTCCCACACATGATTGCCAATTCTGCCCATGTGGCAGTAGATAAGGCTGAAGAACTCAAACCCTTCTTCGAAATCAAGATACCTGCCATGGTAGATGTGATGAGTGCCCTCGTTTTCTCGTTCATTGCCGGACTGGGCATTGCCCACAAAGGCAGCCGCACCATGCAGAACGTTTTTCAGGAATTCAAGGAAATCGTATCAGGTGTCATCGCCAAAGTCATCATTCCCCTACTGCCCCTTTATATCTTCGGCATCTTCCTGGGCATGACTTTCTCGGGCGAAGCCTACCACATTCTGCTGGTCTTCGCACAGATTATCCTCGTGATTCTCGTACTTCATATCGTCATCTTACTTTACGAATATCTGTTGGCTGGCGGCTTGTCCCACAAGAATCCTTTTAAGCTGTTGCTCAACATGTTGCCAGCCTACTTCACGGCACTTGGCACATCATCATCAGCAGCCACAATTCCGGTAACTCTGAAGCAGACCTTGAAAAACGGCGTCACCGATGGCATTGCCGGCTTCACCATTCCGCTCTGTGCCACCATCCATCTCTCGGGATCAATGATGAAGATTACCTGTTGTGCGCTCACCATCTGTCTCATCAATGGTATGCCTTGCAATCTTCCTCTCTTTCTCAACTTCATCTTCGTGCTCGCCATCTGCATGGTAGCAGCTCCGGGAGTTCCGGGAGGAGCCGTCATGGCAGCGCTAGGTCCGCTAGCCTCAGTTTTAGGTTTCAATGCTGATATGCAAGCACTTATGATAGCCCTCTATATTGCGATGGACAGTTTCGGCACCGCCTGCAATGTAACCGGCGATGGCGCCATTGCTATAGTCGTGGATAAGATATTCAGAAAGGATAAATAAAAGAGGGTGCGTCACAGACTTATGACGCACCCTCATCTTTATATAAATCTCTCTCTATTTCTAAAGTGATTCACATATATATATTATGTATATCGTATGTTCTATTCTTACTTGCTCAAGCTAACAGAATGGCTCATGTTAGTCATTTCTGGAATTGAGTTTACTACGTGTTTCAA